>OKSA01003070.1_pt1 | contig 12721 bp, 9 predicted proteins | sample 1601181 | NCBI WGS metagenome assembly OKSA01 (sample SAMEA3541538, study PRJEB24748) | human gut metagenome | biome: human gut; feature: human-associated habitat; material: faeces | place: China | collected 2012 | reverse complement strand
CTTTTTCTACAGCAGTCTAACCACGAAGACCCCACAGAAGAGATTTCTCCCTTCTGTGAGGTCTTCGAAATTATTGCTTACAGCCTTTTACTTAAAGTATGCCACACCGGACTCGAAGATCTTCAGATCCTGCTCGCCGTAGATATTCTGTGCAACGCTTCTGTCGCGGCGCTCGGAGTGCGCCATCTTGCCCAGGATACGTCCATCCGGAGAGGTAATGCCTTCGATCGCGCTGTAGGAGCCATTGATATTCCATTCTTCATCCATGGAAATCCTTCCTTCCGGATCGGAATACTGGGTTGCTACCTGTCCGTTTGCAAACAGCTTGTCAATCCACTCCTTCGGAGCTACGAAACGTCCCTCACCGTGGGATGCCGGATTGACATATACTTTTCCAAGCTCAGCGCCCTGCAGCCAGGGAGACTTGTTGGAAACCACCTTGGTGTATACCATCTTGGAGATGTGGCGGTTGATCGTATTAAAGGTCAGGGTCGGGGAATCGTCCTTCTGTCCGACGATTTCGCCGTAAGGAACCAGACCGAGCTTAATTAACGCCTGGAATCCATTACAGATACCAAGGCATAAGCCATCTCTTTCCTTCAGAAGCTTCATAACCTCTTCTTTGATCTTCTCGTTCTGGAATGCAGTTGCAAAGAACTTTGCGGAGCCATCCGGCTCGTCGCCTGCGGAGAAGCCGCCGGGGAACATGATGATCTGAGCCTGGCTGATCTCTTTTGCAAACGCATCGACGGAAGAACGGATGTCCTCTGCGCTCAGGTTTCTGAATACATGGGTTACAACCTGTGCACCTGCGCGTTCAAATGCTTTTGTGCTGTCGTATTCACAGTTCGTTCCGGGGAATACCGGGATGAATACGGTAGGCTTCGCTACTTTATTCTTGCATACATAAATGTGATTCGTCTCATACAGGCCTGTTTCTACTGCGTCCGTGTCCTTAACTGCCTTTGTAGGGAATACCTTTTCCAGAGGTTTCTTCCACGCATCCAGCGCCTCTTTTTCGGAAAGGGTCATGTTTCCATAGGTAAATACCGGCTCTGCCGTTACCGTGCCGAGCAGCGTATAAGCAACATCCATATCCGCCAGACGGTCTGCCGGAACTTCTGCCACCAGATCGCCAAGGCCGTTTGTAAACAGCTCCTCTGCAGAAACCGTTTCCTCAATTGCAACGCCAAGTCCGTTACCGAATGCCATGCGGGACAGGGCTGCTGCCACACCATAGCTGTCCAGTGCATATGCGGAAACGATCACGCCCTTGCCCATCAGCTCGGTAATCTTTGCATACAGTGCCATTACCTGCTCATAATCCGGCAGATCGTAAGCATCCTTCTGAATGGAGAAACGGACCAGACGGTTTCCAGCCTGTTTTAATTCCGGGCTGATAACATCTTTTTCCTTTGCAACATCCACAGCGAAAGAAACCAGCGTCGGAGGTACGTCAATATCGTTAAAGGTTCCGGACATGGAATCTTTTCCACCGATGGACGGCAGACCGAAACCAATCTGTGCATCAAACGCACCGAGCAGTGCGGCAAACGGCTGGCTCCATCTCTTTGGATCTTCACTCATTCTGCGGAAATACTCCTGGAAGGTGAAGCGTACTTTCTTGTAGTCACCACCGGCGGTCACGATACGGGAAAGGGATTCCAGTACGGCATATACCGATCCGTGGTATGGACTCCAGGAGGATAAGTACGGGTCAAATCCGTAGGACATCATGGTTACGGTATCGCATTTTCCTTTCAGAACCGGAAGTTTGGCAACCATGCTCTGTGTCTCGGTCAGCTGATAGCGGCCGCCGTATGGCATGTAGACACTTCCCGCACCGATAGAACCGTCAAACATCTCGACAAGTCCCTTCTGGGAACATACATTAAGATCCGCAAGCATGGCAAGCCATGCTGATTTGTTGTCGTTTTTCTGTAATGCATCTGCAACTTTCGGAAGTTCGATCTTTTTAAAGAAGTTGTCTTCCTCTTTTGGCATCTCGACTTCGACATCTGCTTCCTGATGCGCACCGTTGGTATCGAGGAATGCACGGGAAATATTGACAATGTCTTTTCCTCTCCACTCTAAGATCAGTCTCGGCTCCTCGGTAACAACTGCCACCTCGGTTGCTTCAAGGTTTTCTTCTTTTGCATAAGCAAGGAACTGCTCGACATCCTGCGGAGCGACAACGACTGCCATACGCTCCTGGGACTCGGAGATTGCAATCTCCGTTCCATCCAGACCAGCATATTTCTTCGGTACTTTATCCAGATTCACGCGCAGTCCGTCTGCAAGCTCACCGATGGCTACCGATACACCGCCGGCACCGAAATCGTTACATTTTTTGATAATATGGCTGACTTCTTCTCTGCGGAACAGGCGCTGCAGTTTACGCTCAGTCGGTGCATTACCTTTCTGTACCTCGGCACCACATACAGACGTAGACTGTGTGTTATGTGCCTTGGAAGATCCGGTTGCTCCACCGATACCGTCACGTCCGGTACGTCCGCCCAGAAGGATAATCTTATCTCCCGGATCAGAGGTCAGTCTCTGTACGGCACGTCTCGGTGCGGCACCCATGACAGCTCCGATCTCCATACGTTTTGCCACATAATCCGGATGGTAAACCTCTTTGACATATCCGGTTGCCAATCCGATCTGGTTTCCATAGGAGCTATAACCTCTGGCAGCCTCACGCACGATCTTCTTCTGTGGCAGCTTGCCCTCAATCGTATCTTTTACGGATACGGTTGGATCTGCGGCTCCGGTCACACGCATTGCCTGATACACATAAGTTCTTCCGGAAAGCGGATCACGGATGGCTCCGCCTAAACAGGTAGCAGCACCACCGAACGGCTCAATCTCGGTCGGATGGTTATGTGTCTCATTCTTAAAGTTTACAAGCCACTCCTCTGTCTTTCCATCTACTTCCACCGGTACCACGATGGAACATGCATTGATCTCGTCAGATTCTTCCTGATCTGCAAGTTTTCCTTCTTTTTTCAGACGTTTCATGGCAAGCAGTGCCAGATCCATCAGGCAGACAAACTTGTCATCGCGTCCCGCATACAGTTTCTTGTGGGTATCAAGATATTCTTCGTAAGTCTTTTTGATTGGTGCCTGGTAAAATCCTTCATCAAACTTCACATTTTTCAGTTCTGTCGAGAAGGTGGTATGACGGCAATGGTCACTCCAGTAAGTATCAAGCACGCGGATCTCTGTCACGGACGGATTCCGCTTCTCGGTATTTTTGAAGTAATTCTGGATATGTAAGAAATCCTTAAAGGTCATGGCAAGATTTAAAGAGCTGTACAGTTCCTTCAGCTGTGCTTCTGCCATGTCGATAAATCCGTCGAAAACTGCCACGTCTGCCGGCTCATCGAAATTCTGTACGAGGGTATCCGGCTTGTCCATACCGGTCTCACGGGAATCTACCGGATTGATACAATACTTTTTGATCGCCTCTAACTCATCCTCTGTGATGTCACCCTTGATCACATAGGTCGTCGCGCTGCGGATGATCGGCTCCTCATCCTCATTTAAAAGCTTCACGCACTGCTCTGCGGAATCCGCTCTCTGGTCGAACTGTCCCGGCAGGAATTCTACGGAAAATACGTTTCCGCCTTCTGCGTCAAAGTTCTCCTCATAAATATCATCCACTGGCGGCTCGGAAAATACCGTCTGCAATGCCTTCTGGTAAGTGGCATCCGATACATTTTCCACATCATAACGGATCAGAACACGCACCTGATCTGCAGCGATTCCGAGATAATGCTTTACCTCATGTTTTAATTCTTTTGCCTTTACGGCAAAATCCGGTTTCTTTTCTACGTACACACGACGTACATTGCCCATTGGATTTACCTCCTTCTTTTGCGAAACGGAATGCCCCCTGCATTTGGGGGCATTCTATTGATCTTTATGTTATTGTATCATGGGTTGACAATTAAGTAAAATTAATATCGCTTACGATATCTATTACCTGTTCTTATGAATTTACTGTACGGTAATTGCACTGTCCGTTACAACGCCCGGAGTGTCCGGTTCCGGCTGATCCGGCTGATCGGTACCCGGGTTTGGATTTACAAAATTAATCTTTACTTTCAGCTTTCTGGATTTATTTCCTGCCGTATCTTTGGCATATACGGTCACGCTATAAGTTCCATAGGTTCCTCTTTCCATAGCGGTAACTGCCTTATGTGCTTCTCTGGCATCCACGAAAACATATTTTGACGCAAGTTTTTTGCCCAAATCTTTTGCCACTACATCTGCCTTAATTGCAGAAACCAGTTTTTCTTTGGAAACGGCTTTATTGTAGGTCAGTGTCTTTCGCTTCAGGCTGATGGATGGTGCTTTCGTATCTTTTACGGTAATTACGATGCTCTTTGGGGTCTTGTTTCCTTTGGCATCTTTTGCGGTGTATGTAATCTTATATTTTCCGGTCTTTGCCGCATTGACTTTTCCGGAAACGGTAAATTTAAGTGTCTTACCTCTGTAATCAGAAGCTTTCACTCCCTTTTTGAGGTCTACTTTACGATTGGTTCTCTCGATGGTTTTATTCGCGATTCCCTTAATCGTCGGACGGAGTTTCAGCCATGGATTTCTCGGATCCGGATCGGTCGGATCCCATCCGCGGTACGGACTGTTTACATCAATACGGATCGGGGTAGGTTTGCCCAGCGGTCCCGGATCTTTGCTGTCATAGATGGTTACTTTGGTTCCTACCGGGCAGTTGTCATAGATCCACTTGGCATCTTCTACATTCAGACGGACACATCCGTGGGATGCCGTCTGTCCCAGACGGTTATAAGAATTGTATGCCAGCTTGCTCGGGTCCTGTGAACTGTAAAAAACAGAGTGGAACAGCACACCACCGTGAATACGGCTGCAATACTGTCCGTACACACCGCCCATAAGTGTATGCCAGCGGTATTTTGCCGGAATCGAAAATGTTCCTGTCGGGGTGGCATTGTTGACACCGACCGAGCAGGCAAATGCTTTGACCGGTTTGGTATATTTGCCTTTGGAATCAAGTGCATATACGGTCACACAGTTCTGCTGACGATTGATTTTAATGTAATATGGCAGTTTTGCTGCCTGAGTTGTAACGGGTGTTCCTGCGAATACAAGCAGCATGAGTGCCGCCATCAATCCGCATAAGGTTTTCAAAATTCCCTTTTTCATGATAATCTCCTTTTCTCTCCTTTGTGAAAGGTATATAATATATCCTATACTATACTATACTATACTACTGAGGATATGATCGATGGATATCAATTATGAATTATACAAGGTTTTCTATTATGTTGCAAGCTCTCTCTCATTTTCGGATGCAAGTAAGAAGCTTTTTATCTCCCAGTCAGCGGTCAGCCAGTCTATCAAAACATTAGAGCGCAAGCTGGGACAGCCGCTTTTTATCCGCAGCACAAAAAAAGTGCAGCTGACTCCTGCCGGTGCTCTGCTGCTAAAACATGTGGAACCTGCCATGAATCTGATCTCACGCGGCGAAAGCCAGCTTTTAGAATCCGGCTCTCTTGGTTTAGGACAGCTGCATATCGGTGCCAGCGACACGATCTGCCGCTATTTTCTTCTGCCGTATCTGCAGAAATTCCATCGGAAATTCCCGGATGTTCCGATTAAAATCACCAATGCCAGCTCGATAGGCTGTGTAGACCTGTTAGAGCAGCGCCGGGTAGATCTGATTATCACAAATTTTCCAAACCCGCATCTGAATCCTTCCTATATTCAGAAAACGGTTGGCTCTTTCTCGGATGTATTCGTCGCCAATCCTGCATATTTTGATCTGGCGGACCGCATCGTTCCTTTCTCGGAGCTTGGCACCTATCCGCTCATGATGTTAGACCGCAAGAGCACGACAAGTGAATTTCTGCACCACATTTTCCTGCAGCATCAGCTGGAACTGCTGCCTCAGGTAGAGCTCAGCAGCAACGATCTGCTCATTGACATGGCTCGCATCGGTCTTGGAATTGCTTTTATCCCGGATTTTTGTCTGAAACACAAGCCGGAGGATCTCTTTCTCGTCCGCACGCAGGAAACGATCCCGCAGCGGCAGCTGGTGGCTTCGTTAAACCCTACCCTTCCGGTTTCTGCCTCCACCGAAGAGTTTTTAAAGCTCCTCCCGGACGTCTGACCAGAACCGGCTCACTTCTTCCCGCAGCTGCGGCAGACCACAGACGCTTCTCTTTTCCCATTCTCTCGGAAAAAGCTCTCCGTATTCGCGCTGCAGGAAACGTTCATCCAGCAGAAGGATCACGCCGCGGTCCTCGCTGGTCCTGATCACGCGCCCTGCTGCCTGCAGGACTTTGTTCATTCCCGGATAGCGGAACGCATAGTCAAATCCGGACAATCCCCGCTCATCATAATAATTCTTTAAAATTTCACGTTCATCGCTGACCTGCGGAAGTCCGGTTCCCACGATGATGGCACCGATCAGCCGGTCGTTTTTCAGATCAATGCCTTCCCCGAAAATTCCACCCATCACACAGAACGCAACGAGTGTCCCCTGGCGCTCTTTTTCAAATTCTTCCAAAAACGCTTCTCTTTCGTGTTCTTTCATATTACTATGCTGCATCAGAATCTCGCACGAATCGGCTGCCTTCCCGGCAAAGACCTCATATACATCCTGCATCAGCCGGTAAGACGGGAAAAACACCATGTAATTTCCCTGCTGTGCTTCTGTGACTGCACCGATATAGTCCGCGATTTTTTCGTATTCTTTTCTGTTCCTCCGCGTATATTTTGTGCTCACATCCCGGCCAAATGCGAGAAGTCTCTGTGTCTGGGCAAACGTACTCTGCGCATAAATGGCATAGTTATCCTCGTCCGTGGAAAGTAGCCGCTTGTAGTATCCGATCGGCAGGAGCGTTGCGGAGAAAAAGATCGTGGAATTGCTTTTATCGATGCATTTCTGCAGATTGACCGACGGATCTACGCAAAAGAGCCGGATCCGGAACTGACCTTCCTCCGTCATCTGGCTGTAGATCACGTAATGGTCATCCACCAGATCATAGATATTCAGGAAATTGCGCAGCGCAAAGTAAAAATCCAGCACCGTTTTCTTCTCCGGAAATTCCCGCGGTTTTTCCAAAAATTCATCCATCTGGGAGGCCAGCCGCATAAGGTGGAAGGTCAACGTTCCAACACTGTCCAGAATCTGGTAGTGCTCACACTCACGTTTCATTTCCAGCATGGCTTTGTTGCATTTGTCCAGGATACGGCAGATCGTACGGCTGTGCGCTTTCATGATCCGCTTCACTGCAAGCACGTCTTCTTTGTACAGATCGGCACTGTACATCTCCCTGCTGCGATCCACGAGGTTATGTGCCTCATCCACCAGGAACAGATAGTCTCCCTTTATCCCCTCCTGAAAAAAGCGTTTCAGATATACATTCGGATCGAATACGTAATTGTAATCACAGACAATATTGTCTGCCCAGGTTGCCACATCCAGACTCATCTCAAACGGGCACACCTGATATTCTTTCGCCTGCGCTAAAACTTCCTCTCTGGTAAACAGGTTTGATTTCTGCAAGAGATCAAACACCGCATCGTTCACCCGGTCAAAATGTCCCTTTGCATATGGACAGTTTACCGGGTTGCAGTCCATCTCCTCACACAGGCAGAGTTTTTCTTTGGCTGTGATCTGGATGACTTTGGCACGGTATCCCTGTTCTTCCAGCAGTGTGAACGTTTCTTTTGCCACAGTTGCTGTGATGGTCTTTGCCGTGAGATAAAAGATCCGGTCTGCCAGCCCTTCTCCCACTGCTTTTACCGCCGGAAAAATTGTGGAAATTGTTTTGCCCACTCCGGTCGGTGCCTCGATAAACAGGTTCTTCCCCCGCAGAATGGTGCGGTAAACATCGGCAACCAGCTTCTTTTGTCCCTGCCGGTAGGGAAATGGAAACTCGAGTGTATGAATACTCTCCTGCCGCTGTTTTTTCCATGCGATCTGCCAGTCTGCCCATTTCCGGTAATCTCCGATCAGATGCGTAAACCACACGGTCAGCGTCTCATAATCGAAAATTTCCCGGAAATACCGAATTTCTTCCGTATCCAGATTGCAGTAGGTCATCTGCACGCCGATCCGCTCCAGACGGTTCTGTTTCGCATAGATATACGCATAGCACATTGCCTGGGCTTTATGCACGTAGACCGGCTGTTCCATTGCCGCAACGTTTCTATATACACCCTTGATCTCATCGATGAAGCTGATTTCTTCTTCCGGAGGGATTTCCGCCGCAAACTCCATCTCCGGTTGCAGCACAGACTCCGTCGCAGCCGGCAGATCCGGCTGAAATTTTCCATAGACGATTCCGTCTGCACGTCCTTCCACGACCAGTACGTAATCGTTGGCTTTCCATTCAATTTTCAGCGGTACTTCCGCCTGGTAGGAGGTGTCCATGCTTTTTTGAATTTTCCGGTGGATACGGCTGCCTTCCATCATGGCCTCTGCACTCGCCAGCTTTCCGGCACGATTATCGATATCTCCTGCCCGGAAAATAAACTCTACCAGATTTCTCACAGAGATATGTAATTCCTGCATGTACACCTCCTTTCTCCCGCGGGTATTTTCCTGTTGTATGAAGCGGGTTTTTATTTGTTCCATTATTTTACAATAAAAAGCCCCGCTCCGGAATACGGAGCGGGACTTAAAGTTCCATAGTCACGATATAATAATTGTATTATGCTACTGCAAATTTAGCAACTACGTTTTCAAAGTTTTCATTCTTTCCACCGTAGCAAACCTGAAGATTCTTTTTTACACCAAGTCCAATCATACCAAGCAATGACTTTGCATCAATGAATGTTCTATCGCATTTTACATCAATATCAAAATCACAACCACCTGCTGCACGTACAAAATCCTTAACTTCATCCATATCTGATAACCGAATTACTTTAACAGTTTCATACATAATCCAACACCTCTTTCTATCTTTAAACAACATACTTTTATTATCATCCCCAAGTTTAGAAAAGATTATGCCACTTTTTTTCTCATCTGTCAAAGTTATGCAAACTTCGCATTTCTCCAGTTTTTCCTGCATAATGACGGTAATCGCGCAACCGTTTCCATCAGATTCTTACCGTTTTTTTTCGTGTATTTATATTTATACCTGCTATCTTATGCAATTTCTCCAAAAAATTGCCTGTCCAATCACCAAAACAAGCATTTTTTGATGAAAACTATTTTTATCAAAGTGGTTTCCCACTTTTTTTCAGAATATCCACATATAATTCTCCGATCGGACTGACCTTTATCCCCTTGTGCCGGATATAGCCAATCCGCATCTTTTCGCTCTCTGCCAGCGGCACTGCCGCATAATCATTTCCGTTTAATTCTTCACAGATAATCCCGGAACAGAGCGTATAACCATTCAGCCCAACCATCAGATTCAGCATGGTCGCCCGGTCATCCGCATGGATCATCTTCTTATATTCATAGGTACTTTTCATCTCTTCGGCAAAATAAAAGGAATTATTTTTCCCCTGTTCGAACACAAGACATGGATATTCCTGCAGTTCTTTCATGGAAATTACATCCCTTTGTGCCAGCGGATGTCCTTTCCACAGATATACATAGGTGTCACAGGTAAACAGTTCTTCAAAAACCACATCATTTTCCTTGAAAAGTTTCTGGAGTACTGCTTCATTAAATTTGCTCAGGAAAAGAATCCCCAGCTCACTTTTCATGTTACGCACATTTTCGATTACCTGATTCGTCTGTGTCTCATGCACGGCAAATTCATATTCTTCCATTCCGACAGCCTTTACGACTTCCACAAATGCCTTGACCGCAAAGGTATAATGCTGCATGGACACGGAAAATTTCTTTTTGGATGCAGACGAAATATAACGGGATTCCAGTAAATGATACTGCTCCACGACCTGCTTGGCATATCCGATAAATTCCTCTCCCTCTGGTGTAAGCACGATTCCCCGGTTGGACCGGATAAAAATGGTGATTCCTGCTTCTTCTTCCAGTTCGCGCACAACCGCAGACAGATTGGGCTGTGAGACAAACAATTTTCGGGATGCTTCGTTCATGGAACGGCTTTCTGCAATCGTAATTACCTGATGTAACTGCTGTAGGGTCATATGTCTTACCTCTTTTCCTTAAGCAAATGATCTGTTATATACCGGACAAGGATCTGAAGTATCCATGCAATCACAATGGAACTGCATACCAGCACCAGTTCGTAACGCAGATGGCATGTATGAAATGCTGCTCCCTTCATAAATTTTCGTATGGTAACATGTACCAGATACAATTCCAGCGAATGAGCACCAAACCATTCCAGTATTCTTATAACCGGGCGCATAGATAACTGGGAAAAGATCCAGGCAATTCCCGCACAACATGAGATATTAAAAATTCCGGTCACATACCTTGCAAAAATAGGAGATCCACTTGGAAGCATGGTGAGCAAATAGCCGGATAACGCAAAAAGAATCAACCATTTCCAATAACTTTCCCTTTTTTCATAACTGGATCTGCCATAAAAACAGCCCGCTATAAAAACAGGCAGACGAAGCAAAGCAATATTCACATTTCCAAACATATCTTTCTCATATAATGCAATTACAAGTGCTAATACTGTAATAGCACTTACCATGGAAATCAGCCGGATCTCTCCATCTATTGCGTCTCGTGCGCTATCCACAATCTGAAAGATATAGGGATAAATCAGATAGCATAACAGCATAAGTCCAATATACCAGTAAAGCCTGTCTCCATCACTGAAAAATGTGATAAATGTGAAGTCTTTTATGGCTTCTCCCCATCCTGTTTTATCTACACAGACATCTAATAAAATATAAGAGGGTACGGCTACGATGCAATAAGGAATCAGAATTCTTTTTAATCTTCTTATGTAAAAGCTTCTAACATCTGATCTTTTTTTCATGGAATAGTATAACCCCAGACCAGAAAAGAATAAAAAAGCATCCACACTTGATGATGAAATATATCTCCAAAAGAAGGAAATCCAGCCACTAAAATGATAGGAATAATAATGACAGTCCTCCGTAAAATGAAAAACCATAATCAATATGATGGATATTCCCATTAACGCACCCCGATATTGCGAAAGCACGCTGTTATTTGTTTTTTTCATATAATTCTCCTTTATAAAAGTTCAATTTCCGATAATCACTATGACGTTTGGGTAGTTTATTTATCCATTGACACCAAACAAACTTTCTTCCTAATCCGAACTTATCGGAAGTTGTACCTTAAAAAAATATACCACTCTGATATAAAGTCAACGAGATTCCGGTATCCCTATTTCAAATTTTGAAACCAGATTTATTTAATCCGTTTCTGAATATCTTCAACAGACGGCAGTTGCTTTTCCAAATCATCCGGCAGGCTGCTGGTTATTTTGTATTCGCTTACACCAATCGGCTTTGAAATATCTTTGAGCGAATATTCTGCAACCACATTATTCTTGCTTTTGCACAGAAGCAAACCAATAGATGGATTATCCTGCTCTTTCTTCAAAATGCCGTCCACGGCTGAAAGATAGAAATTTAACTGCCCGGCGTATTCGGGTCTGAAGTCACCGGTTTTCAATTCGATAACAACATAACAACGAAGGTTCAAGTTATAAAACAGCAAATCAATGTAAAAATCATCACCACCTACATTCAAGTGATACTGATTTCCCAAGAATGCAAATCCTGTTCCAAGCTCCAGAAGTAGCTTTGTGACTTCCCGAACCAGCGCCTGCTCAATATCCCGTTCACGCATATCTTCCCGGAAAGAAATGAAATCAAATACATATGGGTCTTTCATGGTCTGCACCGCAAGTTCACTCTGTGGAGATGGTAGACGGTGTTCAAAATTTGTGACTTTTTCTGCCAGAACCTGTCGCTGATACAAGTTGCTTTCAATCTGATGGACAAGAACATTTCGAGACCAGCCATTCTTTACTGTTGCATTTGCATACCAGATATGTTCTTCCGCAGTTCTGACCTTATCCATCAAAGCAATATTATGATACCATGTAATTTGTGCAAGCACCTCTTGCACAATTTTTCTATCAGAAAAACGGGCAGCAAACTTCGCCATATACTTCAGGTTTCGGACGGAATACCCTTTTCTTTCTGGAAAAGCTATCTGAATATCATAAGAAAGATTATCAATGAATTTGTTTCCCCATGTTTTATATTCGTTAATGACCGTTCCAATGTCATAATACAAGAGCAGTAAATCTGAATTCACATGAATCGTTGCACGGTATTGTGCATCCTTGATTTCTTTCTTGATGTTTTCAATAACAGAAAGATATTCTGCTGTATTTATTAGCACACGCATCGCCTCGCTTTCACATAATTCTCATCGTTATTTTTCTCTTTATACTATACTCATATTATAAGTATATTTCTTTATTAAAATAGTTTCAAGCTAAAATACAATAGAGGGGTACATTGACAAGATACGCATTTGTGGACTACACGTCCAAAATACACCTTGTTAGGGGAAAATTCCCCTAAAACCCCTAAATATAATATGTGCAATGACTTTACACGGGCTTTATACATGCACCCGAATATTTATATTTTACACAATTAGTGGAGAATAAATTTCTGAAAAAATATATGATAAAGAAAAAACACCTGTTTAGGTGTTTTTAAAGAACAGGGGATGAGAGAATCGAACTCCCACCAAAGGTTTTGGAGACCCCTATCA
>OKSA01003061.1_pt1 | contig 12749 bp, 7 predicted proteins | sample 1601181 | NCBI WGS metagenome assembly OKSA01 (sample SAMEA3541538, study PRJEB24748) | human gut metagenome | biome: human gut; feature: human-associated habitat; material: faeces | place: China | collected 2012 | reverse complement strand
GATCAGTTTAAGATTCCGGTGAAATATATCGGAATCGGTGAAAAGATTGAAGATTTGCAAAAATTTGATGCGGATGCTTTTGTAGATGCACTCTTTACAACATCAGAGCATAAGGAGTAAAATAAAAGGTAACTGTTTTCAAAACCACATGGTAAAAAGGGGATGACGGAAGGATCAGAAAGCGGACAGGTTTACAGATCCACTGTTTTCCTATATATTAGATATGATAGAATGGTCAGAATGGAGGAAACCATATGTTGACATTAGAAAAATTTGAGGAAGCTTCTGAAAAAGTAAAAGAAGTGGTATTACCTACCAATCTTATTTATAGTGAATACTTTTCGGCACAGACCGGAAATAAAGTATATTTAAAACCGGAAAATATGCAATATACAGGTGCTTATAAAGTAAGAGGTGCTTACTATAAAATCAGCACATTGAGCGAAGAAGAGAGAAAGAAAGGTCTGATCACAGCATCTGCAGGAAACCACGCACAGGGCGTTGCTTACGCAGCAAAGATCTATGGTGTGCCGGCTACGATCGTTATGCCAACAACCACTCCTTTGATCAAAGTAAACCGTACAAAGAGCTATGGAGCAGAAGTGGTTTTATATGGCAATGTGTATGATGAAGCATGCCAGTATGCGTTAAAGCTTGCAAAAGAAAAAGGTCTTACCTTTGTGCATCCGTTTAACGATGAGACAGTAGCAACCGGACAGGGAACAATCGCAATGGAGATCTTTAAAGAATTGCCGACAGTAGATATTATTTTAGTACCGATCGGTGGTGGCGGACTTGCAGCCGGAGTATCAACGCTTGCGAAACTGTTAAATCCGAATATCAAAGTGATCGGTGTAGAACCGGCAGGAGCAAGCTGTATGAAGGCTTCTTTAGAGAAAGGCGAAGTCGTAACCTTACCGGAAGTCAATACGATCGCTGACGGTACGGCAGTAAAAACACCGGGAGATATTGTGTTCCCATATATTCAGAAGAACATTGATGATATCATTCAGATCGAAGACCAGGAACTGATCGTCAATTTCCTTGATATCATGGAAAATCATAAAATGTTAGTTGAAAATTCAGGTTTGCTGACTGTAGCAGCATTAAAACATCTGGATGTTAAGAATAAGAAAGTAGTTTCTATCATCAGTGGTGGAAATATGGATGTCATTACGATCGCATCTTTAGTACAGCATGGATTGATCATGAGAGATCGAATCTTTACGGTATCTGTATTCCTTCCAGACAAACCAGGAGAGTTAAATAAAGTTTCTGATGTGATCGCAGATGCACAGGGAAATATTATCAAACTAGAGCATAACCAGTTCGTAAGTATCAACAGAAATAGTGCGGTAGAACTTACGATCACAATGGAAGCATTCGGTACAGAACATAAAAATAAGATCATTAAATCCTTGAAAAAAGCAGGATATGATCCTAAAATGAGAAATTCTACATCTGTATATTAAATTGCTTGGATGAATTTCACAATATGGATATAAATAGTGCATTAAATATTGTACAATTTGTTGAAATATATGAAAAGATTTGGTATAATAAAGTTAGTGAAACAAACACTTTTTGAACAGCAGATAAACAACCAGAAAGTGGACTAGAAACGAAAGATATTTACAGTACATTGTTCTTTGAATATGAAAATATCTTGTAAGATGACAACGTGTCACATTTTTATTATACCTATAGAAATTAAAGATATGACTATAAAAGCGTAAATAAGCCATTTGCAAGAAGATTGTTCGTGGTTGTTTACGCTTTTTTATTTTATTAGACTTTTTAGTTTCACAAAGAAGTCTTATAAGATAAGATTTTCTGTAAGTGTGGGATTCAATCACAAGAATTCTTTGTTTTGAAGTTTTAAGGAGGAGTTATACTATGAATGAAACTATCAATCGTGAGGATTTGTATTTGTTTCAGACGGGAAAGGCAAGGCAGGCATACCTGACATTTGGATGCCATTATCAGAAGAAGACAAAGACTCACAGATTTACTGTTTGGGCTCCAAATGCAAAGTCAGTCAGTGTCGTAGGTGATTTCAATTTCTGGAATCCTCTTGCGCATCCGATGAAAGGTGACAAAGACGGGATCTATACGATCGAGATTGAAGGACTGAAGAAAGGTGATCTGTATAAATATCATGTAGAAGGCTATGATGGAATCTGCAGATATAAGAGTGATCCCTTTGCATTTTATGCAGAATGCAGACCAGATACAGCTTCGAAAGTCTGGGATTTCGATGATTTTAAATGGTCTGATAAACGTTTTATCAATCAGAGAAAGAAACGCCAGGCATTAGATCAGCCAATGTCTATCTATGAGCTGCATCTTGGAACATGGAGAATGCCGCAGGAAGAAGAGAGAGAATTTTATAATTATCGTGAGATCGCGGACATGCTGATCCCTTATCTTGGAGAGATGGGATATACACATGTTGAACTGATGCCGATCACAGAATATCCATATGATCTTTCTTGGGGATATCAGGTAACAGGATATTACGGCGTAACATCAAGATATGGAACACCAGAAGATTTCAATTATATGATCAATGAGTTACATAAAGCAGGGATCAGTGTCATCCTTGACTGGGTTCCAGCACATTTTCCAAGAGACGAGCATGGACTGGCAATGTTTGATGGAACACATATTTATGATCACGAAGATCCAAGAAAGGGAAGCCAGCCTGACTGGGGAACCTTATTATTTAACTATGGGAAACCAGAAGTACAGAGCTTCTTGATCTCAAGTGCGATGTTCTTTGCAGATGTTTATCATATCGATGGAATCCGTATTGATGCTGTATCTGCAATGTTATATCTTGACTTTGGAAAACAGGAAGGCGAATATGTGCCGAATGAAGATGGAACCAATATCAACTATGAAGCAGTTGATTTCCTTCGCAATCTAAACGAAGCACTTCGTACAACACATGAGGGATTCTTGACGATCGCAGAAGAATCAACAGCATATCCAAAGGTAACGAGTGATGTTGATGATCCGGAAGGACTTGGATTTGTTTACAAGTGGAATATGGGATATATGCATGATACTCTTTACTATATGGAACTTGATCCATTGTATCGTAAGGATAATCATGGAGCGATCATTTTCTCTATGGACTATGCTTACAGTGAGAATTACATTCTTCCATATTCACATGATGAGGTTGTTCATGGCAAAGGTTCTATGATCAATAAGATGTATGGTGCATATGATGAGAAGTTTGCTTCACTGCGAACATTATATGGATTTACCATGGCACATCCAGGAAAGAAATTATTATTTATGGGTGGAGAATTCGCCCAATTTGTAGAATGGAGAGACAAAGAACAGCTTGACTGGTTCTTGATCGATCAGTATGAGATGCATGATTCTTTCCACAAATATGTAGCTAAACTAAATGAGATTTACAAATCTGAACCGGCATTATATGAATTAGATCAGGATCCAGCAGGATTTGAATGGTGCTTGCAACGTGATGCAGACCACAGTGTTGTAGCATTTATACGAAAGAATAAGAAGGGCAGAGGAAGAAAACAACAACAGATTCTTTGTGTCTGCAATTTTACACCGATGGAATGGGATAAATACAAGGTTCCATTACCAAAGAAATCAAAACTTACGAAGATCTTAGACAGCAGTGAGCTTGATTTTGGTGGAGATGGAGATGTTTCCGAATCTAAAGTTTCAACGAAGAGGGTGAAAGTACCATCTGAAGGAAAGAAAGCTGTTTACCAACAGGCAGCAGAAATTTCCTTAAAACCACTAAGTGTTGTTTACTATAAGATCGAGGAAGTGGAGACAAAACCACGAAAGAGTGCAGCAAAGAAGGCAGCACAGGAGAAGAAAACAGAAGCTGTGAAGAAAACAGTAGAGAAAAAGCTGGAAGTTACAAAGAAAGTAACAAAAGAAGAGGCGCCGGAGACTAAGAAAGACACTCCAAAAAAAGAAGATATAAAGGTAACAAAGCAAACAACAGAGAAAGAAGAGGAACAGCCAAAAAAAAGAACAAGCAAGACAAGAAGAACAAAAAAGAATAATGATCAAGGTGTAAAATAAAGGAGGACAAAGAGCTATGATTAACAAAAAAGAAATCGTTGCGATGCTGCTTGCAGGGGGACAAGGAAGCAGATTGTTCGCATTAACTCAGAAGAAAGCAAAACCAGCCGTATCCTATGGTGGAAAATATAAGATCATTGACTTCCCACTGTCAAACTGTACAAACTCAGGAATTGACACAGTCGGAGTTTTAACACAGTATGAACCACTGGAGTTAAATGCATATATTGGTACTGGAGGATTCTGGGATCTTGACAGCTTAAACGGAGGTGCTTATGTTTTACCTCCATATATGAAGGGAGAAACAGGTAACTGGTACCGTGGAACGGCAGATGCGATTTATCAGAACATCAATTTCATTGATAATTTTGATCCAGATCATATCATTGTATTATCTGGTGACCAGATCTGTACCATGGATTATGACAAGATGCTTCAGTATCATAAAGAGAAAGGTGCAGATTGTACGATCTCAGTTCTGAATGTAACTTATGAAGAAGCAAAACGTTTTGGAATCATGAATACAGATGAAGATGAACGTATTTATGAATTCGAAGAAAAACCAGCAGAACCAAAGAGTACAAAAGCTTCTATGGGTATCTATATCTTTAAATGGAAACTGATCCGTCAGTATCTGATCGATGATGGAAATGATCCAGAGTCAGAACACGATTTTGGTAAGAACATTATTCCAAGAATGTTAGAAGATGGAAGAAAGATGTATGCTTACTCATTTGATGGATACTGGAGAGATGTAGGAACGATCGACAGTTTATGGGAAGCTAATATGGAACTTCTGGATGAAAATCCTCAGATTGACTTAAATGATGATAAGATGAGAATCTACACAAGAAACTTCTCATTACCTCCTCATTATATAGCACCAGGTGCATCTGTTAAGAATTCTATTCTTGCCGATGGATGTGTTATTGAAGGTGAAGTAGAGAACTGTGTCATCCATTCTGGTGTTAAGATCGGAAAAGGCAGTGTAGTTAAGAACAGTGTGATCATGAAAGATACTGTTGTAAGAACAGACTGTCAGATCGACAAAGCACTGATCGATGAAGAAGTAGTCATCGAGCAGGGATGCAAGGTTGGAGAAGGAAATAATGTAACTGTAATCGGATATCATTGTGTTGCATTAGAGAATGCGACTGTTGAAGACGGAGCAATGATCTACCCAGATACCATCTTACACTAGGAGGATTGAAGATATGGATAAACAGATGTTAGGTATTATCAATGCAGGAGAAGAAAATAGAAAATTAAAAGACCTTGTACGCTCCAGAAGTTTATCAGCACTTCCGGTTGGTGGACGTTATCGTACAGTTGACTTTATGTTAAGTAACATGGTAAATGCAGGGATTAAGAATGTAGGATTATTAACAAGAAGAAATTACGATTCACTGTTGAGCCATGTGAATTCAGGAAAATACTGGGGATTAAACAAAAAACGTGGAGGATTATATATCTTCCCACCATATATTAATGATGCATCTCCATCCGGAGAATACGCAAGTGTTATGGATGGACTTCGTGGAACACTTGGATTTTTAAAGAAAGCAAAAGAAAAATATGTATTATTAGGACGTTCTTATGTGATCTGTAATGCAGATTTTCAGGATATGTTAGATAAACATATCAAATCTGGAGCAGATATCACACTGATGTATTTTGATAATAGTGATGATTCAACGAACTGCGATTATGATGGAGTTTATTTAAAAACAGATGAAGACGATAAAGTTCTTGATATGTGCTATTCTGAAGGAAAACATCGTTCAAATAAGAAGAGCATGGATGCTTATATCATGAAGACAACATTATTGATCGATTTTATTGAGACAGCGATCGCACATAATAAGAAACACTTTTTCTTTGATGTTATCGTTCCAAACTTCGATCGTCTTGTAATTCAGGGATATGAATATAAAGGATATGTAGGATGTATTACATCTTTAGAAGCATATTACAATGTAAATATGGATATGTTAAAACCAGATGTTTACAAAGAATTATTCTTGGGTAATAGAAGAATTTACACAAAATCTGCCGATGGAGCACCAGCAAAATACGGACCAAATGCGAAAGTCAGCAACAGCCTGATCAGTAGTGGATGTGAGATTGATGGTGAAGTTGAAAACTCTGTCATCTTCCGTGGATCACAGATTGCAGAGGGAGCTGTGATCAAGAATTCTGTTGTTATGGCAGAAGGATTTATCGCACCACAGGCAGAGATCAACCATACAATTTTAGACCGACACGTAAAAGTTTATTCAAATGCACACTTATCAGGATCATCAAACCATCCAGTATTTATTCCGAAAGGAGCAAGTGTTAATGAGTAATAACAATTCACTGAAAGTGCTGCTTGCAGGGGCAGAGTGTGCACCATTTGTGAAGCTTGGAGGGCTAGCAGATGTTATGGGAACCCTTCCAAAGGAATTGAATCAGATCGGTGCGGATGCCCGTGTGATCATGCCGTTTCATAGTCAGATGAAAGGGAAATATGGCGCACAGACAAGACATCTGGCAGATTTCAACATCAATTTTAGTGGTGGGGAAACATATGTAGGTGTAGAAGAACTGGTTTATAATGAAGTTACATATTATCTGATCGATAATGAAGGATTTTTTGGTGATGCGGTATATCGTGGTGGACTTGCAGAAGGAGAGCAGTATGCTTTCTTCTGCCGTGCCGTGATCGAAGCAGCAAGCCGTATTGGATTTATTCCAGACGTCATCCATTGCAATGACTGGCAGACAGGTCTGATCCCTATCTTACTCCGCACACAGTACGGACATTGGGATATTGGACATGCAAAGACGATCTTTACGATCCATAATATGATGTATCAAGGAGAATTTGGTTTCGATCAGTTTGAACATTGGTTAGGAATCGATCCAAAGTATGACACACCAGAATTTATGCATAACTATGAATGTGCAAGTTTCATGAAAGCAGCACTTGTGTTTGCAGATCGTTTAAGCACAGTAAGTCCAACTTATGCACAGGAGATTCGTGATCCAGCATTTGCATACCGTCAGGAAGGTATCTTAAATGCGAGAGCAGGAGATACATGGGGAATCTTAAATGGAATGAATCAGGAAGAATTTAATCCAGAGACAGATCCATTGATTCCATATCATTTTAACAAAGATGATCTTTCTGGAAAGAAGAAAGATAAACAGGAACTGATCAAGGCTCTTGGATTATCGATCACACCAGGAGTTCCGATCATCGGTATGGTTACAAGATTAACAGAGCAGAAAGGTCTGGATCTTGTGAAATACATGTTGGATGAGATCATGTGTACAGAGAATGTCGCATTTGTCATTCTCGGAACGGGTGATTATGAATATGAGGAATTTTTCCGTTACATGGAAGAAAAATACAAAGGAAGAGTATGCTCATATATCGCATATGATAATGCAGTTGCACACCAGATTTATGCAGGAAGTGATCTCTTCTTAATGCCATCCAAATTTGAACCATGTGGAATCTCTCAGATGATCGCACTTCGTTATGGAACACTTCCAATCGTACGTGAGACAGGTGGACTTCGTGATACAGTACAAAGTTACAATGAATACGAGGACACAGGAAATGGATTCTCATTTGCAAACTACAATGCACATGAGATGCTGGGAGCAATCCGTTATGCATTACAGACATTGCAGAGTCCAAAGAGAAAACATGGATTGATCCAAAGAGCGATGGAATCCGATAACAGTTTTGCAAAATCTGCAAAGATTTATCTTGATATGTATAATAGTGTATTATAAATTCAAAAGAAGAATGGGCATCTTATTTTAAGATGCCCATTCTTCATAAAGACAAAAAATGAGATAAATTTACAGGTCAAAGATAAAGACTAGAAAGGAGGCTTAGATCACAATGGACTATATGGACAGCAATAAGATCGGACAACGGATCGAGAATAAATTAATTCATGCACTTGGAAGAACGATCAGTGAGGCAACAAATGATGAGATCTATAAGGCAGCAGCGGAGTGTATCAGGGATGATATCATGATATCCTGGGCAGACAGCAGAAAAAGGGTACAAGAGCAGGGAGTTAAGAAACTTTACTATATGTCAGCCGAATTTTTGATGGGAAGGGCATTTTCTAATAATCTGATCAGTCAAGGATTATATGAGGCATATCGGGAAGCATTCTGGGAGATGGGACTTGATTTTGATAAGATTACGGATGAAGAAAATGATGCAGGACTTGGAAATGGAGGACTAGGACGACTGGCAGCATGTTTTTTGGATTCACTTTCTACGATGGAACTTCCAGTACTCGGATGTGGGATCCGATATGAATATGGAATGTTTCGTCAGAAAATTGTAGATGGAACGCAGATTGAGATGGAAGATGACTGGTTAAGAGATGGAAATGTTTGGGAGATCGAGCGCCCGGAATTAAGTGTGGAAGTACATTTTAATGGAACGATTCAGGAAAACTGGACAGAGAATGGATTAAAGATTGAACATAAAGATTATAATACCGTCATTGCAGTCCCATATGATGTACCGATCATTGGATACAAGACTAAGACGCCAGCAACTCTTCGTCTGTGGAGTGCCAGAAGCAAGCGGCGGTTCGATTTTCATTCGTTTAATGAAGGAATCTATGATAAAGCGATGGCAGACCAGACATTTGCAGAAGCAATCTCGAAAGTCTTATATCCGTCAGATGATCATATGCAGGGTAAAATGCTGCGTTTAAAACAGTTTTATTTTCTGGCATCTGCAACGATGCAGTCGATGATCAAGAGACATAAAGCAGTATTTGATGATCTGAACTCCTTGCCAGAACATGTTGTCATTCAGATCAATGAGACACATCCGGCATTGGCGATGCCAGAACTTATGAGGATCTTGATGGATGAAGAAGATTTTGGATGGGATGAGGCATATGGTATGGTCAAGAAGATATTTCATTATACGAATCATACGATCATGACAGAAGCAATGGAATGTTGGGATGAGAATATGTTTCGTTTACTGCTTCCAAGAATCTATCAGATCATTTGTGCGATCAATGAGAAATATTGTCAGAAACTTTCCGTATATTACAGCAAGGAAGAAGAAAAGATCGCACAGATGGCAGTGATCGGAAACAATGAGATCCGCATGGCAAACCTATGCGTAGCTCTTTGCCGCAGGATCAATGGTGTTTCAAATCTTCACGCTGATATTTTAAAAACGAGGATTTTTAAAGGATCTTATCAGATCTTTCCACAAAAATATCTTGCGATCACAAATGGGATCACACACAGACGCTGGTTAGCACTGGCCAATCAGGGGCTATATCATCTGGTAAGAGAGTATGTGAAAGGGGATATTTTAAAGGATTACCGTCTGTTTGAACAGATCCTTCCATATAAAGATGACAAAGAATTTTGTAAAAAATATGAGAAGGTCAAACGAAATAATAAGATCCGTTTTGCAAAGTATATCAAAGAAAAGCAAGGGATCGAAGTGAACCCAGAATCTATTTTTGATGTTCATTGCAAACGTTTGCATGAGTATAAACGACAGCTGTTAAAATGTCTGCATATCATTTATATATATCAGAAGATCAAAAAAGATCCAGCATGTATTACAACACCGATCACATTTATTTTTGCGGCGAAAGCAGCACCGGGATATGCCAGGGCAAAAGAGATCATAAGGCTGATCCATTCCATTCAGGAAATGGTGAATAAAGATCCAGATATGGACGGAAAGATTCAGGTGGTTTTCGTAGAAAATTATTGTGTATCGGTTGCGGAGATACTGATTCCGGCAGCAGATATCAGTGAGCAGATTTCTACCGCAGGAATGGAAGCATCTGGAACAGGAAATATGAAATTTATGATGAATGGTGCATTGACGATCGGCACTATGGATGGAGCCAATATAGAGATCGCAGAGCGTGTAGGTCAGGAGAATATCTTTATCTTCGGGGACAGCGCTGAGGGTAATTACAATAAAAAAATGTACCATACATACAATCCAGGGATTATTTTCGAGAATCATCCAGGAATCCGTGATGTATGTAATTGTCTGATCGAAGGAAATCTGTTACGATACGGAAACAGAAAATATTCAGAGATTTACCAGAATCTTTTATTTGGGGAATATGGAGAGGCAGATCCATACTACATACTTGCAGATTTTCCGTCTTATATTGAAACATATGAAAAAGTATATCATTTGTATGTCGATCATAAGGATGAATGGATTAAAAAAGCAATTGTTAATACAGCAAAATCCGGATATTTTTCATCAGACCGAACGATTGAACAATATAATGAAAAAATCTGGAATCTGAAACCAGTAAAATAAGAGTTACAAAAAAGATGAGATTAAATTATGATTCATAACGCGTCAGTAGAAAAATACAGAACTCCCGTAGGTGCAGTCACATGTGGAAGCGAGATGATGATCCGCCTGTATGATGTAGGGCAGGAAGTCAATAAGGCAGAGATCATCATGTATTCTGAAAGTTTTCACCGGGAGTATGAGATGAAACGAAAAAAAGACTGCATGGAAGAACACATAAAGATGACCAGTGAAGCAGGTGTTGTCTGGTATTATTTCAGAATCTGGGAACATGGGAAATGTTATTTTTATGGAGCCAGACATGGGAAGACACAAGGAGAAGGAATGATCGTTGATGACAACCCGGATAGTTTTCAGATCACCGTATATGAAGAAAATTTTGATACCCCAAGGTGGATGTCAAAAGGAATCATGTATCAGATTTTCCCAGATCGTTTCTGCCAGGGAAACAAAGAAAATATGAAACACGGGAAAGCATATCATGAAAATATGGGAAGAACGGTCTATCTGCATGATGACTGGGAAGAACAGCCAGTATTTGGACCACTTCCAGGAAAAGAATTTTATGATCCATGTGATTATTTTGGTGGAGATATTGAGGGAATCATATCCAAACTTGATGATCTGAAACGATTGGGGATCAGTTGTATTTATCTGAATCCGATCGGAGAAGCAGCATCAAACCACCGCTATAATACATCAGATTATAAGAAAGTCGATCCATTCCTTGGAAATAACGAAGATTTTAAGCGGCTATGCCAGCTTGCCAAAGAACGCAGGATTCATGTGATCTTGGATGGGGTATATTCCCACACTGGGGATGATAGTGTCTATTTTAACAAAAAGGGAAATTACGAAGAACCAGGGGCATATCAAGGGGAAGAGTCAAAGTACTATGATTGGTATGACTTTAACGAAGATGGAACTTATAAGAGCTGGTGGGGGTTTGAAACACTGCCGGAAGTCAATGAATTAAATGAAAAGTTTGTTGATTACATTATCACAGGAGAAGATTCGGTGATCAAGCATTGGTTAAAACTTGGAGCATCAGGATTCCGTCTGGATGTTGCAGACGAACTTCCAGATGAATTTATATTTAAATTGCGAAGCGAATTAAAGAAGAAATTCAAGAATTATGCACTGATCGGTGAGGTATGGGAAGATGTCACAACCAAAGAAAGTTACGGAACGAAACGTAAATATGCTTTGGGTAAAGGCTTAGACAGCGCAATGAACTATCCGCTGAAAGTCAACGTTACAGATTATTTACTCGGCAATCAAAGTGCCAAAGATATGAAGACATTTTTGATATCCCAACAGTGTAATTATCCAAAACCATTGTATTATGCACTGATGAACCTGTTATCTTCTCATGATATTCCAAGAATTCGGACAACACTTGCAACTGGAATGAATGAGAATCTGCCATCGAGAGAGCAGCAGGCAGAATATGTTATAACATCAAAGATGGATCAGAAAGGAAAAGCACTCACAAGACTTGCAATGGCAGTTCAGTTCTTTGTCCCAGGAATGCCATGCATTTATTATGGAGACGAATATGGAATGCATGGACTGATGGACCCATTTAACCGAGGAGCATTTTTTGAAAATGACAAAGAAACCTATCAGGAAGTTTTGAGACTGACTAGCCTTAGAAACCGTGAAAAAGTCTTACAGACAGGATATGCATTATATATGGCACCGACTGAAAATGTCCTTGCGATCTTAAGATTTATCAGCGAGAAAAAAGATGTCTTTGGAGAAGCAAGTGAGAACAAAGCAATATTACTTCTCGTCAATCCGACGATGAAAAAAGAAGAGATCAATCTAGATCTCAACAAGGTCAAAGAAGGGGTCAATGAGAATGCATTACAGGCGCTGTTAAAGAACTTGAGCAACGCTGTGATCAAGACAAATGTAGCACCTATAGATTATAAAGTGATAGAGTTATAAAAGAAAAAAAGAAAAAGGATCTGCAGATCAAAGATACATAAAGTATCAAAAGGGTTTGCAGATCCTTTTCTTATATTCTAGGTTCAACTCAAATTTAATTTTTAGCAGTGAGGGCTTCATTCTCAGCAGCAAGTATTTCATCTTCATCTTCATCACTCATGGAATAAGCAATATTCACACTATGATCAGCAATACGCTCTAATTCAGAAAGCATATCGGAGAACAATAAACCAGCTCTTGGCTCACATTCGCCTTTGGCAAGACGTTTGATATGGTGTTTTTGATATCTGCGTTCCATTTTGTCAATCGAAGCTTCCAGAATTGCAATCTCAGCAAGCTTTTCTTCAGGTTTGTTGACACCATCTTGTTCCATGAAACA
>OKSA01003059.1_pt1 | contig 12753 bp, 9 predicted proteins | sample 1601181 | NCBI WGS metagenome assembly OKSA01 (sample SAMEA3541538, study PRJEB24748) | human gut metagenome | biome: human gut; feature: human-associated habitat; material: faeces | place: China | collected 2012 | reverse complement strand
GAGAATTAGAATGAAACGCACAATCGCTATTGTATGCGGAGGAGACACTTCCGAATTTGAGGTCTCCTTACGCAGTGCACAAGGAATCTACTCCTTCATCGACAAGGAGAGATACACATTATATATTGTGGAGATGCGCGGGACCGACTGGCACGTGCAGCTCCCCGACGGAACGAAAACTCCGGTAGACCGCAACGACTTCAGCTTCCGGCTGGACGGTGCGAAGGTAGTGTTCGACTTCGCCTATATCACTATCCACGGCACTCCGGGAGAAGACGGACGCCTGCAGGGGTATTTCGATATGCTTCACATCCCTTATTCCTGTTGTGGGGTACTTGCCGCTGCACTGACGTATGACAAGTTTGCCTGCAACCAGTATCTGAAGGCGTTCGGCGTGCGCATTGCCGATTCCTTGCTGCTTCGTCAGGGACAGTCGGTTTCCGATGAAGATGTAATCGGGAAGATAGGCTTGCCTTGTTTTATCAAACCCAGCTTGGGCGGTTCCAGTTTCGGTGTGACGAAGGTGAATGTGAAGGAACAGATACAACCCGCCATTGCAAAGGCTTTTGCTGAAGCCAAAGAAGTTTTGGTAGAGGCTTTTATGTACGGTATGGAGATTACCTGCGGCTGCTACAAAACCAAAGAGAAGTCGGTGGTATTTCCTATTACGGAGGTGGTGTCGCATAACGAGTATTTTGACTATAAAGCCAAATATAACGGTGAGTCGGACGAGATAACTCCGGCGCGCATCCCCGATGAACTGCGCGACCGCGTACAGAAACTCACTTCCGCCATTTACGACATTCTCGGCGCTTCTGGAATTATCCGCGTCGACTATATCATTACCGAAAGAGAAAAGATAAATCTGCTGGAAGTGAACACCACTCCGGGTATGACTGCCACCAGTTTTATCCCGCAACAGGTGCGCGCGGCGAACCTGGATATTAAAGATGTGATGACAGATATAATAGAAAACCAATTTTAGATATTGACAGTTTGGTGCCAACCGGCTATTAGATGCCCGTTTATTAGTCTTGGAACCGAATGTTGATTGTTTGAAATTTAAAATTGCATATCATGGAATTTGAAGAAATCCGCCCTTATCATGACGAAGAATTACCTCAGGTTTTTGAGGAATTGATTGCTGACCCGGCGTTCCAACAAGTGGCTTGCGCCGTTATGCCGGGTGTCCCTTTTGAAGCTATCGCGCAAAAGATGCGTGCAAGCAAGACCAAGCAGGAGTTTCAGGAAAATCTTTGCTACGGCATCTTGCATAAATTGGCCAAAGATACTACAGACGGACTGATATTGGAGAGCATGGCTGTGCTGAACAAACAGTCGGCCTATACCTATGTCTCCAATCATCGGGACATTATTCTCGACTCCGGTTTTTTGTCTGTTCTCCTGGTGGAGCAGGGATTGGACACCGTGGAAATCGCTATCGGTGACAATCTGCTGATTTATCCCTGGATCAAGAAACTGGTGCGTATCAACAAATGTTTCACCGTACAGCGCGCGCTGACCATGCGCCAGATGCTGGAATCGTCCATACGGATGTCCCGCTATATGCACTACACCATTGCGGAGAAAAAACAGTCTATCTGGATTGCCCAGCGCGAAGGGCGTGCAAAAGATTCCAATGACGTTACGCAGGACAGCGTTCTGAAGATGCTGGCAATGGGGGGCGACGGAGACATTATCACCAATCTTCAGGAATTGAATATCGTTCCGCTCTCCATTTCGTACGAATACGACCCTTGCGACTATCTGAAAGCGCAGGAGTTCCAGCTGAAACGCGACATACCCGACTATAAGAAAACCACGGATGATGACCTGCTGAACATGCAGACCGGACTTTTGGGATATAAGGGCCGCGTCTGTTTCCGTATGGCATCCTGTATCAATGAGGATTTGGGTGAACTGGAGCGGACATTGCCGAAACCGGAGCTGTTCGTAGCCATATCTGCTTTGATTGACAAGCGTATCCATGCCAACTACCGTATTTTTGCCACCAATTACGTGGCTCACGATTTGCTGTATAAGGAAGAACGCTTCGTAGAGCATTATACCGCAGAGGATAAGAAGCGTTTTATAAGTTATATCGACGGACAGTTGGAACGTATCACCCTTCCCAATAAGGATGTGGACTTCCTGCGTGAGAAGCTGCTGCTGATGTATGCCAATCCGCTGACGAATTATCTGGCTGCAACCAAATGATGTTTTTGCCGTGCGCCGGAGTGGAATTGTAACAGTTTGCGTGGTAAGTAAGTATGAAAAAACATTGCTGTAGTCTGCTTGTCGTCCTGCTGTCGTGTCTGCTGGCATCGTGCGGAGACGATGATTACCGCTATCCTTCCGTGAAGCAGGATTTCCTGACTGCATTTTCCGGAACGGACGGGCGGCTGGAATCGGTGCTGACCGATGAAGGTGAGCGGCTTCAGATTGTTGAAGGCGCATCGGGGCTGCGTGTAAGTGCGGACACGGCCGTTCGCATCGTTGCCAATTACGAGACATTGGCAATCGGGGACGGCGATGTTGCGGGCGCAAAGCTGTATGCTTTGCTGCAAACGGTTTCTCCCGTGCCACTGGCTGCCGCGGAGTTTGAGGAGGGCGTGAAAACAGAACCTTCGGAGATACAGAGTATCTGGCGGGGGTATGATTATCTGAATATTATAGTAAAGGTAAAACAGCAGGGCAAGCATCTTTTCCATTTTGTGGAGGATGAGGCTGTTGTGGATGAAAACAGCGGACGTGTCAAGGTGCGGTTGACCTTGTATCACGAGGTAAGCAGCAGTGTGCAGGATTATGGCAAGCGTGCTTATCTGTCCGTCCCTTTAAAGCAATATATGACCGAGGGCGTGCGGGGGGTGGATGTCCGGTTTAGGATTTATACTTATTCCGGCTGTTTTAAGACTTATGTTTTGGACGAAGCAGGGCTTCGTGTAGAGGAAGGCTGATTTTATACATTATATATATAGATAAGAAAGTGTATCAAAGTGGGGCGGGATTTATATGCCGGTTCTTTGATACACTTTCTTGTCTATATTCAGATGCTGTTGTGATGAACGCTGTCGGCAATTGTCACTTCAATGCCCATTTCTTCCAGGCGTAAAGCGGTGGAAGGCGGGATGCGTGAGTCGGTAATGATGTGGTCTACATCTTCCATATCGGCAATCTTGCTGAAACCTCTCCGTCCGAACTTGGAGGAATCCGCAAGCACTATCGTTTTCTGGGCAGTCTGCATCATTACGCGGTTGAGGCTCGCTTCCATCATATTGGTAGTGGTGATGCCGAAGTCGAGGTCGATGCCGTCTACGCCGATAAACAGCTTGCTGCACGAAAAGTCTGCCAATATGTTTTCTGCATATTTCCCTACCACGGACAGACTGCTGTGCCGCAATATGCCGCCGAGTTGAATAATATAGATGTTCTTTTCGCTTGCCAGGATATTCGATACTTCCATGGAAGCGGTAATAACGGTCAGTTCATCTGCCGGAACGATGCTGCGGGCAAGTGCGTGCATGGTTGTTCCCGATGCTATCAATATGGAATCTTTGGGAGTGATGAGGCTGGCGGCTTTCATTCCAATCAGTCTCTTTTCTTCGACATACAGCTTTTCTTTCTCACTGACGTTCCGGTTGTCGATGTAAGGGTCTATCAAAATAGCCTTTCCGTGGTTTCGGTATAGTTTCTTTTCTCTTTCGAGGTCTGTTAAATCCTTACGTATCGTAACTGACGAAACATTGAGGTGTGTGGCTAAATCTGTTACCAAAATAGAATTATGCTGTATCAACAACTCCAGTATGATAGATTGTCTCTCTTCTTTTGTCATAATAGGCCTTAAATAGTATTCAATGCGCTAATATAGCTGAAAAAAACAGTATAAAGAAACTCAGAATGCTAAGAAATGATAAAATGTTTGTCCGATAATATTCCCTTTTGAAACGTAAGTATAATCTATGCTTACAGGTATGAAACTTCTTGCCTGAAGATTTTTTTTCTGTTATTCAGTGAAAAAACAGCGAAAAAGTTTCGTAGTTATAAAAATAGCTTTTATATTTGTTGCGAAATGAAACCTTGTTTGTTTTGATAAGAAAGCAGCGGTGCTGTTATACTAATCTTGAAAATCAAACTGCGTTAACTAATATTATAAGAGACATGATACTTAATAGCGAGATTAACGAATTTGACGTCATCATTGTTGGCGGAGGCGCAACCGGAGCAGGTACGGCAAGAGATTGCGCTTTGCGCGGAATGCGCGTTTTGCTTGTTGAACGCTTTGATTTTGCTGCCGGCGCCACCGGACGAAACCACGGTTTGCTTCACAGCGGTGCCCGTTATGCAGTGACCGATAGAGAATCGGCAGCCGAATGTATTAAAGAGAATATGATTCTCCGGAAGATAGCACGCCATTGCGTAGAGGAAAACGGAGGTTTGTTTATCTCTCTTCCGGAAGACGACCTTTCATATCAAAACTTATTTGTAGAATCGTGCCGGGCAGCGGGTATCGATGCACAGGTAATCGACCCTGCAGAGGCGAGGTTGATAGAACCTTCGGTGAATCCTGCGATAATAGGTGCAGTGAAAGTGCCCGACGGTTCGATAGACCCTTTCAGGCTGACGCTGGCAAATGTCATCGACGCCAAGGCTCACGGTGCGAAAGTGCTGGTGTATCACGAAGTGACCGCATTGATTCAAGAGCAGGGAAGAGTTGTAGGAGTCACGGTACTTAATCATAAAACAAAAACCGAACATAATTATTACGCACCTCTGACTATAAACGCGGGTGGCATTTGGGGACATGGCATTGCTGCAAAAGCAGGCATAAGGGTGGACATGTTCCCGGCAAAAGGCTCGTTATTGATTTTTGGGCATCGAATCAATAATGTAGTGCTTAACCGTTGTCGTAAACCGGCCAATGCAGATATTCTTGTTCCTGGAGATACAATCTGCTTGATTGGAACGACTTCCAGCCGCGTGGGATTTGATGAGGTGGATGATGTGCGGGTTACACCGGAAGAGGTGGATTTGCTGTTGTCGGAGGGCGAGAAGTTGGCTCCTGCTCTGGCTACAACCCGTATTTTGCGTGCATACGCCGGCGTTCGCCCGCTGGTGGCTGCCGATAATGACCCTTCCGGCCGTAACATCAGCCGCGGCATCGTGTTGTTGGATCACGAAGTGCGCGACGGTGTTCCGGGATTCGTAACTATCACGGGCGGAAAACTGATGACATACCGGCTGATGGCGGAGTGGGCCACAGACCTGGCTTGCAAGAAGCTTGGCATCGACAAGCCTTGCATTACAATGAACGAACCCCTTCCCGGTTCGCGCATGGAAGAGGACCGTTCGGGAGGTAAGCAGGTGGTGGCGGAACAGCCTAAACGTTCTTCGGTAGGCCGTCACGGTGAAATGGCTGCCAGGATTGCATCGGAAAGCAAGTACGATAACAGCCTGGTTTGCGAATGTGAGGATGTGACCGTAGGTGAAGTGAACTATGCCGTGAACGAACTTGATGTGCACAACCTGATAGACCTGCGCCGCCGCACACGTGTCGGCATGGGTACGTGTCAGGGGGAACTCTGTGCCTGTCGTGCGGCAGGATTGCTGGGCGAGGCGCATAATTGCTCCCAAAAGGCGAAAGAGGATTTGGCTTCGTTCCTGAACGAACGCTGGAAAGGATTGTATCCTGTGGCATGGGGCGAGGCGCTGCGCGAAAGCGAATATACCCAGTGGATATATGGTGGAGTTTGTGGAATGGAATAAAATGAATAAAGATGAAATTTGATACTTTAATAGTAGGTGGGGGGCTTGCCGGTCTGACGTGTGGCATCCGTTTGCAGAAGAATGGCGTGAAGTGTGCTATCATTTCCACCGGACAAAGTGCGTTGCATTTTTCTTCCGGTTCATTCGATTTGCTCAACGAACTGGCCGACGGGACAAAGGTGGATAATCCGCTTGCGGCTGCCGGCAGGGTTGGCGCAAATCACCCCTACGCCAAGCTGGACGGTAAGTTTGCATATTATGTCCGTGAGGCGAAACAGTTGTTCCTTGATTGCGGTATTGAAGTGAACGGTGATGCGGAACGTAATCATTTGCGTATAACTCCGATGGGTACGTTGAAGCCGACGTGGCTGACGTTCTCCGACTTCACGCAACTTTCATCGCCCCATGATATAGCAGGCAAGAAAGTGCTGGTGGTCAATATAGCCGGATTTCTTGACTTCAATACGAAGTTTGTAGCCGACAGTTTTGAGAAGTGCGGTGCTGAATGCCGTATATCTTCTATCAATCTTCCCGAACTGGAAAGGTTGCGGATTAGCCCGACGGAAATGCGTTCCACCAATATTGCCAGGGTTCTGGAGAATGACAAAACGCTTGAGACTTTAATCAGGGAGTTGGCCGGAAAGGTATCCGGCTTTGACAGCGTTGCTTTGCCGGCTGTATTCGGACTGTCGTCTGCCGCACCGGTAAGAAAGCTGAAAGAAGCGTTGGACATTCCGGTATGGCTGATTCCGACAATGCCGCCCTCTGTGCCGGGCATCCGTGCACAGCAACAGCTACGCCGTTCTTTTGAAGCGCTGGGCGGAGTCTATATGCTGGGCGATACGGTAGTGAAAGCCGACTTCAAAGGCAATAGAGTGCAGGCGGTATATTCCATCAATCATGGAGATATCTCGTTTGTGGCGGAAAACTTCGTGCTTGCTTCCGGCAGCTATTTCAGCAATGGACTGGTGGCGCGGCCGGACAGTGTTATCGAACCGGTTTTTGGCAGTGATGTGGATTTTACGGCGGGCCGCGACAGTTGGTATGACAAATCGTTCTTCAACAAGCAGAATTATATGACGTTCGGTGTGGCCACCGACGACAAGTTGCGGATAAAGATTAAGGGTGAAGTGCAGCAGAACCTGTTTGCAGCAGGTTCGGTACTGAGCGGCTCTAATACGATACATGAAGGTTGCGGTGCCGGTGTTTCCATGCTTACGGCATTGTTTGTAGCGGATAACTTAATAAAAGGATGACGTCATGAATATGCAGCAGAATAATATAAGCGAAAACAATTTTGAGCAATGTATCAAGTGTACGGTCTGTACGGTATATTGTCCGGTTATTCCGGTGAATCCCGAGTATCCCGGTCCGAAGCAGGCCGGTCCGGATGAGGAGCGTCTTCGCTTGAAGAGAGGCGAATACTTTGATGAGGCGTTGAAATATTGTCTGAACTGTAAACGCTGTGAAGTGGCTTGCCCGTCGAATGTGAAGATTGGCGACATTATCCAGTTGGCGCGTATCAAATACAGCAAGAAGAAACCGGCATTGCGCGATATTATGCTGGCAAATACGGATTTTGTAGGAACCATGGCATCTGCCTTTGCTCCCATTGTGAATACCACATTGTCTTTGAAGCCGGTGAAAATGGTAATGGACGGAGTCCTGAAGATAGACCATCATCGTGTGTTCCCGAAGTATTCTTCCCAGACATTCGAGAGCTGGTTCAAAAAGAATGCGATGGCTTCGCAGGATAATTACAAGAAGCATGTAAGTTTTTTCCACGGCTGTTATATCAACTATAATTTCCCTCAGTTGGGCAAAGATATGGTAAGCGTGCTTAATGCAATAGGCTATGGAGTGCATTTGCTTGAAAAGGAGAAGTGCTGCGGAGTGGCTTTGATTTCCAACGGCTTGATCAATCAGGCACGTAAGCAAGCTGAGGCAAATCTCCGTTCAGTCCGTAAGTCGGTCTTTGAGGATAAGCGTCCGGTCATCGGAGCTTCATCGACTTGTATTTTCACGATGCGCGACGAATACCCGCATCTGCTTGGCATTGACAATGCGGACGTACGCGACAGCATAGAACTGGCTACCCGGTTCATATTCCGTCTGCTCGAAGAGGGAAACGTAAAACTGAAATTCCGTGATGACGTGAAGATGAAGATTGCCTATCATACTCCTTGCCACATGGAAAAGCTCGGTTGGGCGTACTATTCCATCGCTTTGTTGCGCAGTATTCCCAATATAAACCTTACCGTGCTCAATTCCCAATGTTGCGGAATTGCGGGTACATACGGCTTTAAAAAGGAGAATTACGAAACATCGCAGGGAATCGGCGCTTCGCTGTTCCGACAGATAGAAGAAGTGGCTGCCGACTTTGTCGCTACCGATTGCGAAACTTGTAAATGGCAGATTGAAATGTCCACTCCGGCAAAGGTGAAACATCCCATTTCGATACTGGCAGAAGCGCTCGACCTGGAAGCAACCCGTAAATTAAACAGTGATAAATAATATTATTCTTAAAATCGTAGTACTATGTGGAATTTTTTAGCACCACCTGCTCATAAGCAGGAATTACCGGCAGAGAAGATTGATTCGGCGTATAAGAGTTACCGTTGGCAAGTCTTCCTGGGTATATTTATCGGTTACGCAGGTTTTTATATCGTGCGTAAGAACTTCTCGATGGCCATTCCGGAACTTGCCCAGTTTGGTTTTGAAAAGGGAGAGCTGAGTATCGTTCTCTCTATGAATGCCGTAGCTTATGCTTTGTCCAAGTTCCTGATGGGAAGCGTGTCCGACCGCAGTAACGCACGTGTATTTCTTCCGTTAGGATTGGTTTTGGCTGCCGTGTCCATGATGTTTATGATTGTGCCGGTACAGTTCTTCGGTCCGGAACAGAAATCACTGGCCATTATCGTAATGGCTGTTTTAAACTTCCTGGTAGGTTGGTTCAACGGTATGGGATGGCCTCCTTGCGGACGTGTCATGACCCACTGGTTTTCGGTGACCGAACGCGGAACGATGATGTCCATCTGGAACTGTGCCCATAACGTGGGCGGTGCATTGGTTGGCCCGATGGCAGTTTACGGTGCGTTGTGGTTCGGTTCCTGGTTCTATGGTGCCGACGCATCCCGTTACTTCCTCATCGGTACGTATGTGTTCCCGGCAGCAGTGGCTATTCTTGTAGCGTTGGTGGCATATTGCCTGATTCGCGATACCCCTCAGTCTTGCGGGCTTCCCACTATTGAGAAATACCGTAACGACTATCCTAAAAACTATAGCGAGAAGCAGGAAGAAGTGCTTACCGCAAAGGAGATTTTCTTCAAGCACGTATTCAACAACAAGATGCTTTGGTACATTGCTATTGCCAATGCTTTTGTCTACATGGTACGTTACGGATGTCTCGACTGGGCTCCTACTTTCCTGAAAGAAGCTCAGGGATATGATATCAAGCAAGCCGGCTGGGCATACTTTGCCTATGAATTTGCTGCAATCCCCGGAACATTGGTTTGCGGCTGGTTGAGTGACAAAGTATTTAAAGGCGGACGCGCAATGACTACTATCATCTTTATGGCTATCGTTGCTTTGTTCATCTTCCTTTATTGGCAGTTCTCCGATAACTATATAGTCGTAACCTTGTCTCTGATTGCTATCGGTTTCTTTATCTACGGACCGGTAATGCTGATCGGTGTTCAGGCGCTCGACCTTGCTCCCAAGAATGCCGCAGGTACGGCTGCCGGACTTACCGGGTTCTTCGGGTACTTCTTCGGAACTGCCATTCTTGCCAACGTCGTTCTCGGTTACGTAGCCGAAATGGCAGGCTGGGATTGGACGTTCATACTGCTGCTTATAGCTTGCGCCCTGTCAATTATTCTGATGTCCTTTACCTATAAGGACGAAAAGGCATTGCTTGCAGAAAGAAATAAAAAATAATCTTTTTAAGATAATATAGAATGACATTAAACCAGTATTTACCTTAAAAATTGAACTATGTCGAAGAATCCAATCAAATTAAGTGCAACCTTGTTAGGTATGGCCTTAGTAGCTTTCACTTCCTGTGAAGATCAAGATTTTACAGATGTGAATAACGATGCAACACGTGTTGAAGTAAACACAATCTCTGCCGAAATGGCAAAAGTGCGCGACTACGTACCCCCTTATGCTGTAATGGCTCACCGCGGTTCTACTTTCTGGGCTCCGGAAGAAACGGAATCGGCTTGGCGCTGGGCACGCGAAATGGGTGCGGACTACCTCGAATCCGACCTTCAGTGTACGAAGGACGGTGTTATCCTTGCCAATCACGATGACAACCTGAAGCGTACCACTAATATTGAAAATGTATATAGCGAACTGGTTCCGGCAACCCGTAAGGCGTTCTATATGCGTCATGGAATGAGTGAGGCGGAAGCCGAAAAACTTGTAGAAGCCGATAAAGCAAGTTTCCGTCCTTACTATGCAATGTCTTACATGTATGAGGAGTTGCTTGCACTCGATGCCGGCAGTTGGTTTAACGAAACAAGCATTGAGCAGGCTCGTGAGTCGTTTTCCGAACAACACCAGTATATCTCGGCTCTTGAAGACCAAATCCGTTACGCTGAAGGAAAAATGCTGAAGCGTGATGTTAACGGTGAACGCATATACACTGTTACCGGTACTTGGAATCCGGATAAACCCCGCGACTGTCTGACCTATAAATTTGAATATGTGGATGATCCGCAGGATACAGGCAACCGTCCGGGTGTCTATATTGAATTCAAAGAGTCTTGGCTGAATCCTTCGGACTTTGAAAAGCGCGTTTACAATAAACTTGACGAACTTGGTTGGAACATCATTACCAAACCTTGCGACGGCGAACCGTTCTATAAGAATAATAAAGTAAATGTCGGTAATACCAACGGTAAGGTCATTCTCCAGACATTCTCTCTCGAAAGCCTTCGCCGTACGGCAGAAGAATTCAAAGGCAAAATTCCTATGTGCTTCCTGTTGTGGGAGGGTAACGGTGCTACCGACCTGAAACACGATACTCCTCAGGGTTATGCTTCTTTCATTAATCTCGGTTTGGAATACAAGGCTCATATCATCGGTCCTTGCATCGCAGGCGCTCCCAACGACTATCCGGAAATGAATGCTCCGTGGCAGGCCTATCTTATCAAGAAATCCGGTATGCTCAACCATCCGTACTCATTCGATTCTTATGCGCAAATGGGAAAATATTTCGGTCAGTACAACTGGGGAAATACAGTACAATATGATGAGCTCCTGCATGGCATCTATGGCGACGGTCTGTTTACCAACCGTTCTGAAATGAGCTTGAAATACTTAATTGACAACGGTCTGCGTAAGGCTCCGGCTCCTCAGACAGTGCCGGATGCTGTTGAAACACTTAAGAGACTTGGTTACTAATTAATTTATTAACACTAATACAGATTATATTATATGAAAAAGTATATTTTAATGCCGGTATTGGCTGCATTGTCACTGTCAGGATCGGTTGCCCAAGCCCAGGACTTTGATAATAAGCCGGTTGTTAATGTAAGCAACTCCAAGGAGAATCTGAACTTTACGATTGGCGCACGTTTTATGATGGACGGTGCATACTATCATTCGGATTTCACTCCGGTGAAATCGGGAGCTGCTATTACCGATGCGCGCATCCGTACCTCTATGAGCTATGAAGACTGGTACTTCTATGCCGATTTCGACTTTTCCAAAGGCAAGTTCTCACAGAAGAATATCTTCCTGCAATACTCGCTGGAAGGTGCAAAAGGTACTCATCGCTTTAAAGCCGGTTACTACAATAATCCGGCATCCATGGCAAACAATACCAGCCGCGGAAGCCTGCACTTCATTTCCCGCTCGGCGGCAGCCAATGCTTTCTCACCATCACGTGAGCTGGGTTTGAGTTATATTTTCTACAACAACCACTTCTTCGCCAATCAGGGTGTATTTGCCGAGAACAAGTACAACGACCAGCCGTCGGGATATCAGGGCATGTCATTCGGCGGCCGTTGGGTATGGCGTCCCATTAATAACGAAGACAGAACATTCCACGTAGGAGCAGCTTTCCGTTATGCCAATATCGCTACGGGTGTGGTGGAGAACAACGTGCTAAAAAGGGACAGAACATGCTGTCTGTCTCCTTATTTTTCGTATACGATCTTTCCGTCTGCTAATGTACAGCAGACTTCTCCCTTAACTTCCCATCCGTCAAACGGTGTATTTTTCCCTTTGGATGCAAACGTATCCACATCGATCTGATATTCTCTTCTCGGATCAAATACTACAATATCTGCTTTTTTACCGGCTGAAACACTTCCTCTGTCTTTCAGTCCCAGGATCTTTGCCGGATTATAGCTCATCTTTTCTGCCATCTGCATCACTGTGAGCACTCCTTTTTCCACCAGCTCTGTATAAGTCAGGCATGCACTGGTCTCCAGGCCCACGATTCCAAATGCTGCCTGTTCCATTGGCTTATCCTTCTCAGACATCATATGCGGTGCATGATCTGTGGAGATCACATCCATGATTCCAAGACGTAAACCTTCTCGGAGAGCTTCCATATCTTCTCTCGTACGAAGCGGCGGATTCATCTTATAGTTCGCATCGTCCCCCGGAATATCTTCGGAACAGAGGGTAAAATGATGCGGGCAGACTTCTGCAGTTACAGGAAGACCTTCTTCCTTTGCCTGTTTTACCATCTGTACGCTGTCCTTTGTAGAACAGTGACACAGATGCAGACGCACGCCTGTCTCCTTCGCCAGAAGGATATCTCTTGCCACGATGACATCCTCTACGGAATTGGTAATTCCCTTCATGCCAAGGCTTTCGGATTTTGCATCCGCATTCAGCACACCGCCATTTACCATATTAATATCTTCACAGTGCGCCAGAACTGCCATATCATTTTCAGCGGCAAGCTTCATGCCTTCCCTGTAAATCTGAGCATTCATAACGGATTTGCCATCCTCACTGATTGCCGGACTTCCG
>OKSA01003046.1_pt1 | contig 12803 bp, 7 predicted proteins | sample 1601181 | NCBI WGS metagenome assembly OKSA01 (sample SAMEA3541538, study PRJEB24748) | human gut metagenome | biome: human gut; feature: human-associated habitat; material: faeces | place: China | collected 2012 | reverse complement strand
ACTTCGCCATAAGGGGGTTCTCCTCCCGGTCGGGAAGTCCAAGAAAACGTCACCATCTCGATGCCTTAAAGAGAAAAGTGTCATGCGGTTCATACGAAATGCGAATGAAAACGTAAATGGGCGGTAGCACTGCTACCGCCCGAAAGATTGAGCTTTATTGTATTTGCTCAAAAGCTTGGAAACTTGCTTGCTGCTATGCGGCCACCTTATTTACATAGGGTTTTAGTGCATGTTCGAACAGTGGTATTTGCAGTTGTACCACTATGCCGAAGCCCAGTATCAGCAATAGATACAATCCTTTGGGAAGCCATTGCAGACTGGCCACTGTTAGTCCGATTGCGATGGCTGGAATGATAAGAGCAGCCAAAGTCGTAAACGGCGATGTGCCACCGAACAGTAGCGCGTTGCGTAAAGTAGCCATCACTGAGTTTTCGAAGCGTGCCGTTAACGGCCAAGCCCAGACCATGATGATGAGCCATAGCAGCGTTAGCATGATTTTCACTATCATCGCAGCCATGCTGGTAGTGAAAAGCCATAAAGCAATGAGCATCAATCCAGTTGCGGCGAGCACTGACCATATGGCCGTTGCAACTGGGAAGTTTCTTTTAAATGCCGAGAAATATGTGCGGAGCAGGTATCCTCGACCTTCTTTTGCCGCCCAAGCAGCTTCGTAGGAAGCCGATAGCGCGGCCCCAATGGTGACCAACGGGATGCTGCACACTGCTGTAAGTAGAGTGAGTACCGCGGCGTTGGCCACCATATCAAGGCCTCGCATGAAAACAGAGTCCTTAGCGAACACTGTGTTCATATTGGATCAGCCCTTCACCGCACCGGCGGTGATGCCTTGGATGATGTACTTCTGGCATAGTGCGAAGAAGATGACGATTGGAATAATCGCCAGCACCAGGCATGCCATCAGGGCGCCCATATCGATACTGCCGTAGCCTCCACGCAGATACTGGATCACGATTGGAATGGTCTTGAACCTTTGCAGATCCAAGGTCAGATACGGCAGCAGGTAGTCATTCCAAATCCACATGGTCTGCAGAATCGCCACGGTGATGATAGATGAACGCATCATCGGCACAACGATGGTGAAGAATGTACGCACCGCTCCGGCGCCATCAATCATTGCGGATTCTTCGATTTCCTGCGGAATGGATTTGATCGTACCTGTGAAGATGAATACGGGAAGTCCTGCGCCGAATCCCAGATACACAAGGCAGACGCCCCATGGGGTGTTCAGGCTAAGCATGTCGGCCATCTTCGACAGAGGGAACATCACCATCTGGAATGGAACAATCATGTCCAACAGGAACAACACGTAGATGATTTTCGATGCGACGTTGTTCACTCGCACAATCCACCAAGCGCACATCGAGGTGCAAAGGAGGATGAGAAGCACTGTACCGACCGTAATGACAAGGCTCCACCCAAAGCTGGCAATGAAGTTGGTCTTCTCGATGCCATCCTTGTAGTTGAAGAGTCCCGCAAATTCCTTACCAGTTGGCAAGGAGAAGGTGTCCGCGGAGATGTAGACCTTCTTTTTGAAGGAATTAATCAGCACTAGAGCAAGCGGGAACAACCACGCCAAAGAAATGACCGAGAACAGTCCGGTCCAGAATGGGCCGTGCTTGATGCGCTGGTTCATGCTTGGACCTCCTTACTGGTGGTGAGTTTGTTCTGGATGATGGCAATCAGGGCAACGAGGATGAAGAACATCACTGCCTTTGCCTGGCCTACGCCCTCGAATCCGGCTCGTCCGTAGAACGTACGGTAGATATTCAAGGCCAGCATTTCCGAGGTGTTACTCGGAGCGCCGTTGGTCAGAGCGAGGTTCTGATCGAAGAGCTTGAATCCACCGGTCACGGTAAGGAACGAGCAGACGGTGATGCTTGGCATCATCAGCGGAATGGTGATGTTCCATAGAATCTGTTTCGGAGTGGCACCATCCACGGAAGCGGCCTCTATCACGTCGCCAGGAACGTTTTGCAGTCCGGCGATGTAAATCACCATCATGTAGCCGATTTGTTGCCAACAAACTAGGATTACCATGCCGATGAATCCGTATTTGGCGTGATATGTCAGCGAGATGTTCCAGTGGGCCAGAACGCCGTTCAACAGCAGCTGCCAGATATAGCCCAGCACGATGCCGCCGATGAGGTTAGGCATAAAGAACACCGAACGGAACAGTTTCGCACCGCGCATCGCCTTCGTGAACATATAAGCGACGAAGAATGCGGCGACATTGATCAATATGGTGGTGACGATGGTGAAGGCCAGAGTGAACAGCAGCGCATGCAGGAAGTCGGGATCCTGGAATGCTCTGACATAATTTTTCAAGCCTACGAATTCGGCATCGGTGATCGTGGTGAATTCGGTGAAGCTGAGATAGATACCCATCACCAGCGGCACTACGAAGCCGAGGGCGAAAGCAAAGCATGTCGGTAGTACAAACAGGGGCCACCAGCGCCTGATGGCCCGACCGGTCATAGTGATCATGACAGGGTTTCCTCACTCGCCGTAAGCAAGCTTGTATTCGCTGGCCCAGTCATTGGTGAATACCTTGACAACATCATCCCAGCTGCCATTGCCCTGAGCGTAGTTAAGCTCTGCGGAACCGAGATTCTGCTCCCACTGGTGAGAAACGGTAGGAACGCTGATTACATCGGTCTTTCCGGCCTTCTGGTATTCACGATTGACGCCCACCAGCGGATTGGTGACTTGGTACTTCTCGTTGTCGAAGCCCTTGAACGGAGACACCAGTCCCATGTCCTGGGAGATGGCCTTAAGCGCGGTATCGGAAGTGACCAGCCAGCTCAGGAACTTTTCAGTGGCTTGCTGATCCTTTTCGGAGACCTTGGAGTTCACGCACCAGTAATTGCTGATCACCTGATTCAGACCCTGGTTCTCTTCGCCCTTGGCGCCAATGTAGATGGGGAACACTCCCAGATCGTTGTCAGACACGGATTGACCCTTGATCTGGTTGTAGGCCCACACGCCATCCTGGAAGAACACGGCCTGGCCTGTGGCGAATTCGGCGATTGAATCATCCATGGTCTTACCGGACAAGGAGCTGGGCTCGACCGTGGAATCCTTAATGTACAGATCGAAGATGTTCTTCATCTTCTTGACATAGGTGCCCTTGACGCTGGACGGAACCTTGGTCATGTCGACACCGTCATCGGCGTATTCGTAGTACAGCGGCACGCTGGGGAGATGGAAGTTATAGCGGAAAGCCGAGCTGGAGTCGAGACCTGCGGAGCTGAACGCTCCCTTGACACCAATTTCGTCCTTGTGCGCTTGAATCTCGTCCGCGACGGTCTTCAACGCCTTGAAGTTGTTGATATCTTCGGCGGACTTCACCGTTGACCAGCTGGCGTCGAAATACTTCTTGAGCAAAGCCTTGTTGTAGATGATGCCATAGCTTTCGGTTGCGTAAGGAATGGCGATTGGCTTGCCCTCATCGTTGGTCAGCACACGATTCTTGTAATTCTTGTCAAGCTGCTTGTAGATGTCGCTGTTGGACAAATCCTTGGCGTACTTCTTGAAGCTGCTCATGAAGCTCGGGCCATCAGCCTGGAACATCGTAGGAGCGGTCTTCTTGGAAAGCTCCGAACGCAACGTCGCATCGTAATCGGTGCCGCCGGTCTGAATCTGAACCGGAATGCCGGTTTCCTTCTCGAATGCCTTGCCGAGCTTAACTCATGTCGACTGCTCTTCGGCTTTCTTGTTGAGATAGTAGACGCGTCCGTTCTTGCTTTCCGCCGAGGAACTGTTGCCGCATGCGGCAAGTCCGCCGAGGCCCAAAGCAAGAGCAGAAATCACGCCGACTGCACGAAGCATCCATTGCTTGTTTTTCATTTTCAATCCTCCTTTGTTCCCTGTGATCTACTTCGATTTGTGGGAACAATGTATACGATATCATCAAGTTTTCCAACCGTCAAACAATGTATACTAGTTTTAGATGTATGCGAGTTCATCGGAGAAACCCCTTCTTGGAGAACACAGGTGCTATCCTTTGAAAAACAACAGAAATGAGGCATCAATTTGAAGCCCACGACGCAAGATGTCGCGAATAAAGCCGGCGTGTCGGCGGCCACTGTTTCGAGAACATTCGCTCATCCTGACAAGGTGTTGCAGGAAACGCGTGAAAAGGTTATGATTGCGGCACAGGAGCTTGGATTCACTATCTCGCGTTCCGCTTCGGCGTTGAAATCACAACAATCGCTCCGTATTGCCGTGCTGATTAGCGAGCCGGTGGCCAATTGGTTTAACTCTCACATTTGTGGGGCGTTGAATGATGTGTTGCAGCCGGAGGGCTATGACATTTGTACGTATTACATTCCCGATGTAACCAATCGTCGGCAACTGTTTGAGGAGATTCCATTGCGGCACAACGTTGATGCCGTGGTCGTCTCGTCGTTCGGTGTAGACGTGATGGAAATCGAGGATCTTAGACGTCTTGATATACCGTTGATTGGTATCAATGTGCCTGTTACACAGGGTTTTAGCGCCACCATCAGCATTGATGAATATGCCAGTATGCGCTTGGTTGTTAAGCATCTGCATGATCTTGGACACCACAGAGTTTGTTTTGTATGTTCCGAATTGAAGCATGCATCCTTGCCGTATAGCGCTGATTTACGTTCCGATGCCTTCCTGCGTGCATGCCATGACGTTGGCGAATCCATTGAGCCTTTGTTGATTCATGTGCCACGTGAAGTTGATGAACCGGAGAATTACGCGATATCGCAATTGCTGACATGCTCGCCGCGGCCTACGGCAGTCTGTTGTTTGAGTGATGGGATGGCCATTCCGCTGTTATTCAAGCTGATGCGGAGCGGTATTAAAGTTCCTCAGGACATGTCGCTTGTCGGTTTTGATGACAGCACCTATGCAAAGCAATTCAGTCTCACCACCGTTCATCAGGAAGTGGATTTTCTTGGTGCTGAGGCAGGGCGTCTGGTGTTGGATCTTATCCGTGGACAACAGCCTGAAGTTCAGAATAGGGTTTTGGATACATATCTTGCATTGAGGGCTTCAACTGCTCCTTTGTCATAAGTCTGATGGAGAAGTCATGAGATGCCATATGGGTATGTGACGGCGAAATTCTCTGCTCGGATGTGCGTCCTATGCGTATATGCTCCTGATTTTGTCGATGCTTAGGAGAATATGCAGGATGCATAAAAGCAAGGGAAGAGCATCTGAATTTTGAGAAGGCTCGTAGTTGCGGTTCCCCTATTCTTGATTGGCGAATGTCTTGCCTCGCAGATGGGGCTGACCCTTTGTTGTTCCTAAAGAAAAACATCCTGGTGTCGAGGACTTGGGAAAGAGAAGGAAACCAAATCCATGTCACCAGGATGAGAACACGTTCCGATTTCCGGTTATTGATACCGTTTGTCGGAAGGGCTATGGCGGGTTGAGGGGAATGGAATTTTGCCCGCCATCTGTCCACTTATGATGAGTGAAACGTTACATGCTAAGCATGGTAATTAAAGTTCGATCGCCACTCCCTCCCATGGAGCCAGTTCACGCTTCGTAAGCGAAAGTTTGGTGTGAGCTGAATCGTGCGTTGTTATGACGATATGGGATTCGTCGACATCGAGGGGAAGCAAGGCCGCTGTTTCCGACGGAATACGTGCAATCTCTCCCGAGACATTGACCATGACGAGAAGTCGTTTAGCAGCCTGCCCGTCCTTGGACGAAAGAGCGCGGACAAACGAATACACCTGTCGATCCGACGCGTCCAGCAGCTGGAAATCTCCTGCGGCCACGACTGGATTCCTGTGCCTTAGATCTATGAGCTGCTTATAGAAAGCGTGCACGGATTTCGGGTCATCGCATTGCGCTGCGGCGTTGATTTCCACGTGGTTCGGGTTGACGTTGATCCACGGTTCGGTGGCTGCGTCCGGCGCGGTGAAGCCGGCGTACTTGGAGTCGTCCCACTGCATCGGCGTACGCGCGTTGTCTCGGCTGCGTTCTGCGATTCCATGCATCATGGATTCGGAGTCCTGCACTCCGGTTTCGATAACTCTCTGCCTGTAGGCGTTTAGGGATTCGAGGTCGCGGTACTGGTCAAGTTTGGTGAAGTGGGCATTGGTCATGCCCAGTTCCTCGCCTTCGTAGATGTACGGGGTGCCGCGGTGCATGTGCAGCAGCAGGGCAAGCGCCTTCGCCGATGCCTCGCGAGTCTCCTTGGTGGAGTCGTCGCCCCAGCGGGAGACAATGCGCGGCTGGTCATGGTTATCGAAGAACAGGCTGGCCCAGCCGGCTTTGGATACCGCATTCTGTTGGCCGTTGAGAATCTCCTTCAGCTTGGGGAGTTCGAGCTTGGTCGGCTTCCACTTGGTATTGTCCTCGCAATCGGCATCCAGATGCTCAAACAGGAACAGCATGTCTAGTTCGCCGTTTTCTGGGTCAGTGATGTGCTCGTTGCGAGCTGGGGTGATGCCCGGAGCCTCGCCTACAGTCAGGAACCCTTCGCGACCGTCGAAGACCTCGTGACGCATTTCGGCAAGAAACTCGTCCTGCCTTGGGCCGTCCGCGCAGAACGGGTTCGGATTCGAATACCCTTCCTCTCCGACCGGCAGATCGGCGATTTCGGAACCTTCCTCACCCGGCAGACGTCCGTTCTTGTCGACCTTCTTCGAAATGAGGGTGATGACGTCCATGCGGAAGCCGTCGATGCCGCGGTCCATCCACCAGTTCATCATCTTGTAGACGGCCTTGCGCACCTCCGGATTCTCCCAATTCAAATCCGGCTGCTTCTTAGAGAATTGGTGGAAATAGTATTCGCCGCGCTTCGGATCGTACTCCCACGCGGAGCCGCCGAAGTAGGAGCCCCACTGGTTCGGCTCGGCGCCCGGGGTGCCCGGCTCGTGGCCCGGCCTGGCGGGACGCCACCAGTACCAGTCGGCGTGCGGGTCGTCCTTGTCGCGGGAGGCCTGGAACCAGGCGTGCTCGTCGGACGTGTGGTTGACGACCAGGTCCATCACGATCCTCAGGCCGCGCTTGTGCGCCTCGTCGAGAAGCTCGTCCATGTCCTCCAAGGTGCCGAACAGCGGGTCGATGTCCTGGTAGTCGGAGATGTCGTAGCCGTTGTCGTCCTGCGGGGACCTGTACACCGGGGACAGCCACAGCACGTCCACGCCGAGGTCGGCGAGGTAGTCGAGACGGCTGGTGATGCCCTTCAGGTCGCCGATGCCGTCGCCGTTGGAATCCTGGAAGGAACGCGGGTAGATCTGGTAGACCACCGCGTTCGCCCACCACGGATTCGGGGTCGCGCCGTTCGAACGGACGCTGTCGGGAAGCTTGGAACGATTGAAATCAGTCATGAAAGCCTTCTTCTTTGACGTTGCTAGATGCAGTTTGTATGAGAGGTGTTGTTCATCTATGGGCAGCACCTCATGATTGCTGTTGAAATGTGCTGCGATGGCATACATAGGCACCGTTGCCTTAAACAGCTAGGTGGCAGACGGGGTTACCTGCTGTAGATGTTGCTGCGTTGTACTGGCTGAAGTAATTGGACGTACATCATTGGCACTGCAGCCGGTTTAGCAAAAATCCCCGTTCTGCATATTTGCTCCTTTCTTTCTTCGTCGAAGTGAGTAGCTCATAAAGCTATCATGTATACGATAACATTATAGTATATAAGTCTCAAAGTCAATATCTAGATTGTTATTTGTAAACGTATACACTTTAGGGTTTTAATGCTTTACCTTTCTCAAGCGAGAGAAGCTGCAACATACCTGTTGTGATTATGGAATTATCGCATTTGCGATGGGCGTGTCATTGATTCTTCTTCGAATCTATGCGGAATGTCGAGTCATACTAATTTCGTACATAAAACAAAACGCGTGTGCGTCCGGGCGGAAACCATCCGGACGCGCACGCGTTTTATTTTGAATTATTGCGATGAGGTCAGTTGCGGGTCAGCACTTCGGCCAGGGCCTGGATGACCGGCTGCGGCATGTGGGACTGGTATTTGGTCTGCGCGCCAACGCCGTGCAGATCCTCCAGCGTGCTCAGTGCCGGCAGCGCATCCTTGCCCAGCTCGCGGATCGCGCGGTATGCGTGCTCCTTGGTCATGTACAGCATCTGCGCATCCTTCATCACGGCGAACGCGTCGGCTTCAACCGGATCGTCCGCAACGGCAAGACCGTCGGCGAAATCGATGGCGATTGCGGCGCTCGTCGGCACGTCACGCAGCGTGACGGTCAGGCTCAGCGTTTCCGCATCGTACGCGACTTCCGGAGCGGCGGCAGAGCCGTCGACGGTCGCGCGGACGGCGTGCATCGCTTCCGGAGCGATGCCACGGAACGTGACCGTCCAATCGCGGGAAGCCGGAATGACGTCCGTCGCACCTTCCGCAGGGGCGATCGAGAACTGTGCGGAATCGCCCTCAAAACGCAGCGCCATTTCGGTGGATGCCCAACGATCCTTGCTCTGTGCGGCACCGTCATCCTCCCACAGCGTGAAGCTGTTTTCGGCACCCGGGAACACCACTACCTGCAGTGCGCGCGGGTTGGCCACGGAGTTGAGCGCCTCACCCTCGGCGGGCATCTGCAGCGGCACGATCGCGCCGGGCTTAGCGAACACCGGCATGCGGTCGAGATCGCGCCAAGCCTCCAGACGGCGGCCTTCGGCCGGACGAGACGTGTAATGGCGACCGTCGAAGAAATCGAACCATTCGCCCTGCGGCAGCCACACGTCGGCCTTCGCACGCTGCACGGAACGCTCGGCTGGATCGACGATCGGCGCGACCAGCAGCTCGGTGCCGAAACGGAATTCGTCGGTGAGCTTGTATGCGGCTTCGATTTCCGGATAGTCCCAGTACAGCGGCTGCACGAGCGGCTCGTTGTCGAACGCGGCGCGACGGTTCATCGTGTACAGGTACGGGATCATCGCATGGCGCAGGCGCAGCGCGGACGTCATCGCACGTTCCGCATCGCCGTGGAAGTTCCACGGCTCCTTGCCGTTGAACGGCGAATCGGTGGAATGCAGACGGTTGATCGGGCTGAACGCGCCCAGCTGGTACCAGCGGACCTCCAGTTCCTCGTCACGGTAGCCGAACATGTGGCCGCCGATGTCGTGGCTCCACCAGCCGTAGCCGATGTTGGAAGCGCAGGCGGTGAATTCCGGCTGGAACTTCAGCGACTCCCACGTCACGACGGTGTCGCCGGAGAAGCCGATCGGGTAGCGGTGCGAGCCCGGGCCGGCGTAACGCGAGAAGGTGAGCGGACGCGGGTTGCGTTCGCTGTAGTCGCTGCCGTCGTTGCGGGCGGAATCGAGGTAATGCAGGTGGTTCAGGCCCCACAGCGGGTCGAGGCCCGGCTGGCGCGTCAGGCCGCCCTGCTGCCAGTCAATCCACCAGAAGTCGACGCCATCTTCCTCCATCGGGTGGTGGAGCTGGTCGAAGTAGACCTCCATGAACTTCGGATCGGTCAGGTCGAACTGCACGGCCTCGCCGCTTTCCGGATCGATGTTCATGGCCTTGGCGACCTGCGGATACAGCTCTTCGAACGCGCGCACGCCGTCCCTCGGGTGGACGTTGAGCGTGGCCTTCATGCCATGCTCGTGCAGCCAGTTGAGGAAGCGCTTCGGATCCGGGAAGAAGTCCTTGTTCCACGTGTAGCCGGTCCAGCCGGAGCCGTACTTCGGGTCGACGTCGTCAACCAGGTGCCAGTCCATATCGATGACGGCCGTGGTGAACGGGATGCCTTCCTTTTCGAAACGTTCGACGAGCTGACGGTACTCGGTTTCGGTATAGCGGTGGTAGCGGCTCCACCAGTTGCCCAGCACGAAGCGCGGCAGCAGCGGGGTCGGGCCGGTCAGGCGGTACAGGGCGTGCACGGCCTCACGGTAGCGGTGGCCGTAGCCGAACAGGTAGAGGTCGGTGGTCGGCTCTTCCTTCGGGGTCACCCACGTGCCGAAATCGTTGTGGTTGCCGTTCACTTCGGCGGTTTCGCGGATGACGTTCGACTTGGAATCGTCGATGATGGCCCAACCGTCGGTGCTGTTGACGCCCGGATCGACGGGGATGCGGCCGTTCGCCTCGTCGAGCGTACGGTAGGTGCCGCCGAGGTTCCTGCGCTGCACGTCGCCGTAATGCCAAGTGTTTTCGATGGCGTTGACGTGCTTGACGGTTGCGTACAGGCCTTCCGGAGAGAACTTGCGCTGGTTGTAGGAGATATGCAGCGACGGGGTGTCGATTTCCAGCCAGCCATTACGTTCGGCGACGGTGAATTCAGGCTTTTCGCCGAAATCGCGGACCATCGCCATCTGCGTGGCGTCATCCACGAAACGGCCGCTGTCGGACCATTCGAAACGGACGAGCGCGTCCGTGATGAGGCCGATGCGCCAATGATCGCCCTGGATCACCGAATCCGGGTTCATTGCCGGATGGGCGTTGAGCGTGGCCAGCGAGAACAGTGTGCTGTCTACCATGTGGGGCTCCTTTGAGTGTGGGAAAAATCGGGAGAACTGGATTGGGACCGTGTCATCATATGCGACGGCATGGTCCCGTTTGAATTACTTGATGCGCTTGATGGTCAAGACTGACGCGCCAGCGCACAGTGCGATGACGATGGCGGTGGGGAACACGAGATTGTAGTTGTGGGTCATCGTGACGATGCTGGACGTCCGTATTGGCGTCCAGGGCGATGCTCGTGTCGCTGCTTTGCTGGTCGCGCATCTCGTTATCCTTTCTGTGCGCTGCGAAACATCGCTCTCCGCGTTGAGTGATCAAAGCATGTTCCGCATTGAAGAAAAGTTGGCAAAACTTACTTTCGTTAAGTATGATAGCGCTTGCGCAAAAAGGTATCAATATCGGCGAGTCGCTTGAAATTGCAACGATATGCGCATATCGAAACGCTTGCCATCGATTGCAAAATGGAACGATGCGATTTTATGCGCGTTCTGCGCCACCGCGTACCCTCTTCACCGCGCCCATATGCCGATTGTGCGAGCAAAACGACAGGTTGTGTAATACGGCGGTGACGGCATCGCAAAAGCTGGTTCAATCAAACTAGCGGCGAAATCCCGCGTGCGGCACGGTGCGATGCAGCGCGGTACGGCAGCGGGAAATCGCAAGAAAACAGCGCAGTCGGGCGGAGCGGACAGGGCAGGCTCGGCAAAGCAGGTTTTGGCAACACCTAGTGCGAGGGAGAACCCATGGAACTTGAAGATCTTTCGATCGTTGAAAAGGCGGCGATGCTGTCCGGCGGATCCGAATGGGATTCGCGCGGCAACGATCGCGCCGACATTCCCAGCTTCGTCATGAGCGATGGTCCGCACGGCGTGCGTCGCCAGCTTGGCGAGGGCGACCATCTCGGCCTCGGCGCATCCAAGCCGGCCACCTGCTTCCCGACCGCGGGAACCGTGGCCAACTCCTGGGATCCGGCGCTCGCCGAGGAAATGGGCAAGGCGCTGGGCAAGGAAGCGCACGATCTCGACGTGAACGTGCTGCTCGGCCCGGGCATGAACATCAAGCGCAACCCGTTGTGCGGACGCAACTTCGAGTACTATTCAGAGGATCCGATCGTCGCCGGCCGCATGGCCGCCGGTCTGATCCGCGGCATCCAAAGCAACGGCATCTCCGCATGCCCGAAGCATTTCGCGGTCAACAGCCAGGAATTGCGCCGCCAGGCCAGCAACTCCGTTGTGGACGAGCGCACCATGCGCGAACTGTACCTGACCGGTTTCGAAATCGCCGTGCGCGAAGCTCATCCGATGACCATCATGACCTCCTACAACGAGATCAACGGCGTCTACGCCCACGAAAACAAGCATCTGCTGCAGGAGATCCTGCGCGACGAATGGGGCTTCGACGGCATGGTCGTCTCCGATTGGGGCGGCTCCAACTCCGCCGTCGCCGCCGTCAAGGCCGGTGACCGTACCGGAGGCATCAACCACGGCAATCGATTTATCGGCGATTTCCCAAGTAAGGTCGCCGGTATAAGCTCCTGCGGGAACAACATTTGTAATTGCAAGCTGCGTTGTGGAGCCTTCACTTACGGATACAGATGAATCTGTTACGGTTTTTGTGCCGCTTATAATATCAAAGGATTCAACCGGGAGATCCTTCTGCTCAACTACATTAAAGGTTATGGTATCGACAAAAGCTACATTGCTCGCGTCGTATGCCCTAACCGTTACCGAGCCTGCTGCAGTAAATGTGACAAGTCCCGTATCGGAAATCGTTGCACGCTTGCCGGAGCTTGTATCAAATACGCTGCCGCCCATCTCCCATTTTACAGAGTGCTTAAGTCTTACCGGTGTTACCGCCGCGTAAAGCTGAACCGTTTTGCCCACGGCAACGGTAAGAGGAACGCTCTTTTTATTGGTTATATGAGTTCCGGTAGGAAAGATGTTCGCAATAACGCTCTTTTGAACCTTTATTTTAATTTTGTCACTTGCAAGCTTTGCTCCGCTTGCGTCATATATAGTAGCCGTTATTTCGACATTCATATTGGCAAGAGCAGACGCAAGGCTGTCCGCAAGAGTATCACCTGCAATGCCTCTGACAATAGAAACTATCAGGTCATCGTTCATACTGTCAAGATTAATACCCGACTTTTCAAGCTGTTTCATAATCTCGTCAGCCATTTTATCGCCTACGAGAGGAAGCACGCGCACGTTTTCATCAAGCCAAAGCTGAATTATAGCTGTCTTTGACGAATCATATGCCGTAACCTTGCCGTTATCGTCTACATCGGCAAGAAGCGGTAGGGTACTCTCCCACTTTACCGTAGTACCCTCAGGCAATTCGCCTGTCGTGGTATACTTTAGTTGAAGCGTTT
>OKSA01003043.1_pt1 | contig 12810 bp, 15 predicted proteins | sample 1601181 | NCBI WGS metagenome assembly OKSA01 (sample SAMEA3541538, study PRJEB24748) | human gut metagenome | biome: human gut; feature: human-associated habitat; material: faeces | place: China | collected 2012 | reverse complement strand
TATATTTATTAAATAATAAAAAACTGCATCTTTAATCTTTTCTTTTATTCAAGATTATAGGTGCAGTTTTTAATTTAATATGTTAATTTAGAAAAAGTTTTCAATTCTTTTAATTCATCTAAAACACTTTCAATGTCTGCTTTTTCATCATTTACAGCTATTTCTGCTAACATTTTTCTGTTTATTGTAACATTAGCTTTTTTAAGACCAGCGATCATTTTGCTGTATGTTGTTCCATTCATTCTTGCAGCAGCATTAATTCTTGTTATCCATAATTTTCTAAAATCACTTTTTTTATCTTTTCTTCCTACATATGCGTAAGATAATGATTTCATAACTGCTTGGTTAGCATTTCTAAATCTATAATGTTTTGCTCCAAAATATCCTTTTGCTTGTTTTAATATTTTTTTATGTCTTGCTCTTGTTGTTCTTGCTGTTTTTACTCTTGCCATTTTATTTCACCTTCCTTGATTTCTTTTATTTTAATTATAATATTAACCACCATATGGTAATAATTTTTTAATTGTATTTTCACAAGTTTTACTTGCATAAGCATTTTGAACTTTTCCTGATTTTTTTTGTCTTTTTGTTTTGTTAGCTAATAAGTGTCTTCTGTTTGATTTTGTTCTTTTTACTTTTCCTGTTGCTGTTAATGAATATCTTTTTTTAGCAGCTTTGTTTGTTTTTAATTTTCCCATGAGTTTTTCTCTCCTTTCAATATTTTATATAAAATGCATTATTATGCTTTTTTAGCTAGTATTGTGAACATGTTTCTACCTTCTAGTTTTGGTTGTTTTTCAACTGTAGCAACATCTTCTAATTTTTCTATGAATTTGTTTAAAACATTTTCTCCAGCTTTAGAGTTGTTTACTTCTCTTCCTCTAAATCTTACTGTTATTTTTACTTTGTTTCCATCTTCTAAGAATTTTCTTGCATTTTTTGATTTAAATTCAAAATCGTGTTCTTCAATATTTGGAGTTACTCTTAACTCTTTAACTTCTAGAACTTTTTGCTTTTTCTTAGCTTCTTTTTCTTTTTTAGCTTGCTCAAATTTGTATTTTCCATAATTCATTATTTTGCAAACTGCTGGTTTTGCATTTGGTGATACTAGCACTAAGTCTAAGTTTTCTTCTTCTGCTTTTTCTAAAGCATCTCTTGTTGACATTACTCCTAGTTTTTCTCCATTTGCCCCTATTAATTGAACTTCTTTTTCTCTTATTTGACCATTGATTGGTAATTCTTGTTTAATGTTCAAACACCTCCATAAAATAAAAAAATTGACTTTGTGTTACAAGCCAATTAATACATAATTCCATAATTTAAAATTATTGGTAAAATTAATATTTTCTAACCTTTTGTTTATCTAACTAAGGTGAGAAGTTAATTGCTTCTTCTTGTAACAATATTAATTTTACCATATATTTTTGATTTGTCAAGTGTTTTTCTGTAATTTGTTCCTTTATTTTACAATTTTAAATTTGGAACAGCGTTTAAATCTAATTCATCTCTTTTACCATCAACGAAATTATAATAACCAGCAGATGCAATCATTGCTGCATTGTCTGTACATAATTTTAGGTCTGGCATATATACTTCAATTCCTATTTCTTTTAATTTTAAAAATTCATTTCTTATGTAGCTATTTGCTGAAACACCTCCAGCTAATGCTACTGTTTTTACATTTATTTGTTTTAAGGCTTTTTTTGTATTTTCTATTAATATTTCTGTGACTGTTTTTTCAAAGCTTGCACATAAATCCGCTTTGTTTATATCTGGTGTTTTATGGTGCAAATTTATTACAGCTGTTTTTATTCCACTGAAGCTAAAATCTAAGTTATCAAAGTGTGTTTTTGGTAATGTTATTGCTTCTGGATTTCCTTCTTTTGCTAATTTATCTACTTTTGGTCCTCCTGGATAACCCAAACCTACTACTCTAGCCACTTTATCAAATGCTTCACCTATTGCATCATCTCTAGTTTTTCCTAACACTTCAAATTCTGTATAATTTTTTACATGTACAAGTTGAGTGTTTCCTCCAGACATCATTACACATAAAAATGGTGGTTTTAATTCTTTGTGTGTTATGTAGTTTGCTGCAATATGTCCTTGTATATGGTTTACACCAACTAGTGGCTTGTTTATTGCAAAACTTAAGGCTTTTCCATATGATAGCCCTACTAATAAAGCACCAACTAGTCCAGGACCATATGTTGGTGTTACTGCATCTATATCTTCAAATGTAACATTTGCTTCTTTTAATGCTAATTTTGTAACCCTTGAAATAGCTTCAATATGATTTCTTGAAGCTATTTCTGGTACTACACCACCATATTTTTCATGTATTGGTATTTGCGTATCTATTATATTTGATAATATTTCTCTTCCATTTTTTACTACAGCTACTGAGGTTTCATCACAACTTGATTCAATTCCTAGTGTTAGTATATCTTTTTCCATTTTAGTCACTTTTTCCTTTTCTTTTTACATTGTTATTTATAATCTAAATATTAATTTTCCTAGTGATAATATTCCTTTGCTTACCCAATTTATTGCCGGTGTTATTATTGTTCCTGCAAGCCCTGTTATCCATATTAATACAAATACAATATAGAATATTTGCTCATTATTTATAAAAAATTCTTTTGCTTTGTATGGTAGGAATGGCATTATTATTTTTGAACCATCTAAAGGTGGTAATGGTATTAAATTGAATACTCCTAATCCTATGTTTATAGATATTGTACTTGATATTAATAATAATATAATTTGCCCAATTGTTGATATTATAAATGCTGTACTTGCAAATTTATATATTGCACAATATATTAGTGTAAAGATTATTGCTAATATAAAATTCATTATTGGTCCAGCTGCTGATACTATTGCTTCTCCTTTTTCCATCGAGATTTTTCTGGTATAATTTCTTGGGTTTACTTCTACTGGTTTTCCCCAACCAAATCCTGCAACTAGTAACATTAGTGTTCCTATTGGGTCTAAATGTGCAAATGGATTTAAACTTAGTCTTCCTTGATTTTTTGCAGTGTCATCTCCTAATTTATATGCTGCGTATCCGTGTGCAAATTCATGGAATGTTATTGCTATTAGCACTCCTGGTGCACTTATTAATAATCCTATTAATTGTGTTGGATTCGCTGCATATTGTATTACTACAAATAGCAACATTATTCCAACTATTATATACATCGTCCTTTTATCAAATGAAAAATTAAACATATTATTCCTCCAATTTTATTTTTTGATTTGATAACATTTTAATTTCATTTACTTGGTCTTTTCTTGTACTATAGTCTTTTTCTGAAACTTCTGTTATCCAATTACAATCCCCCATACCATATTGACATAGTAATTTTGCATCATAATATAATGTTTCTTCATTTGGATGCATTATTGCATGTGTTGTTCTATCAATATAGCCATCTTCGTTTGCAGTATATGCAAAGTGTATTTGGTAAACCTGTCTTTGACATTTTTCTTTGTTTAAATATTTTTTTAGAAATTCTTCAATTTTCTTTTTGTAGATGTGTGCCTGACAGTATAAATGGCACATATCTATACAAACTTTCATATTTTCACTATTTAAATATTCGCAAAGTTCTATTACTGAGCATTTTTCTTGTTCTTCCATCATATATATATTTTCAAATACTATTTTGGTGTTTGTGTTTTTCATTATTTTTTTTGCTTTTTCTAATACTGGTAATATTGTTAATTTTGCTTGACTCATCAATAATCTTGTATGTTCAACTATGTTAATTTTTATATTATATTTTTTTGATAGTCTTACAATTGTTTTTATTTGATTTAAAAATATATTTTTGTCTTTTAATAATACTATTTCCAATTCATATTCACATAGTGGTGGATGTATTGTTATTTCTTCTATATATGGATACCTTTCTAATATTTGCTCAATTGGTTTTTCTATTTTAAAATCTACTAATTCTTTGTCTGATTTTTTAAAATATTGTATTTCTATTCCTTTATATTCTTTTAGTGTTTTTTCGAATTCTTCTATTCCTTCTAAATATTCATTTGTTTTTGGATAAATTTTCATTTATATTTCTTCTTTCTTTAATATATATTAGTTTAATGGTTTCATTGTTGGGAATAATAGTACATCTCTTATTGATGCTGCATCTGTTAATAACATTACAAATCTATCTATTCCAATTCCTAATCCACCTGTTGGAGGTAATCCTATTTCTAACGCATTAATGTAATCTTCATCCATCATTCCAGCTTCTTCATCTCCAGCTTCTTTGGCTTCAACTTGTTTTTTGAATCTTTCATATTGGTCTATTGGGTCATTTAATTCTGAGAATGCATTTCCATATTCTCTACCACCAATAAATACTTCAAATCTTTCTGTCATTTTTTTATTATTTGGACATTTTTTTGCAAGTGGTGAGATTTCTACTGGATATTCATATATGAATGTTGGTTGTATTAATGTTTTTTCTACATATTCATCGAAGAATAAGCTTATTACATCTCCTCTTGTTTCTTTTGTTGGGTCAGGAATTTCTATTCCTCTTTCTTTTGCTAAAGCTACAGCTTCTTCATCTGTTGTTATTTCATTGAAGTCAACTCCACAAGCTTCTTTTATACTGTCTATCATAGTAATTCTTTTCCAACCTGGTGTTAAATCTATTTCTTGTCCTTGATATGTTATTTTTGTTGTTCCTAATACTTTTTGTGCTGTTTGTGAGAATATTTTTTCTGTTATGTCCATCATATCGTGGAAATCTTGATATGACGCATATAATTCAAGCATTGTAAATTCTGGGTTATGTCTAATGTCCATACCTTCATTTCTAAATACTCTTCCTATTTCATATACTTTATCAAATCCACCTACTATTAATCTTTTTAGATTTAATTCTAGAGCAATTCTTAAATACATACTTATATCTAATGCATTGTGATGTGTTATAAATGGTCTAGCTGTTGCTCCACCTGATATTGTGTTTAATACTGGTGTTTCAACCTCTAAGAATCCTTCTTCTTCTAATATGCTTCTAACATTGCTTATTATTTTACTTCTCATTTCAAAAGTTTTCTTTACTTCTGGATTCATTATTAAATCAACATATCTTTGTCTATATCTTAAATCTGGATCTTTTAATCCATGGAATTTTTCTGGTAATGGTCTTAATGATTTTGAAAGTAATGTTACTTCTTTTGCGTGTACAGATATTTCTTCTGTTCTTGTTTTAAATACAAAACCAGTAATCCCTATTATATCTCCAATATCATATGTTTTAAATGCTTTGTAGCTTTCTTCTCCTAAATCATTTATACTTACATAACTTTGGATTTTTTCATCACTATCTTGAATTGTACAGAATGATGCTTTTCCCATTATTCTTTTTGCTATTATTCTTCCTGCTACTGTTACATCTTTTTCTGCAAATTCTTCATAATTTGCTTTAATTTCTCCTGCTGTGTTTGTTCTATTAAATTTTGTTATTTCAAATGGATCTTTTCCTTCTTCTTGTAATTCTTTTAATTTGTCTCTTCTTATTTGCATTAGATGGTTTATATCTAATTCTTCTACTTCATTATTATTTTGATTATTATTTTCGCTCATTTTAATTCTCCTTTTCAATTTTATTCATACCATTCTAGTTCCCAGTCAGAAATTTTAACTGTGTCACCTTCGCATACACCTAATTCTTTTAGTTTGTCTTCTATTCCCATGTTTTTCAATGATTTTTGTAGATAATACATTGATTCATTGTCATCTATGTTTATTCTTCCCATAAGTCTATCTACTGCTCTTCCTTTTACATAGAATATTCCGTCTTCTTCGTATGCTTCCCATTCTTGACCTTTGTCTTGTAATGTGTAGACTACTTTGTCTTCTATTTCTACTAGTTCTTCTTTTGGTAATGTTTTTAATACTTCTGATACATGGTCAATTAATTTTTCTATTCCTTCCCCTGTAACAGATGATATTTTGTATAATTCTAATTTTTCTTTTTTTGCTAATTCTTCTAGTTTTTTGTAGTTTGTGTCATCTTGCATTGCATCTATTCTTGTAGCTACTAAAATCTGTTTTCGTTTTGATAATTTTTCACTATATTTTTCTAGTTCTTTATTTATTGTGTAATAGTCATCTATTGGATCTCTTCCTTCTTCTCCAGATACATCTATAAAATGTAATAATAGACGTGTTCTTTCTACGTGTCTTAGGAATTGAATTCCAAGTCCTACTCCTTCACTTGCTCCTTCTATTATTCCTGGTATATCTGCAATTACAAATCCATCCCCATCTTTTGTTTTTACAACTCCTAAGTTTGGTTCTAGTGTTGTAAAGTGATAGTTTGCAATTTTAGGCCTTGCGTCTGTAACTTTTGATAAGAATGTTGATTTTCCTACATTTGGAAATCCTAATAATCCAACATCTGCTAATAGTTTTAATTCTAATATTATTTCTTTTTCTTCTCCTTTTTCTCCATCTTCTGAAAATCTAGGAGCTTGTCTTGTTGGTGTTGCAAAGTGTGAGTTTCCTCTTCCTCCTCTACCACCTTTTAATATTAGTTCTACTTGGTCTGGTTTTGATAAATCTGCTACAACTTTTCCTGTTTCTGCATCTTTTACTACTGTTCCTATTGGAACTTTTACATATAAATCTTCTCCGTATCTACCATTGCAACGGTTTCCACTACCATTTTCTCCAAGAATTGTTAACCAACTACCTCTTGGTACTTCAAAACTTATATCTGCTAATGTCATATTTTTAGAATTATTATACTTGAAAAATACATTGTCAAACTTTATCATTATCTATACTCATTTCTTTAAAACATCATTTCATTATACCAAATTTCAGTATGTTTCTCAAACTTAAACTTTTATAGTTACTCAAGCAATAACTTAGTGTTTTCCAAGATTGTTATTTCAAAAATCCATACATATATTTTTACTAGTTCTATATATTTTCGTATCTAGCCAATCCTTCTTTTATAAACTTATTGATTTCTTCGTTATTATAAATAACTTCTTTTAAATACAAACCAGCTGCATCTACTTTTGGCCCAGCATATTTTCGTTCTTTTTTATCTAAAATCTCTTTTACATATTCCGCTTCATATTTCCCAGCTGCTACATCTTGAATAGTACCAATTATAATACGCACCATATTATATAAGAATCCATTTCCACAAATATCAAAGTTAATAACACGTGGGTTGGTTTTATCATAATACATATTAAAGTAATAAATTTCTCTAATCTTATCTTCAACACTAGAATTTTTTGAACAAAATGAAGAAAAATCATGTTCTCCTATAAAATAATTCAAAGCCTTTTGAGCTTTTTCAAAGTTAAAATTATATTTATGTTGTCCTACATAATTCAGTAAGAACGGATCTACATTTTGACCTATATATAATTTATAATGGTAAGTCTTTCTTGTACTATTATATCTAACATGAAAATCCTCATTACTTGTTGTAACACCAAAAATTCTAATGTCTGCTGGCAAATTAGCATTTAATGCTTTCTTCCACGCTTCATTTGGGATATTCAATTCTGTGTCGAAATGAAGTACTTGTCCATAAGCATGCACCCCACTGTCAGTCCGACCACTCATATATACTCTTATATCTTTTTTGTTTATCTTTTTTAATGCTTTCTCTATTTCTTCTTGAACAGTGTTGTTATTTGGCTGGATTTGAAATCCATGATAACCACTTCCATCATATCTACATAGTAAAACTACTCTCACTCTTATCTCCTCAAAATTTATTTTATAAATATAGCTTTTCACAAACAATTAATAAGCTTTAGCCTCATCTTCAGTCATCCAGAAATGAATTCCACCAGTAGAATCATACCAGCGATCTTCATTAAAATTTTCGGCATATACCCATTCACCCAACTTATAGCAAAAATTTTCTGCTACCGTTGACCACGCTTCATCAAAAAACTTTGTCCCCTCAAAATTTTTTATTTCTAAAACCTTAGCCTTATCGCATCTGCAACAATTCATTGTAGACGACACTCTTCTAGCATCGCTAGGTATCAACAGTTTTATAATTAGGTTGTCTAAACCTTTTTTATATGCGATAAAAGCCCCTTGTTCAGGGCAATGAATACGAAAATTTTCTGTCTTATCATCAAATATTATATTATCTAAAATAGCATTTTCTAAAACTGCTGCATATAGTTTAGCACCTCTTATATCTGCATAAGTCAAATTTACTCGTCTCAGAGAAGCACGCTCTAAATTAGCATTTTTTAAGTTGGCATTTTGCAAATTACAATCATCTAAAAGAACATTAACAAGTTGGCTACTATAAAAATTTACATTTGATAAATTAGCATTAATAAAATTAGAATGTGAAAAATTCATGTCACTTAAATCATAATTTTCTAAATTCATATTTTCTAAAATCAAATTTGTAAAATCTTTTTCTCCTTGTTTTATCTTGTTTTTAAATTGTTCAAAAGAAATTTTTTCCATAAAAACACCTCATTTATATTATATCATAGAGAGAAAAAATAAAAAGTAAAGTCCAAAAATTAAACTTTACTTTCAATATTTAATTTAATTCAAAAGAAAAAAGTAGGTTCTTTATACTACTTTTATAAATTTTTTTACATAATAATTAATAAACTTCTTTTCCTTTTTCCTCATAAAAATATTTAATCCCTGCTTCGATCTATATTTTTATTCGACTACATAATACAGCCTACTAACATATATAATACTTACTATTATAACTTTCTTGCATCGATAGAGAGTTGCCCATAGTCATCAAATTTACGGTTCGATGGTAGAAACTTGCAAGCCATATCCCTGCCTTTATATGTGCTATATTATTTAATTAATATAATACCAGTTATCCTTTAATATTTCAAGTATTTTTTATTATAATTATACCGTTTTTATTCCTCTCTAAAAGTTATTATATCAATTATAAATCATGATAATAAATATTTCCTTCTATTTTATTTTTATAACTTATTTTTTTATTTTCTTGTAATAACTTTTATAATAAAATGTCACAACAAAGAAACCTAAACATATCGCTACCATAGTATCAGTAGGATAATGGACCCCTAAATATATTCTTGAAGTTGCAATTATCAATATTCCTAAAATTGATATAAGTAAAATAAGATATTTACTTGTCTTTTGAAATACATTAATAGCTATTAAACCTAACGTTAGGTACATTATTGTTGCAGATGTGCTATGACCACTTGGAAAGCTCAAACCACTAACTTCTGTTAATCGATGAATTTCTGGTCGTTGCCTTTCAAATATATTTTTTATAAAAGACATTATTATTCCACATGTTGACATTGTTAGTACCAAAAACAACGCTTCTCTTTTATACTTTAAAAAATACAAAATTACTGTTATCACAACTACTAGTATTGTACTCTGCCATGTATCGGCTATATCAGTTATAGACTTGTAAAAAATAGTTAATTCGCTACTCTCAAAACCTTGAATAAAATTAATTATTCTCAAATCAAAATTTTTAAAAAAGCTATCATAACCTATTGCGATAATTAAAAATGTAAAAATTGATACTAACATTATAAAATTATACTTCTTTTCCTCCATGTCATCTCCTTAAATAAAATTAGGATAACTAGATTTCTTTGTTATTCTATCTAGTTATCCTTTGTTTTAGTCTAAAGTTTTTAATTTCCCTTTAAAATCTTCTATACTTGAGTAACCTTTTCCTCGCATTACTTCTTCTAATTCAGCTGATAAACGCTCGAAAACTCCAACTCCTTCTTGATGAAGAATTGTACCTACTTGTACCAAATCTGCTCCGCACAGTATATGCTCAAAAACATCACGTCCATTAGTAACCCCACCAGTTCCAATAATTTTAATATCTTTATTAAGACGTTGTCTAAAGGCACGCACATTTGCCAATGCAGTTGGTTTAATATATTCTCCACCGATACCACCAAAGCCACCTTTTGGTTTGATAACAACCTCTTCCTTGTCTAAATCAATGTATAATCCATTACCTACACTATTAACACTATTTACATAAGTTAGTGGAAACTTATTTAAAATCTCTGCCATTGCATCAAAATGGGCGATATCAAAATACGGTGGAAGTTTTACTCCTAGTGGTTTCGTAAAGAACGAGAAAACCTCAGTTAGCAACTTCTCTGTTAAATCAAAATCATAGGCAATCTGTGGCTTACCAGGAACATTTGGACATGATAGATTAAACTCAGTTACTCCTTCATAATCACTTTCTTGGATTTTTTTCAACAGTCCAATATTTTCTTCATAACTCATACCTGTTACTGATAAAAATTGAAGTTTAGCTCCTTGTTTTTGACGCTCTAATACATAATCTAAATAATAATCAAATCCATTGTTAGGAAGTCCCATCGAATTAATACTTCCTAATTTTGTATCATAATAACGCGGTTCAGGATTCCCTGCACGGTAATCTCTTGTTGCAGTCTTTGTAACAAAAACTCCTGCTGCACTTCCAGCAAGTTCATTAAGTTCCTGAACACTCATACAATGAACACCAGATGCATTCATTAAACAATTTTCTAATTCTATTCCTAAAAATGTTGTTTTTAACATTTTTCTCCCTCCACAAAGCTTTTTATATAGTTTATCATAAATATTCATTAGTTACTATTGATAAGAAGAACCAAACTATAAATCAAATATCCTCTATTAATACTAACTATTTATTTTTGAATATAAATCTAATGAAACAAATTTCCCATTAGACATTTCATGCTCGACTAATACCCCTTCTTTAATAAAATTTAATCGTTTCGGTACAGCTGAACTTTTGTCATTTTCTGTTTGAACTAGTATCATAAGTTTATGCAAATTCAACTCAGTAAATGCGTATTCTGTTAAATATTCTACACTTCTTGTAATTATTCCTAATCCTTCATACTCTCGACTTAACCAGTAGCCTACTTCAGCGCGAACATTGATTTTTATTTCATGAAGATCAATCATACCCGCTACTTTATCATCAACCAAAATCATTAAAACAAACATCTTTTTATCTAGCATTTGTTGCAAGATATCTTTAATAACTTTTTTCTCTTCTTCTGCACTTTTTAAGTTATGAACCCAGGGTAAGTATTCACCTAATCGCTCTCGTTCGTTGTCAATTATGTTATACATTTCCTCTGCATACTTTGTTTCTGGAAGAATCAATTTACATTCTCTTCCATCTCCTAACTGAAATTTTTCAAATAAAAACATTACTTCACCCCTATTCTTTAAAATTCTCCTCAATAACTTCTGCTAAAAGTTTGTAAGAATGATATTGAGCCTCTTCATCGTAAATATAAGAATTAACTATAAGTTCTTCAAACTTAACTCTTTTTTGTAAATCTTTAATTTGTTTTACAACCGTCTCTTTACTACCTATAAAAGATACCTTTGTCATTTTCTCCACTATTTCCTTTTCATGACTAATCAAATTATCTATTTCAAAAGCAATCGGCCCAAAATGAGGGACTTTATTTGTGGCGATAAATTCTCTCCACACCGCTTCTTCAGACTGAAGTGGGGGCATAAGCCCTTTCTGATTACTTGTAACAATATTTAAAAATGATTGTATCATTGTCGTTGATAATCTTTTAGCTTCTTCATCTGTGTCAGCTAGTATTGCATTCACTCCTAGTATTACATAAGGCTTGTCAAGGATAGCTGATGGTTGAAAATAACGATTATATATTGCTATAGCATTTTCCATCATCGTTGGCGCAAAATGAGCAGCAAATGAATAAGGTAACCCTAACTTAGCAGCAAGATACGCACTATCAGTGCTTGATCCAAGAATATAAAATGGTAAATACAGACCATGAGCAGGATAGGCTTGAACATAATTCGAACCTTTAAAGTATCCTGATAATTCTGCCAAATCTCGCTCAAAATCAGTTTTCAAATCTTTAGTTCTACGTAAAGCCATCGCTGTTGGTACATCTGTACCTGGAGCACGTCCAAGTCCTAAATCTACTCTATTAGGATACAATGTTTCTAATGTTCCGTATTGCTCAGCAATCAAGTATGGGCTATGATTAGGCAACATTACACCACCAGAACCAACTCTAATTTTTTTAGTATTTGCTAATGTATGCTGAATTAAAAGTTGGGTTGCACTACTTGCAATACTTCTCATATTATGATGCTCAGCAATCCAATACCGAGTATATCCTAAGTCTTCAACTCTTTTTGCAAGACGTACCATAGCATCCATAGCATCTTTAAAACTTTCCCCATGCCTTAATGGCACAAGATTCAATACAGAAACTTTCATAGTTATCTCCTAATTTATATTTTACATATTATCTTTAATTATACTCTTGACTATATATAATAACAAAACAATTTACTCATTAATTTTTAGATATCAAATAAGTAATTTTCTCCCTAGAAATTAATATACTATAAAATCTACTTTAAACTAAATCTCTATTCCTTTATCTGCTAAGTTATTTATACATTCCATATAATAACTATCATTATGTTCTTTATAAATTGGTGAATTAATTTTTACTTCTTTCAGGTCTGTATAGGGTTTACAAACTTTTCCTCGATAGTTTTTATCAAACCATTCCTCACTCACATTATATCCTCTAGCTATCATTTCATCCATTATTAGTTTATGATATTTATATAACAAAAATGGTTCATAATCAAATACATAATTGACTGTCGCATGTCTTTTTGCCCAACCATTCCCTCTTAATGCACAGCATTCACGATGTTGCCCTAAAAGTTGTTGTCTAGGTAGTTTGCGAATTAAATCTTCATGCCAT
>OKSA01003040.1_pt1 | contig 12812 bp, 9 predicted proteins | sample 1601181 | NCBI WGS metagenome assembly OKSA01 (sample SAMEA3541538, study PRJEB24748) | human gut metagenome | biome: human gut; feature: human-associated habitat; material: faeces | place: China | collected 2012 | reverse complement strand
CGCCAACTCCATCAACATCGGCCGTCTGGCCCCCCAGGTGGTGTACTATTTCCGCTCCTACGCGGATCTGGTCAAAAGCGGCCGTATCCGGGTGGGCGACAAGGTGAACTACGTGGTGCCCACCGGCAACTTCGGCGACATCCTGGCGGGTTATTTTGCCAAGTGCATGGGCCTGCCCGTGGGCCGTCTGGTCTGCGCCAGCAACGCCAACGATTTGCTGACGGAGTTCATCTCCACCGGCCGCTACGACCGCCGCCGCCCCTTCTACAAGACCACCTCCCCCTCCATGGACATTCTGGTGTCCAGCAATCTGGAGCGTCTGCTGTTCCTGCTGTCCCGCGACCCCGCCTATGTGGCGGAGCTGATGCGTCAGCTGCGGGAGGACGGCGTCTACCAGCTGTCTGACCAGCTGCTGGCCCAGCTGAAGCAGGACTTCTCCTGCGGCTGCTGCGACGACAAGGGCGCCGCCGATGTCATCGGCCGCCTGTGGCGGGAGCAGCACTATCTCTGCGACCCCCACACCGCCGTGGCCTGGTCCGTGGCGGAGCAGCTCAGCGAAGAACTGCATGATACCGGTGCCCCGACGGTGGTGCTGTCCACCGCCTCGCCCTACAAATTCCCTGCTGCGGTGCTGTCTGCGCTGGGCCGGGAGACGGGCGAAAATGAGTTCTTCATGATGAACGAGCTTTGCCGCATTTCCGGCGTCCCCATCCCCCGGAATCTGGCAGGGCTGGAGGGCCGTCCCGTGCTGCACAAGGACGTGATCGACAAGGATGCCATGCTGGACTATGTGCTGGCAGAGGTACTGAAAAAGTGAGAAAGGAGCCGCTTTTATGAATATTGTATGCTTGGATATGGAGGGCGTTCTGGTCCCCGAGCTCTGGATCGCCTTTGCTGAGGAGAGTGGCGTCCCCGAGCTGCGCCGCACCACCCGCGACGAGCCGGATTATGACAAGCTCATGCGCTGGCGCATCAGTCTCTTGCGTGAAAAAGGTTTGAAATTGCATCAGATTCAGGACGTTATCGCCAAGATCGACCCCCTTCCCGGCGCAAAAGAGTTTCTGGACGAGCTGCGCAGCGTGGCCCAGGTGGTGATCCTCAGCGACACGTTCGATCAGTTCGCTATGCCCCTGATGAAGAAACTCGGATACCCCACTTTGTTGTGCAATACCCTGGAAATCGATGCAGATGGGTACATTTCCCGCCACGTGATGCGGTGCGAGCACTCCAAGCTCACCACCGTCAGGGCCCTTCAGTCCATGGGCTACGACACCATCGCCAGCGGCGACAGCTACAACGATATGGAGATGATCCTCCACAGCAAGTACGGTTTCCTGTTCCGCACCACGGACAAGATCAAGGCTGAATATCCCCAGCTGCCCGCTTTTGAGCACTACGACGACCTGCTGGCCGCCATCAAAGCAGTCCTGTAACGCCCCCTGAAGCAAAAAGAAAGTCCTCCGCGCAGAGCGCGGAGGACTTTCTTTTTGTGATAGGTCACTTCTTCTCCGTAGGGGTCACATGGCCGTTTTCATCCACTGCGGCAGGCGTGATCTGGCTGCGGGTGTTGCGGGCGATGTCGTCCAGCCGCATACGGCTGGGGAAGTCGCTGAGCAGCGTGTACGCCACGCCGTGCTTTTTGGCGCGGCCCGTCCGGCCGATGCGGTGGACGTAGTACTCGTTCTCCTCCGGCACCTCGTAGTTGAACACGGCGTCCACATCGTCCACGTCGATGCCGCGGCTGGCCACATCCGTTGCCACGAACACCCGGAGCTTTCCGTCGCGGAACCGCTGCATGACCTCCTCCCGCTTGCGCTGGGGGATGTCGCCGTGGATACACTGGGCGTCCACGCCCCGCATCTGCAGAAACTTGGTGAGCCGCTCGGTGCTGCCCTTGGTATTGCAGAAGCAGATGACCCGCTCGTAATTCTCGCAGTTCAGGATGCGCACGATGGCGTCCACCTTGCCGTCGGACGGCACCTCCAGCCGGTACTGGAGGATGTCGGGCTTATTCTCCTTGGTGGCCTGGACCGTGATCTCCTCGGGGTCCCGCTGGTACACCCAGGAGATGTCCATGACCTCCCGGGAGATGGTGGCGGAGAACATACCCAGATTCCTGCGGTTGGGGATCTTGTCCAGAATGCGGGTAACATCGTGGATAAAGCCCATATCCAGCATCCGGTCCGCCTCGTCCAGCACCACGGTAGTCACATCCTTCAGCGTCACGGTACGGCGCTTCATGTGGTCGCTGAGGCGGCCTGGGGTGGCCACCACGATCTGGGGACGGCGCTTCAGGGCGTCGATCTGCTTGCCGATGGGCTGGCCGCCGTAGAGGCAGACCAGGCGCACGCCCTCGTGGCACACGGCGATATCCCGCATCTCGTCGGTGATCTGCATGGCCAGCTCGCGGGTGGGGGCCAGGATGACGGCCTGCACCGTCTCGCTCTCGGGGTCGATGCGCTCAATGATGGGAATGCCGAAGGCCATGGTCTTACCGGTGCCGGTGGGTGCTTTTGCGATGACGTCCTTCCCGGCCAGCATGGGCGGGATGCAGCCGGCCTGTACCGGCGTACTGACGGTATAGTGCTTATTGCGAATGGCGCGCATGGTGGCCTCTGACAGGCCAAAGCTCTCAAACGGTGCGCCCTGTGTGACTTCCATATCCGTATCCTCGTGTTTCCATATGATCTCCATGATAGTATACCATGCCTGTCAAGTGACAGAAAAGAGGGGACCGCGCCACGGTCCCCTCTCCGGGCTTTATTTCTTATACGGCACGTGCCAGATGGTATCGGCATACTGGGCGATGGCCCGATCGGCGGCGAAGATGCCGCTGCGGGCGATGTTCAGCAGGCTCATACGGTTCCACTGTGCGCGGTCGCCGTAGGTGCGGCTCATACGCTCCTCGGCGTCGCAGTAGGCGGCAAAATCCGCCAGCACCATATACTGGTCAGCGGGGCCGTCCCCGCCCATTACCAGCCGCTGCCAGATGTCCTCGTAGGTGACACCGTCGCCGAAGCCGGTCTTGAGCTGATCCACCACGCGGCGCAGCACAGGGTCCCGCTGGTACAGCAGCTGGGGATCATAGGTATGGCGCAGGTGGGCCACCTCATCGGCCTTCAGGCCGAACAGGAACATATTCTCATCTCCCAGCACCTCGTGCATCTCCACGTTGGCACCGTCCAGCGTACCCACAGTCAGGGCGCCGTTCATCATGAACTTCATATTTCCGGTGCCGCTGGCCTCCTTGCCGGCGGTGGAGATCTGCTGGCTCACCTCGCTGGCGGGCATCAGCATCTCCGCCAGAGAGACCCGGTAGTTCTCCAGGAACACCACCTGCAGCTTGTCCTTGCAGATGGGATCGCGGTCGATCTGGGCGGCCAGGGAGTTGATAAGGTGGATGATGCGCTTGGCCACGGCGTAGCCCGGAGCGGCCTTGGCGCCGAACAGGAAGGTCTGGGGCCGCATATCCATGTTGGGATCATCCTGGAGCCGCTGGTACAGATAGATGATGTGCAGCACGTTCAGCAGCTGGCGCTTGTACTCGTGGAGCCGCTTCACCTGCACATCGAAGATGGCGTCGGTGTTCAGCACCACGTCCTGCTGCTTCCTGGCGTAGGCGGCGAAGGCCAGCTTATTCTGGTGCTTGATCTCCTCCAGCCGCCGGAGCACCGACGCGTCGTCGGCGTAGGCCTCCAGCTTTTTCAGTTCCTGGGGACGGGTGAGGTAGCCATCGCCGGTGAGGTCGCAGATCAGGTCGTTAAGGCCGCGGTTGATCTGGGGCAGCCAGCGGCGGTGGTCGATGCCGTTGGTGACGTTCTTGAACTTGTCGGGCATCATCTGGCAGGCTTCCTTGAACACGTCCTTGCGCAGGATCTCGGAGTGCAGGGCCGATACGCCGTTGACGGCCATAGTACCCGCCAGGCACAGGTTGGCCATGCGCACGTGGCCGTCCCAGATAATGGCCAGCTTGGCGGTCTTGGCGGGATCGCGGAAATAGTCCTCCACCTGCCGCTGCCAGCGGTGGGCGATCTCCTGCAAGATCTGCCAGATGCGGGGCAGCAGCGTCTCAAACAGCTGCTGTGGCCAGACCTCCAGCGCCTCGGCCATCACCGTATGGTTGGTGTAGGCCACGCAGTGGGTGACGATGTGCCACGCCTCGTCCCAGTCCAGGCCCGCGTCGTCCACCAGGATGCGCATCAGCTCAGGGATCACCAGCGCGGGGTGGGTGTCGTTGATCTGGATGACGTTCTTCTCGTGGAAGTTCTTCAGGGTGCCGTAGTTCTCGATGTGCTTGCGGGTGATGGACTGCATGGTAGCGGAGACGAAGAAATACTGCTGCTTCAGGCGCAGGGACTTGCCCTCGTAGTGGTTATCCTCGGGATAGAGCACCTGGCTGATGGCGTCCGCCATGGCTCGCTCCTCCGACGCCTGCAGGTACTGGCCCTGACTGAACAGCTTCATGTCGATGGGCTTGGGGCTGCGGGCCTGCCACAGGCGCAGGGTGTCGACGTGGTCGGTGTCGTAGCCGGCGATCTCCATGTCGCAGGGTACGGCCATAACGCGGGTATAGTCCTCGTGGACCACCATCAGGTGGCCGTTATCCCAGCGGGTGCGGACCTTGCCGCCGAAGTGGACCTCCTCCGCCTCCTGGAGCTTGGGCAGGAGCCAGGCGTCGCCCAGCTGCATCCAGTCGTCCGGAAGCTCCACCTGCTGGCCCTCCACGATCTTCTGCTTGAAGATGCCCAGCTCGTAGCAGATGGAGTAGCCCGCGGCGGGGATCTCCAGCGTGGTCATGCTGTCCAGATAGCAGGCGGCCAGACGGCCCAGACCGCCGTTGCCCAGGCCGGCATCCGGCTCGATCTCGAAGATGTCGGCGGCCTTGAAGCCCAGCTCGTCGATGGCGGCGGCCAAATCGTCCAGCAGCTCCAGATTGTAGGCGTTTTTCATGAGGCTGCGGCCCATCAGGAATTCCATGGACAGGTAGTGTACCTTCCGCTGGCCCTCATGGGCGGCCTTCTCGCGGGTCTGCACACCGTGCTCGGCCATAATGTCCCGCAGCACCATAGCGCAGGCCTTCATCATCTCGCCATCGGTGGCCTGCTTCTCGGTACAGCCGTAGTTCAGGCGCAGCTTCTGGATAATGGCTTCTTTCAGGGTATCTTTGGTATACGTCATAAACAATAATCCTCCGTATGAGCAGCCGGGCGTCAGCCCAGCAGTTTTTCGTAGATATGGCGGTACTCGCCGGCGCTGCGGGCCCAGCTGAAGTCCGCCGTCATGCCCCGCCGCCGCACGGTATCGAAGCCGGCGCGGTCGCCGCGGTACAGGCCGGTGGCCTGCCCGATGACATCCAGCATGGCGCCGGCGTCATAGCGTTCGAACAGGTAGCCGGTGCCGTCCTCCTGCCCTACCTGACAGGATCTCACCGTGTCCGCCAGCCCGCCGGTGCGGCGGACGATGGGCACCGCGCCGTAGCGCATGGCGATCATCTGGCTCAGGCCGCAGGGCTCGCTGCGGGAGGGCATCAGGAACAGGTCGCAGCCCGCGTAGACGCGGCGGGCCAGATCCTCGGCATAGGTGATCTGGGCCGACAGGCGGCCGCCGTACTCCCACGCCTTGCCGCGGAAGAAGTCCTCGTAGCGGCTCTCGCCCTTGCCCAGCACCACCAGCTGGCAGCCGGTGGCCATGATGCCGTCCAGCCCCTGCTCCACGATATCCAGGCCCTTGTGGCCCACCAGACGGCTGACGATGCCCATCAGCGGTGTGTCCGGCTCCTGCGCAAGGCCCAGCGATGCTTGCAGAGACGCCTTACAGGCGGCCTTGCCCGCCATGTGATCCACGTCGTAATTCTCCGGCAGAGCGGGATCATGGGCGGGGTCGTAGCCCGCCACGTCCAGCCCGTTCACCACGCCGGAGAACTTCCCGTCGATCATGCGCACCACGCCCTCCATACCCTCGGCATAGGCGGCGTCGTGAAGCTGGGCGGCGTAGGTGGGGCTGACGGTGGTAATGGCGTCGGACACCAGCATGGCGCCCTTCATCAGGTTCACATCGCCGTCCATCTGGAGGGTGCCGTCGTTGTACCAGCCGCGATCCAGCCCGAACAGCTGGTCCACGGTGTCCGCGCCGTAGCGTCCCTGATACTCGATGTTGTGGATAGTGAACACCGTGCGGATGCGGCGCACCGCCTCCCAGCGGGTGCAGACATCCTTAAGATAGATGGGCACCAGCGCCGTCTGCCAGTCGTTGCAGTGGAGGATGTCGGGCATCCAGTCCAGACTGGGCATCAGGTCGATGACCGCCTTGCAGAAAAAGGCAAAGCGCTCGCCGTCGTCGTACTCGCCGTACAGCGCGCCGCGGCAGAAATAGTGCTCGTTGTCCACGAAGTACCATGTCACGCCGTCCTTCTCCAGCGAGAACAGACCGCAGTACTGATGGCGCCAGCCCAGGTCCACGTAGATGTAGCGGCGGAAGGTCATCTGCTGCCGCCACTGCTGGCCGATCTGGCCATACAGCGGCAGGATCACCGCCACCTGGTCGCCGTTTCGGGCCAGTGCAGAGGGCAGGCTGCCCGCCACGTCCGCCAGTCCGCCGGTCTTACAGAAGGGGAATGCCTCGCTGGACACATACAGGATCTTCATACCGCAGCTCCTTTCTCCGGCAGCGCTCAGACTGTGCTGCCCTTGGCGATAACGATGGGATAGTGCTCGTGACCCATCAGCGTCACATTGTCGCTCACGGTCACGTGTTTGTCAGTGATGACGCTGCGCAGCACGGCGCCGCTTTTCACCACCGTATCCTTGAACAGGATACAGTTTTCCACGCTTGCCCCCTTTTCAATGCGCACATTCCGGAACAGAATGCAGTTTTTCACGCTGCCCTGAATGTCGCAGCCGTCGGCGATCAGGGAATTGACGCAGGGGCCGCTGGGGTCGATATAGCTGGAGGGGGAGTCGTTTTCCTTGCCGTACACCGGACGCTCAGGGCAGAACAGGGCCTGCCGCAGGGTGGGGTCCAGCAGCTCCATGCTGCGCTGGTAATAGCTCTGGACGCTGTTGATGCGGGCGGCGTAGCCATCGTAGACATAAGCGTGGAAGTGATAGCGCTTCCCCATCTCCCGCAGGATGTTGCGGTGGAAGCTGAACTGATTGCGGCTGGCGCACTCCGTCACCATTTGCAGCAGCAGTTCCTTGCTGAGAACGAACATATTCAGGCAGCGGCAACCCATGGGGGCGAACACGTCATAGACGGTGTCGGTGATGCGGCCGGTATCGTTCACCGTGAAGTAGGTGTCCGACACGTCGCCCGGGACGGTGGTACACACCGCCGTCATGTCCGCGCCGCTGTCGATATGGCGGCGCAGCACGTCCTCCAACGGCAGGTTGATGACCAGATCGCTGTCCGACAGCAGCACGTAATCCTGCCGAATGGCCTTGAGGTAGTTCATGACGCCGGCCAGGGCCTCCACCTTGCCGCGGTACTGGCCGCCCGCGCCCCGCTTTTCGTTGTAGGCAAAGGCGGGCAGCAGCGTCAGGCCGCCGTGGTTGCGGCTGAGATCCCAGCTCTTGCCGGAGCCCAGATGATCCAGCATGGACTGGCACTTGCCGTGCATGATGACGCCCACGTCTGTGATGCCGGCGTTGACCATGGCGGAGAGCACGAAGTCGATGACCCGATAGTCTCCGGCAAAGGGGATGGAGCCGTGGATGCGGTCGGCGATGAGCTCCCGCAGGTCCGTCCGCTTTTCATAGGAGAAGATGATCCCGTGCATACCTTTCATGGCCGTACCTCCTTGCCGTTGGCTCCCAGCATCATTTTCGGCTCCACCACGCCGCCGTCGGGGACGGCGGTGTGGGGTCCCAGCACGGCAATGCCCCAGCGGTCGAAGTCCACGCTGCCCGGGGTGCCGCCCACCACCGCGTTCTTACCCACATGGCAGCCCTCGCCCACGATGGTGTAGGACACCCTGGCTCCCGCCTCGATGACGGCGTTGGGCATCACCACGGAGTAGGACACCTGCGCCCCCTCCGCCACGGAGGAGCCGTAGCTCAGGACGGTGTTCTTCACCTCGCCCAGAATGGTGCAGCCCTTGGCCACGGCGCTGTTGCCGATGTCGCCCTCCGGCCCCACGAACGTGGGCGGGCAGTTGGGGGTGCGGCCGTAGATGGGCCACTTCTTGTCCAGCAGGTTCAGGCCCGAGCCCGGGGACAGCATATCCATATTGGCGTCCCACAGGGAGTCCAGTGTACCCACATCCTTCCAGTAGCCCTCGAAGCGGTAGGCCGCCATGGTCTCTCCCGCCGAGAGCATGGCAGGGATGATGTTCTTGCCGAAGTCGTTGTCGCTGTTGGGGTCCGCCTCATCGGCGGCGAGGTACGCCTTCAGCTTGCTCCAGGTGAAGATATAGATGCCCATGGACGCCAGATTACTCTTGGGCTCCCTGGGCTTTTCGGCGAATTCGGTGATGCGGTCCTGCTCGTCCACGGACATGATGCCGAAGCGGCTGGCCTCCTCCCAGGGCACCTCCATGACAGAGATGGTGCAGGCAGCTCCGGCCTCCTTGTGGCGGCGGAGCATGTCGGAATAGTCCATCTTATAGATGTGGTCGCCGGACAGCACCAGCACGTACTCCGGATCGTACAGGTCCACAAAGCCGCGGTTCTGGTAGATGGCGTTGGCCGTGCCCTTATACCAGACGGCGCCGGTGGCGGACTGGTAGGGCGGCAGGATGTGGACGCCGCCGGACATGCGGTCCAGCTCCCAGGGCTGGCCGCTGCCGATGTAGCTGTTCAGCTCCAGCGGGCGGTACTGGGTGAGCACGCCTACCGTGTCGATGCCGGAGTTGGTGCAGTTGGACAGAGGAAAGTCGATGATGCGGAACTTGCCGCCGAAGGGGACGGCGGGCTTGGCCATATTGCCGGTCAGGACGTAGAGTCTGCTTCCCTGTCCGCCGGCCAGCAGCATGGCCACACATTCTTTCTTCATGCTTGCGTACCTCCTGCTTCCTCTTTTTTCCGTTTCCGTTTGCCGTGGCCCCGCAGGATCACCGCGCCCAGCGGCGGGATGGTCAGAGCGATGGACTGCTCCCGCCCGTGGGACGGGATAGCCTCCACGGCGATAGGGCCGTCGGCGCAGACGCCGCTGCCGCCCCAGTGGATATCGTCCGTGTTGAAGATCTCCTCATAATACGCATGGTCCGGCACGCCGAAGCGGTAGTTTTCCCACGGCACCGGCGCGAAGTTCACCGCGCAGATCAGCTCGTGCCCCCTCCGGTCGCGGCGCAGGAACACCAGCACGTTGTTGTGATTATCGTCGGCCACCAGCCACTCAAAGCCGTCCCAGCTGCGGTCGTTCTCCCACAGGCTGCGGTTCCGCCGGTACAGCCGGTTCAGCTGGCGGATGCACTCGTGGGTGCCGCGGCAGGCGGGGTCGTCCAGCAGATACCAGTCCAGCTGGCCCTGAAACGCCCACTCGTGCCACTGGCCCAGCTCCGTGCCCATGAACAGCAGCTTCTTTCCCGGGTGGCACAGCATGTAGGCGTAGAATCCCCGCACGCCCGCCAGCTGCCGCCAGTCGTCGCCGGGCATCTTGCCCCGCAGGGAGCCTTTCATGTGTACTACCTCGTCGTGGGACAGGGGCAGCACGTAGTTCTCGGAAAAGGCGTAGATCATGGAGAAGGTCACGTCCTTGTGGTGGAACTGGCGGAAATAGGGGTCCATCTTCAGATAGTGGCACAGGTCGTTCATCCAGCCCATGTTCCACTTCAGGTTGAAGCCCAGTCCCCCCTGCTCCGGCGGGTACGTCACCAGCGGCCAGGCCGTGGACTCCTCCGCCACCATCAGGGCGCTGCCATCTACGGCAAAGGCCGTGCGGTTCAGCGCCCGCAGGAACTCGATGGCTTCCAGATTCTCCCGCCCGCCATGGCAGTTGGGACGCCACGCGCCGCCCTGCCGGTCGTAGTCCAGATACAGCATGGATGCCACCGCGTCCACCCGCAGGCCGTCGATGTGGTACTCCCGCAGCCAGTAGGCCGCGGAGGACAGCAGGAAGCTGCACACCTCGGGCTTGCCGAAGTCAAACACCCGCGTGCCCCATCCGGCGTGCTCCCATTTCAGGGGATCGCCATACTCGTACAGGCAGGTGCCGTCGAACTCGATGAGCCCGTGGCTGTCCTTGCAGAAGTGGGCGGGCACCCAGTCCAGAATGACGCCCAGCCCCGCCTGATGCAGGGCGTCTACCAGCGCCATGAAGTCGTGAGGCGTTCCGTAGCGGCTGGTGGGGGCGAAGTAGCCGGTACACTGATACCCCCAGCTGTCGTCCAGCGGGTACTCCGTCACCGGCAGCAGCTCCACAAAGTTGTAGCCCATGCTCCTGACGTAGGCGGGCAGCTGGCGGGCCAGCTCACGGTAACTGAGGCTGGTGCCGTCCTCATGGCGGCGCCAGGAGCCCAGATGCACCTCGTAGATCAGCAGCGGGCCGTTCACCGGCGGCTCCGCCGCGCGCTTCTCCCGCCACGCCCCGTCGTGCCAGCCGTACTCCGACAGGTCGTACACCTTGCTGTCGGTGCCCGGGCGGGTCTGGGCGTGGAACGCGAAGGGGTCAGCCTTCCACACGGTGCGGCCATCCGCGCCGGTAACGACGTACTTATAGGCATCGTACACGGCGGCGTTCTCCGCCGTCAGGGACCACACGCCGTCCTCGTCGCGGTGCATGTCCGCGGGCTGCCAGCCGTTGAAGTCGCCGGCCAGCGCCACATGGCGGGCATGGGGTGCCCAGACGCGGAAGGTGTAGCCCTGCGGGGCGGGGTGTGCGCCCAGATATGTATACGCGCTGTCCCAGCTCCCGCCGCGGAAGCGCTCCATCTCCTTGGTCATGACCTCTCTCCTTTTCCCGCACCATATCACATCCGCCGCGCCGATGGCGGCGAAACAGGGCGGAGATGTCTCTCTGCTGTCTGCATTGTACCCTTTTTGTGTATCTCCGTCAATAAACACAGCCTGCCTTTTTGCGAAACCCGTTACCGGTAACCTCCGGAAAAGCGCGAAAGGGAGCGCAGTCCGCAGACTGCGTCTCCCCTGTGTATTATTCTTCCTCCGGCCGGCGCTGCACGGCGGCGCCGCCCAGACCGAAGTCATCGGCTGCACTGGCGGTGTCGCGGCGCAGCATGGTCTCCATGACGCGGATGTCGCTGTCCACGTCCATGGCGTCGGTGCGGTACAGCTCGTCCAGCTGGTGCTCGAAGCCCGCCACGATATTGTCCATGGTGGCCGCGATACGGCTCTTGGCCTGGGACAGGTTCTCGCCGCTGACCCCCGCCTCCTCAAAGTCGGCGTAGTTCTCCAGCAGCTTCAGCGTGGTGGGCAGGTAGTAGTTCAGGAACGTACCGGCGGCGTCCTTTTTGCCGGGATCGTCCTCGATGGCCTTGAAGATACGGCCCGACACCTGCTCGATCCGGTCGATCTTGAGACTGAGCGTCTCATCGGCGATGCGGTCGTTAAGCTGGCGGATCTGGCGCAGGATACCGGTGTAGCCCTCCGCCGCCTCCGGCTGCACCTGAGACTGCTCCTGTTCCTCCTTCTGCTGGCGGGTCCTGTCAAAATAGGCGGTGGCGGCGGCTTGAGACCGGAACAGCATACCGCTGCCCATGTCGATGTACGCCTCGTCGCCCCACAGGCCCTTCTCCAGCATGAGGCTCAGGTCCTTCTCTACACGGCGGCGGGATACGTCCGCCGCACGGGCCAGATAGTCCAGGGGCACGGCGGGCTTCTGCCCCGCGGTGCGCAGGTACGTGGCGAACCGGCGCTGACGGCGCTTCATGACCCCGCTGCCCAGCAGCAGGGATACGCCGCCGGCCGTCATACCCAGTGGATAGAACAGCTGCCGCGCAAAGTACCACCACTCGTTGTAGTGATAGGCGTAGGACAGGTTATCCCCCACGGCGGAGAACAGCGCCAGGCATCCCGCGATCCCCAGAATGGCGCCGATGATTTTCATGGTCCGGCCGCCCTTGTCGGTATAGTCCGGCGTCTGCGTCACCTGCTTCACGGCGGTGCGGGCCTTCTCCGCCTGGGCGGTCTGCCCCACCCGCTGGGAGGTGCGCTGTCCGCTCTGCCCCGTTGTCCGGTGGGCATTCTTCTTTTTGTTGCCGCTCTCGCTGAGCTTGATGAGCAGCAGGATCAGGCCGATGGGCCACGCCACGGTAAACATGACGGCGATGAAGATCCACGCGCCGATGTCGTTGTCCTTCTTAGGCGGCTGGGGCCGCTCCGGCCGGAATCCGTTGTCGTTGTCGTATTCGTATGCCATCAGGACTTGAACCCCTTTCCCTGCAGCTTCCGCTTGTTGCCGTGTTCGTCTACGATATAGGTGTTGTCCAGCTCCCGCCGCAGGTTACCCATGATCGCGTCCAGATACTCCTGGCGCAGCACCTCCCGTTCCTTCTGTTCCTCCTCGGTGAGGCCCTCGGCCTTGGCCTTGCGGGCCAGCTCGTTGATGCGGTCGATCTTCTTCTGATCCATAACAGCTACTCCTTATACAAAGCGCCGGATGACCACCGGCAGGCGTCCCTTTTTCGTGGGGCCGCCCACACTGTCCAGCACGCATTTTCCCAATCCGCGGCAAGTGATGGTATCCCCCGCCGCCACCGGCTTATCCGGCTTCTGGCAGACGGTCCAGTTCACCTGCGCCGCGCCCTTTTCCACGGCCTCCGCCGCCTTGCCGCGGCTGATGGAGAATCCCGCCGCCAGCACGTTGTCCAGCCGCAGGGAGGACACGGTGTCCCGCACCTCTCTGCACTGCTGGGCAGGGGG
>OKSA01003035.1_pt1 | contig 12821 bp, 10 predicted proteins | sample 1601181 | NCBI WGS metagenome assembly OKSA01 (sample SAMEA3541538, study PRJEB24748) | human gut metagenome | biome: human gut; feature: human-associated habitat; material: faeces | place: China | collected 2012 | reverse complement strand
GGAAGTGCCGTAAGGCATGGAGCTGACTGTTACTAATCGGTCGAGGGCTTGACCTAATTGGTTGTGTTCACAAAATGGAATGATAGATGTGTAGTGTATGCGGTTTTGAAGGTATATCAAATATCTTCAACTGAATAATCCTCGATAGCTCAATGGTAGAGCACTCGGCTGTTAACCGAGGGGTTGTTGGTTCGAGCCCAACTCGGGGAGTGAATGAGACCTGTAAGAATTTTCTTGCAGGTCTTTTCGTTTCTTGCAGGCGTGATGAAAAAGGGTTTACTGTAAGATGTGTCATCCTAGGGGTGACAGAGACAAAAGAGAATTGAGTTGCCCTTTCTGATGTGTTACAATAGGGCTATCCGAAACAAATGAAGGAGACAAAGAGGATGAATGAAAGTTATACCAGTTTTGCTCAGGTTTACGACATGTTCATGGACAACGTGGATTACCCGTCCTGGAGCAAATATCTGATTCAGCTTTTAAAAGAATATCAGGTGGAAGACGGACTGGTGCTCGATCTTGGCTGCGGAACGGGAAACATGACCGAGCTGCTTGCAAAAGAGGGCTACGATATGATCGGCGTGGACAATTCCGAGGACATGCTCGAGATCGCCAGTGAAAAACGCGAAAAGTCCGGATTAAACATTTTATATCTGCTTCAGGATATGCGGGAATTTGAGCTCTACGGAACCGTGAAGGCGGTTGTGAGCATCTGCGATTCTATCAACTATATTCTGGAGGAAGATGATCTGCGGGAAGTATTCTCACTCGTCAACAATTATCTGGATCCGAAAGGTGTTTTTATTTTTGATTTTAATACACGTTACAAGTATGAAGAGATTCTTGGGGATCGCACAATTGCGGAGAACCGGGAGGAATGCAGTTTTATCTGGGACAACTATTATTACGAAGATGAGAAGATCAATGAATATGATCTGAGTCTTTTTATTGAGACAGATAAGGACAGTGGGCTTTATCGCAAATATGAGGAGACGCATTATCAGAGAGCGTATACGCTGGAGGAGATGAAGGAACTGATCCGGAAGTCGGGGCTGGAATTTGTGACAGCATACGATGCATTTTCAAAGAATGCGCCGATGGACACAAGCGAGCGCATTTATGTGATCGCAAGAGAACAGGGAAAATAGAACAGGAGAGAATTGTTATATGAAAGATTATATTGTAAGAGCAACTGCGGGAGACGGACAGATCCGTGCATTTGCTGCAACAACCGGAAATCTGGTGGAAGAGGCAAGAAAGAGACATGACACAAGTCCGGTAGCAACAGCGGCACTTGGAAGACTTCTGACAGCAGGAGCAATGATGGGAGGCATGATGAAGAATGAGACAGATGTGCTGACGCTTCAGATCAAAGGTGATGGACCACTTGGCGGAATTACGGTGACTGCAGATGCAAAAGGTGACGTGAAAGGATACGTCGATCATCCGGAAGCAATGATGCCGCCTAAGAATGGCAAGCTGGATGTTGGAGGAGCTGTTGGAATCGGTCTTTTAAATGTTATTAAAGATATGGGACTGAAAGAACCATATGTTGGACAGACTATTCTGCAGACAAGTGAGATCGCAGAAGATCTGACGTATTATTTTGCAACCAGCGAACAGGTTCCGTCGTCTGTGGGTCTTGGAGTATTGATGAACAAGGACAACACTGTACACTGTGCAGGTGGATTTATTGTGCAGGTAATGCCGTTTATATCGGATGAGGTGTTGGATAAACTGGAAGAGAATATCAAGAAGATCTCTTCTGTTACCAGTATGCTGGATAACGGACATACACCGGAGCAGATGCTGGAGCAGGTACTGGATGGCCTGAATGTGGAATTTACAGATACAATGGATACACAGTTTAAATGCAATTGTTCACATGAGAGAATCGAGAAAGCCATCATCAGCATCGGAAAAAAAGATATCCAGGAAATGATCGATGACGGAAAAGAAGTAGAAGTAAAATGCCATTTCTGCAATACGGCGTATACATTTAGTGTAGAAGAACTGAAACAGATTTTAAAACAGGCAAAAAGATAAAGAGGTAAACACATGAAACAGGGATTTATCAAAGTTGCAGCAGTCACAGTTGATATTCGTGTGGCGGATGTCTGGCACAACTGTAAGGAAATCTGCAAACGTATGAAAGAAGCTGAGAAGGCTGGCGCAAAGATCATTGTTTTTCCGGAGCTTTGCCTGACCGGGTATACTTGCAGCGATCTTTTTACACAGGATATACTGTTAAAAGAGGTGCGCAGAGCACTTGCAAAAGTTGCAGAAGAGACCAGGCATACAGAAGCACTTGTATTTGTTGGGCTTCCACTTGCAATTGATGGAGAGCTTTATAATGTTGCGGCCGCATTAAATGACGGAAAGATCCTTGGCTTTACAACCAAGACATTTCTTCCGAATTATGGGGAATTTTATGAAATGCGTCAATTCCGTCAGGGACCGAAAAAAGCAAGAGTGATTTCTTATGAAGGGGAAGAAATCCTGTTTGGGCCGCAGATCCTGTATCAGGCGGCAGAGATGGATGATCTGGTCATATCGGCAGAGATCTGTGAGGATGTCTGGTCACCAATCCCGCCGAGCATTGAGGCGGCAAGAGAAGGCGCGATCATCCTGGTCAACTGTTCAGCAAGTGATGAGACGATTGGAAAGGATAGTTACCGGGAGGAACTGATCAAGGGACAGTCTGCAAGACTGATTGCAGGTTATGTCTATGCAAATGCCGGGGACGGAGAGTCTACAACGGATGTGGTATTTGGCGGACACAATATTATTGCAGAGAATGGGACGATCCTGAAAGAAGCAAAGCGGTTTGCCAACGAGATGATCGTCAGTGAGATTGACATTTTCCGTCTTTTAAGTGAACGGAGAAAAAATACAACTTTCCAGACAACGGAAGAACGTCATCTTCCAAAAGTACTGTTCCACATAAGTGTGGAAGAGACAGCACTTACCAGAAGCTTTGCACAGACCCCTTTTGTTCCACAGAATATGGCAGAGAGGGAAAAGCGCTGTGAGGAGATCCTGATGATCCAGGCAATGGGACTGAAGAAGCGTCTGGTGCATACGCACTCGAGAACAGCAGTCGTTGGAATTTCCGGCGGTTTGGATTCAACGCTGGCACTGCTTGTGACGGCGAAAGCGTTTGACATGGCAGGAAAAGACCGCAAGGATATCATTGCAGTGACGATGCCTTGCTTTGGTACGACAGACAGAACCTATCAGAATGCCTGCCTGATGTCGAAGAAGCTGGGAGCCACTTTGAAAGAGGTGCCGATCGCGGATGCGGTCCATGTGCATTTCCGTGATATCGGACATGATGAAGAGGTACATGATGTGACCTATGAGAATTCACAGGCAAGAGAGCGTACCCAGGTGCTGATGGATATTGCTAACCAGGAATGGGGCATGGTCATCGGAACCGGAGATATGTCGGAGCTGGCTCTTGGGTGGGCGACTTATAATGGAGATCATATGTCTATGTACGGAGTCAATGCATCTGTTCCGAAGACACTGGTACGCCATCTGGTTCAGTATTATGCGGATACCTGTGAGGATCAGGAGCTGAAAGAGGTACTTCTGGATGTTCTTGACACACCGGTAAGTCCGGAGCTTCTTCCACCGAAGGATGGCGAGATCGCCCAGAAGACAGAAGACCTTGTAGGTCCGTATGAACTGCATGATTTTTATCTGTATTATGTTCTGAGATTTGGCTTTGAACCGTCAAAGATCTATCGGCTCGCAAAGCTTGCGTTTGAAGGAACTTATGACAGCGAGACGATCATGAAATGGCTGAAGACCTTTTACCGAAGATTTTTTGCGCAGCAGTTTAAGCGCTCCTGCCTGCCGGACGGACCGAAGATCGGTACGGTGGCACTTTCTCCGAGAGGAGACTGGAGAATGCCGAGCGATGCGTGTGCGGCAGTCTGGATGCAGGATCTGGAAGCACTGGAGAAATAGAAAAGAATGTACAGGGGGTACATTCTCGCATAAAGTGTCAGTGACACTTATCAGGCAATGATAAAGGGAAGTCTGCGAAAGTGCAGGCTTCCCTTTTTTAAATTATAATTTTTAAAGCTTGATATTTTTAAACAGATCCCCAAGGCTGGTTCCGATTGCTTCTACTTTCGGAATTTCTACGTGTTCCAGCTCTTCCTCCTGTTCTTTTTCAGCATCTTCGGCAAGAGCCTTGATACTGAGGCTGATCTTACCGTCTTTGATACCGATGACTTTGACATCTACTTCGTCCCCAACGTGAAGTACCTGGTCTGCTGATTTGATTCTCTGGGTACTGATCTGGGAAATGTGAACCAGACCGGAAAGACCGTTCTCGAGACGTACAAAAGCACCGTAGGACTGAAGCGATTCAACGGTACCTTTTACAACACTTCCAACCTGTACAGATGCAAGTTTTTTTGCATCTTCTGCTTTTTTCTGTTCTCTTAAAATCTCACGTGCAGATAAGATCAGGCGTCCTTCTGCCTGGTTTGCTTCGATCACGCGGACATCAATTTCTTTTAGAAGATAAGTCTCCAGATTTTCGATATAAGAAAGAGAAAGGCGGGATGCCGGGATGAATCCTCGAAGTCCTTCGACCATGGCGATGACACCACCATTTACGATTCCTTCTACTTTTACGTGAAGATTGGTTCCTTCTTCCTGATAACGTGCGACCACATTCCATGGATTGGCATCATCGAAATGTGCTTCGTAGTCTGCCATGCTTTCTGTCTGTTCCTGTAATTTTTCGTTTTCCATCTTAACACCTCTGTTAGTTTATTTTTCTGAACGTATGCTCAATATGTTTATTAGTATAACACATTTTTGTATAGATAAAAAGTATGGATTCCAGATGGTTAGACGGTTAAATTGTGCTTAATGAGAAAAAATCGTTATTATGTACGAAAATTGTGGTAAAAATTTGTGTATATTTTGAATAGTGAAATTTGTGAAAAAAGTTGACAAAAGAAAAAATAAATTGTATATTACCAACATAAGGACATATTAAGGACAATGTCCTAAACTAAAAGGCAAAGGAGAATTTAAAATGAAGGGAAACGTGAATTATCTGGAACTGGCAAACAGCCCTCTGATGTGGGTGAGTGCCGCAATAGCAGTAGGAATCGTAGTTTTTCAGTCCGTACTGTTTTTCAGAAAGTCGCTCAAAGCAGCAAAAGAGATTGGAATTGAACAGGAAAAGATCAATATGGCAATTAAGAGTAGTGCCATTTCCTCAATTGGACCATCTATTGTAATCCTGGTAACAATGATCTCCCTGATCGTATCAATGGGAGCACCTGTTTCATGGATGAGACTTTCTTTCATCGGATCCGTTAACTATGAAGCAATGGCAGCCGGATTTGGCGCACAGGCAATGGGCGCTACACTGGAGAACCTGACACCGGTTGCATTCGCCTGTGGTGTATGGACCATGATCTGTGGTTCACTTGGATGGCTGATCTTCACACTCCTTTTCACAGATAAGATGGATAAAGTAAACCATCTGATGTCAAAAGGAAATTCCAAAATGGTTCCGATCATTTCAGCAGGAGCGATGCTTGGTGCATTTGCAAACCTTGCATCAGGAAACTTCTTCAACGAAAAGAATCAGTTTGCATTTGGCGGAGCACCGGCAATCGCAACAATCGTAGGATGCATTCTTATGATGATCCTGACAAAGGTAGCGAAAGAAAAGAATATTGGATGGCTCAGAGAATGGGCCTTTGCAATTTCCATGTTCTCAGGCATGCTCATTGGTTACATTTGGAACACTGTATTTTAATAGGAATGAGAGGATAAAGATATGAATAAAGAATACTACAACAAAGTCTATATACCTGATATTGTCAAATGGGGGAAAATCACCATGTTATTAGGTATCATTACATGTTTCGGACCGGCACTTGTTATCTCGGTCATTTACGGATGTATGCCGCCGGTATCAGCAATCATCGCAGGTACAATTGCACAGATCAGTGTAAGTGGAGCATTTTACATTGTAGAACCGATTTCTTACTTCCCGATTCTTGGAATCCCGGGAACCTACCTGACATTCCTTTCAGGAAATACATCCAACATGCGAGTTCCATGTTCTTCGGTAGCACAGGAAGCAGCAGGTGTTGAAATGGGAAGCGACAAAGGTTCTGTTGTATCAACCATCGGTATCGCTGTATCGATCATCGTAAATATTGTGATTCTGACAATCGGAGCAATTGCAGGAAACGCAATTATCGGTATGATGCCAGAAGGATTCAAGCAGGCCCTCAACTTCCTTCTTCCGGCACTTTACGGAGCTGTATTCGGACAGTTCGCAATCACAAGACCGAAGCTTGGTGTAGTTGCAGTAGTTATTGCATTTGCAATGAACTGGCTGATGAAAAACGGATTCTTATCCTTCTTCCCTGGAACACCGTCATACGTTGTTATCCTGGTAGCCGTATTTGGATCTATTTTCGCAGGAAAGATTATCTACAAGAAAGAGCTTGAGGACTAAGTCCGGAAAGGAAAAACGATGTTATCGAGAGAAAGATTACAGGAAAGATTTATTGAGATGATCAAGATCTACAGCCCGTCAAAAGGGGAGAAAGAGATGGCGGACTGGATAGAAAACTGGCTGAGAGAACGGAACATTCCGTTCCAGTCAGATCATGCCGGGGAAGCTTATGGTGGAAACGGCAGAAATATCGTTGCATTTGTAAAAGGAAATACGAAGGAACGTCCACTTGGATTTGCAGCACATATGGATCAGATTGAGCCTTGCAGAAATGTAAATCCGGTGATCAATGGAAACATCATCAGTACCGACAAGACAACAACACTTGGCGGAGATGACAAAGCTGGAATTTCAGCAATCATGGAAGCGGTAGAAGATATCATTGAAAGCGGTGTACCGCACAGAGATATTTATCTTGTATTTACCTGCTCCGAAGAGATTAGTATGATGGGAACAAAGCACATGGATATGTCTATGCTGCCATGCAAGGAATTGGTTGTTGTAGATGCAACCGGTGGAGCAGAGACTCTCGCATACAAAGCACCGGCAATGGAAGCGATTGAGATTACTTTCAAAGGAAAGAAAGCGCATGCCGGAATTGAACCGGAAAAAGGAATCAATGCAATTGTTGTGGCATCAAAGGCAATCAGTAAGATGCACATCGGACGTATTGATTATGAGACAACCTCTAATATCGGACATATTGAAGGTGGATCTGCAACCAACATCGTAACAGATGAGGTTACATTTACCGCAGAGATCCGTTCACACAGTATGGAAAAGCTGGCTGCAGAGGTTGTACATATGGAACAGTGCTGCAAGGAAGCTGTAGAGGAAATGGGAGCCTGTTATGAGATGAAGCATGAGATGGCTTACCCGGTCCTGTCGCTGGAAGAAGACTGTGAATTGATCCAGGATACTGTAAATGCAATGGCAGAAGAAAGAATTACAGCAAATAAAATGATCATCGGTGGCGGAAGTGATGCAAATGTGCTTGCGGGACACGGATATAAGAGCGTCATTTTGGGATGTGGAATGATCAATGTACACACAGTAGAAGAAGCGCTTGATACAGATGAGACCTGGAAAGTGACAAAAGTACTGAGAAGACTGATGGGTGCAGAATAGGAGATGGACGACATAGATGGAAAAAGAAGAACTGAAGCAGAGATGTCTGGACGCGATTGACGCGAACAGAGATCTGATCATTCAGCTTGGTGATGATGTATATAAAACGCCTGAACTTGGCTACAAAGAATTTAAGACTACAGAAAGAATGATAAAGGCATTTCAGGAGATTGGAGAAGAGCCGGAGACGGAAATTGCATATACTGGCTGTAAGGTTTCAACTCCGAAAAAAGGGAATACAAGAATTGCCGTGATCGGAGAGCTGGACTGTATCCAGTGCAAAGAACATCCGGACAGTACGCCAGAAGGAAATGTTCATGCCTGCGGTCATCATGCACAGCTTGCAGATCTGTATGGATGTGCGATTGGTCTTTTAAGATCCGGAGTGATGAAGGAACTGGGTGGAGCGGTTGATTTTATTGCGATCCCTGCGGAAGAATGCGTAGATTATGATTATCGTGACAGTCTGATCCGTGAAAATAAGATCAGTTTTTACGGCGGCAAGCAGGAATATTTAAAACGTGGTGGCTTTGATGATGTGGATATGGCATTGCAGTGTCACATGATGGAAATTGGAAATGGCAGACATTGCACGATTGATACCGACTGCAACGGATTTGTGACAAAGACGGTAACATTTATCGGAGAAGCTGCGCATGCAGGTTTCGCACCACATGAAGGAATCAATGCGTTAAATATGGCAGAGTTGGCACTGAACAACATTCATGCACTCCGTGAGACTTTTCAGGAGAAAGAAAAGGTTCGTGTAAGTGCGATCATTACAGAAGGCGGAGATCTGGTAAATGTAGTTCCTGCTGTTGTGAAGATGCAGATCATGGTACGTGCTTTCACAATTGATGGAATGCTGGATGCCAGTAAAAAAGTGAACCGTGCGTTAAAAGCCGGAGCACTTGCAATCGGAGGAAAAGTCGAGATTGACGATAAGATCGGATATCTTCCGATGAATACCAACCGCGAGCTTTCAGCATTATATAAAGAAAATATGATCGAATATACAGGGGCGGAAAAAGATTCATTTGTAGAGCTTTATGAGACAGCAGGTTCTACAGATCTGGGGGATCTTTCTCAGATCATGCCGTGTATGCACATCTGGACAGAGGGAATAACCGGAGGACTTCACTCCAAGGATTATCGTCTTGCGGACCCGGAACTTGCTTATATCGTTCCGGCAAAGATGATGGCGCTTACGATCATTGATCTTCTTTATGATAACGCAAAAAAGGCAAAACAGATTCTTGACAATTTCAAACCGACGCTGACAAAAGAAAGTTATCTGGAATTAAAAAAAGAGCATTCTAAGCTTGTGGTTTTTGATGGCTCTGAGTTATAATAAAAAGGAATCCCGTTTAAGGGGTTCCTTTTTTAAAGCAATTATTCAGATATATAGAGAGAAGCTGCCAACGGCAGGTTCTCTGGATAGAAGATCGCAATACGGGGGACAAATTTGTGAAAGTTGGAGTTATCGGATCAAAATCATCTTGTGAGGTTGTTAAGAAGAGTATAAAAGAAATCGACAGTTCAGTAGAAGTAGCTGCTTATGAAGAGGAACAGGTTAACCGAAGTGACCGGCTGATTGAGGAATGTGAACAGGAGTGTGATGCGGTACTGTTTACGGGCTGTGCGATCGAAAGTTTTGTGGGGAGAAACTATCATTTCACCAGGCCACATGTGTCGGTGGAAAAATCGGTAGTCAGCATTGCGGGAGCATTTCTGCAGATGCAGAAAAGTAATATTGAACTGGATGCATTTAGTATTGATATTGTAGAAAAACAGATCATTGAGGATTTGCTGGATGCATTTGACATCCTGGCAAGAAACATTTATTCCTGTCCGTTTCAGGCAGGAGTGGAAGAAGAACAGTATGTGGAGTGGCACATGAAGCTTCTGGATGAAGGAAAGGTCAATGTGGCACTGACTTCTCTTCGGTGGGTGTATAAGACACTGCAGGAAAAGGGATACCATGCAATTTATCTGCCTCCGACCAGGGCAAAAGTGAGAGTGGCACTGGAGAAATTAAAAAATGAATGTGCGCTTCAGGAAGCAGAATATGCGCAGGCAGCAGTTGAGATTTTTCAGCTGACGGATTATGAGAGCAGAGAAGAGAATTATTATTCAAGTATGCTTGCAAAAGCAGATATTGAAAAAGAAATCATCAAATATACAGAAGGGATCCAAGGTGCAATTTTTGCATCAGGAAGAAGAGAATATATTGTATTTTCCAATTCCGGGGCTGTACAAGAAGAATTTAACCAGCGAAAGCTTCTGAATCTGCAAAAAAAAGTGCAGGAGGAGAATAAAATCAGCCTGAATGTAGGGATCGGAACCGGAGGCACGATGAATGACGCGGAAATGAACGCAAGACGTGCACTGGATTTTTCCCTGAAAAATGCAAAGCAGGAGATTTTCTGGATTGATGCCGGTCAGACACAGCATGGACCGCTTGGAAAGGAGATCCAGCTGGAATATCAGCTCATTTCTTCCGATCCGAAGCTACAGGAAATTTCAGAAAAAACCGGGCTCAGCACAACGTCAATTCTGAAGATCATTGCCATTGCAGATGTAAGAAAAAGTTATATTTTCGATGCACATCAGTTGGCGGAGTGTCTGGGAATTACGGTCAGAAGTGCGCGCCGGATCATGAATAAGATCATGGAAGCCGGTTATGGAAAAGTGTATGCAAAGAAGACAGCGGCAGCGGGTGGCAGACCGAAGGCACTGGTAGAGATATTGTTTAAAATTTAGTGTAATGGTCTTTTATCCGAACAAGGGTTGACGAACAGTAAAAAAAATGGCATTCTGAAAAGTAAAGGAACAAGAGATAGTAATGGAGTAATATAAAATGGATCAGAAAAAACCAAAGAAAGTATATGTGATCGGACATAAAAATCCAGATACAGATTCTATTTGTTCGGCAATTGCATATGCAAATCTGAAAAATAAAATCACAGGAGAAAAATACATAGCGAAAAGAGCGGGAGAGGTAAATGGTGAGACAGCATATGTTCTGGATAAATTCCAGGTAAGTGTGCCGTCTCTTCTGGACAATGTACACCTTCAGGTAAAAGATATGGATATCCGTCATATTGAGGGTGTATCTGGTCACATGTCCATTAAAGACGCATGGGCAAGAATGAAAGATGAGAATATTAAGACACTGCCGGTAACAAGAGGTGAGAAGCTGGAAGGGTTGATCACTATCGGAGATATTGCTACGTCATATATGGAAGTGTACGATAATAATATCCTTGCAACAGCGAGAACCCAGTACCGCAATATCGTCAAAACACTGGACGGAACACTGATCTCCGGGAATGAGCATGGCTATTTCCTGAATGGAAAAGTTGTCATTGCCGCATCCAGTCCGGATCTGATGGAGAATTTTATTGAGAAGGATGATCTTGTCATTCTTGGAAACCGTTATGAGTCACAGCTGTGCGCGATCGAGATGGATGCAAGCTGTCTTGTCATCTGTCAGGGAGCCAATATTTCCAAGACGATCAAGAAGATGGCAGAGGAGAGAGATATCGTGATTATTCAGACACCACACGATACCTTTACTGCTGCAAGGCTGATCAACCAGAGTATTCCGGTCAAGTATTTTATGAGCCGTGATAATCTGGAGATTTTTCATTTGAATGATTATGTGGAACATGTGAAAGAAGTTATGTCAAAGACGAAGTACAGAGATTTCCCAATTCTGGATAATAAAGGAAAGTTCTGTGGTTTCCTCTCCAGACGAAGACTTATGACATCCCGTAAAAAACAGGTGATTCTCGTGGATCATAATGAAAAATCACAGGCTGTGAATGGAATTGAAGAGGCAGAGGTGCAGGAGATCATTGATCATCACAGACTGGGCGGTCTGGAGACAATCGGACCGGTATATTTCCGGAATCAGCCGGTTGGATGTACCGCTACGATCATTTACCAGATGTATCAGGAAAGCGGTGTAGAGGTAGAGCCACAGATGGCGGGACTTCTGTGTTCTGCAATTATTTCGGATACGTTACTGTTCCGTTCACCAACCTGTACGATGGTTGATCAGGCGGCAGCAGAGGCACTGGCGCGGATTGCCGGGATTGATATGGAAGAACATGCAAAAGAGATGTTCAATGCGGGAAGCAATCTGCGTGGCAAATCCGTAGAAGAGATCTGTTTCCAGGACTTTAAGGTGTTCAATGTAAAAGATATTATGTTTGGAGTCGGACAGATCACATCCATGAATCAGGATGAACTTGATGAGGTGAAAGGACGTCTGATCCCATATCTGGAAGAGGCGAGAAAGACCCAGGGACTGCATATGTTGTATCTGATGATGACTAATATTTTGGAAGAGTCTACAGAACTCCTTTGCTGTGGTGAAAATGCAAAGGAACAGGTTCTTGAAGCGTTTGAACTGCCGGGAGATACGGAAAAAATTCTCCTGAAAGGTGTAGTATCAAGAAAGAAACAAATGTTACCAAACATTTTAAATAACTTAAATTAGTTTAAAAGGCCATGAAAACATGGTCTTTTATTATTGTGTTTTTACATTTGGAATTAACACAAAATTTGTTAAAACACTAGTAATTTTGCTCATTTTGTGGTATAATAGAAATGTAGTTGGTTATTGAAAGGAGATATAAAAATGGTTCCTGAAAATACAAAAATTAACATTATAAATAATATAAAAACTTCTATGGAAATGGAAAATCAAAATTTATCTGCAAATGATATTTCATTGTTAAACGACTTTGCAGACAATAAAATATCAATGGAAGATGCAATGCAATCTATAAAACAATTTTATAAAATATAAATGGTATATAACTTTATATATCATTTTTCATTTTATAAAGAAAGGATTTTGTTATGTACGAATCTAAAAATTCCGTTTATTGCTATAAAGGCACTAATGTGTTAGTTAATAAAATGAATATTAAAGACCCTATTGCACTTAAAAATTATGAAACCAGTGTTATTGGGCTAAAACTTATGGCTCTTAGTAAACAAGGCATTACAGGAAAATTTGATGTATCACACTTTGTGAGTATTCACAAGTTTTTATTTGAAGATATTTCCCTTTCTACTGTTGGCATCAAATGGCTAGAAATCTCCACTTGCAAATTCCGCAAAAGGCATCGGAGAAACCGTCCGCCGCCGTCTGCATATATTCCATCTCGTT
>OKSA01003032.1_pt1 | contig 12834 bp, 9 predicted proteins | sample 1601181 | NCBI WGS metagenome assembly OKSA01 (sample SAMEA3541538, study PRJEB24748) | human gut metagenome | biome: human gut; feature: human-associated habitat; material: faeces | place: China | collected 2012 | reverse complement strand
TTTATCGACAGGTACCACCTTATCCACATCTCCGATCTGCAGTGCACGGAAGTAGTCCTTGCCCGGGGCCAGTTCCTGCCGCAGGCGGCGGGCTTCGGCGTACATGTCGCCGCGCGGATAGTCCCGGCAGAGCGTATCCAGCAGCTTCAACGCGCCCCGGGTGTCCTTGAGCCTGTCGGCCCGGATACGGGCGGCACGCAGCAGGGCATCATCGGCCAGGCGGCTGCTCTCGTGCTGCCGGGCCACTTCCTCGAAAGTCCCGGCGGCCTTGCGGGCGTCGGAGATGGCGAAGGAGCGGCGGGAAAGCTCTTCGTAGCATTCCGCGGCCTTGAACAGGGCGGCAGGACGGTTGGCCCAGGTGGTGGCGTTCTGATGGATGGCATGGAAGGACGCGGCCACTTCTTCCCAGGGGGCACGCTGCATGCCGCGCTTGTTGTCCTGGCGCAAGGCATCCATGTCGTCCTTGGCGGCTTCATAGCGCTGCGCGGGGGACAGGGTGGCGCCATGGCTGATGGTATGGCAGAAGGCCGCCAGAAGGGAAAAGGCCAGGATGAATCCCAGCGGAGGCAGGATACGGGCCATCATGCCGGGGGACTGGGGACGGGGAGCGGGGGTGACTTTTTTCCTGGCCATGACACAGAACTCGCTGGATAGTGGCTGCTCCCGGGAGGGGAACTTTGCCGTAGCCTGTCCTTTGCAGGTTGCGTGCCATGAAGATGTTTTTATTAAAAAGCTTGTGTTTTCAGGATGCTACAAGATTTCTGCGTAGGCCCCTCCAAGGGAGTGTCTGTTTTCCGACATAAAAAAAAGCTCCCCGAAGGGAGCTTTTTTGACGCGAAGGAGATCAGCCCGGCCTAGAAGAACTGGCCCATGCTGAATTCCAGACGGCCCTGCTCACGCTCGCCGTCGTAGTCCTTGGACAGGGGATAGCCATAGGCCAGGCGCAGGTCGCCCATGGGCGAACGCCAGCGCAGTTCCAGACCGGCGGAGTAGACGATCTTGTCGTTGAAGTCGTCGGCCATGGTCTTGTGGTCGATGTTGAAACCGGCATCGAAGAAGGGCACCAGGGCCAGGCCCATGTCCTTCTGGAAGGTCCAGATGTATTCCACGTTCAGCACGCCCATGCGGTCACCACCGATCTGGTCGCCGCCGTACTTGTCGTCGCGGGGCGAAAGGTCGGAGTAGGAGTAACCGCGCACGGTATCCATGCCGCCCAGCCAGAAGCGTTCGAACACGGGCACACGGCTGCTGGTGTTCTGGAACACCCCGCCCACGCGGGCGCGCAGGTGGAAGGTGTTTTCGGGATTGATGGACCAGAAGCCCTGCCAGTCGGCCACGGCCTTGATGAAGTTGTCGGTACCGCCCAGGCCGCCGCCGCCGTATTCGGCCCACAGACGGGCGATGGTGCCCTTGGTGGGACGGGCGCGGTCGTCGGTGGTATCGCGCAGGATGCGGGCGGAGATGGCGCTGGTCCAGTTGGTGCCCTTGTAGTCGGAGATGTAGGGCGAAGCATCGGCATCCACGTCATAGAGGTCGTAGCGTTCCAGGCGGTAGCCGATACCCACGGACGTATATTCACCGATGGGATAGCCAAAGCGGATGGTGTCACCGATGGTTTCCTTGGTGAAGTCGTCCCAGTAGTCGTAGATGTAGTAGATGTCGTTGCCGAAGGACAGGTCGGTATCGTAGACGCGCGGGTTGGTGAAGGAGAACACGCCCGACGTACGGCGCCAGGAGAAGAAGCCCTGCAGCTGCACCTGATAGCCGCGGCCGAAGAGGTTGCGCTCCATGATGGAGGCCGTCACGCCCACGTCATAATAGGTGGAGTAGCCGATGCCGCCCATGAGGGCGCCGGTGTTGTCTTCCTTGACCTTGATCTTGAGGTCCACTTCGTCAGGACGATCGGTGGGGATCAGTTCGCTGTCGATGGCGGAGAAGTAGCGCAGACGGTTCAGGCGTTCGGCGGAACGGCGCATCTTTTCGCCTTCGTACTGGTCGCCGTCGCCCAGGCGCATCTCGCGCAGGATGACGTTGTCACGGGTCTTGGTGTTGCCGTCGACCATCAGGCGGCGGATGAAGACCTTTTCCTTCTTGTTGACCATGTAGCCCACGTCCACCATGGGCTCGTCGCCTTCCACCTTCATGACGCGGGTGTCCACTTCGGCAAAGGCGTAACCGCGGTCGGTGTAGAAGTTGGTCAGGCGCTTGCTGTCTTCCTGCATGACGGTGATGGAGAAGTAGTCGTTGTCCTTCTTCCATTCGTCCATCTCGACCACGTCCAGCATGGCCTGTTCTTCGTCGATGATGTCACCGCCGAACTTGATGTCGTGGATCTTGTAGCGGGGGCCTTCATGGACCTTGAAGGTCACATAGATGCCGTCTTCCTTGTACTGCACGTCGGGAGCGGCCACCTGGATGTCCACGAAACCCTGGTTCAGGCCGTAGGCGGCGATGGCGTTGGTATCACGCTCCAGGTGTTCTTCCTTGAGCACGCCGGTGCCCGTGAACCAGGAGAAGATGTTGCGGGGCTTGAGGGCCAGGTACTTGTCCATGTCGCCCTTGTCCAGCTGCTCCAGGCCCTCGATCTTGACTTCTTTGATGTAGAGCTTGTTGCCTTCTTCCACCTGGATGACCAGCACGGCGCCGCGGCCGCCGGAGCGGCTGTCCAGACGGTAGCTGGAACGGGCCAGGTAGTAGCCTTCCTTGCGGTAAAGTTCGTTGATCTTCTGCAGGTCGTCGGCGATGAGCTGTTCGTTGAGCACGTTGCCGGACTTGGTGCCCATGGCGGCGATCACGTCCTCGGCATCGATCTCGTGGGAACCTTCCACGATGATGTTCTCGATGCGGGGCTTTTCCGCCACGGTGAAGACCAGCACGTTGCCTTCCATGTGGGCCTGGACGTCACTGAAGTAGCCCAGTTCCCAGATGCGCTTGACTTCTTCGTTGATGTCATTGGCGGAGGGGGTATCGCCCTTGCGGATGGAGAGGCGCATGAGGACCACTTCGGGGTCCATGACCTGCAGGCCGCGCACCTGCACGTCGGCCAGAGCACCCTTGGCGGTGCCCATGGGCACGAAGTCGGCGCGACCGATGGGATCGTTGGGTTCGGTGCGGGGAGCGCTGCTGGCCGCAGGGGCGGCGGCAGCGGCACCGGCCAGCATGCCGGAAGCCTGACCGGCCATGGCGGCGGCGCATTCATTGAGGCTCAGCAGGGAGGGGCGATCGAAGTTGGCAGGCTTGGCCTGGCCTTCGTTCACCGGCACCAGCAGGGACTGCAGGGCAAAGCCTTCGCCGTTCTGCTTGAAGCTGCCGAACAGTACCAGGTCGGCGCCCGCTTTTTTGCCCAGCTCGCGGGCAGCGGCCATGTCGATGCTGCCGCCGCGGGAGGACAGCAGGCTGCGGGCCTTGTCCATGGGGATGACGGACAGACCGCGCTGCTGCATCTCCGTACCGATGATCTGCGGCACATCCCGGGCCGCATTGGGCATCTCAGGGCCGGCAGTGACCTGGAAGGGCAACACCAGCACCGTGTTTCCCGCAGCCTGCAGCGGGGCGGCTCCCCACAGGCAGGCCAGCAGGGCGAAACAGAACAGGCCCAGCCAATTACGCAAATGTTTTTTCATACAGAGTCCCCGCTCTCAGTTCCAGACTACGATTCATGGTGGCGGCCAGCTCGCGGTTGTGGGTGACAATCACGAGGGTCATGCCCAGTTCGCGATTCAGTTCGCGCATCAGGGTGCTGACCTGCTCACCAGTATTTTCGTCAAGGTTGCCCGTGGGTTCGTCAGCCAGCAGCACCCGGGGGCGCAGCAAAACGGCGCGAGCGATGGCTACCCGCTGCCGCTCCCCGCCGGACAGGGTGGAGACCTTGCTCTCCACACGGTGGGCAAGACCTACGCGTTCCAGCATGGTACGGGCATCGGGCAGCACATCGGCACGACAGGCACCGCCTATCAGGGCCGGCATGGCCACGTTTTCCAGGGCCGAGAATTCCGGCAGGAGATGATGGAACTGAAACACGAAGCCCAGCGTCCTGTTACGGAAGCGGGCCTTTTCGTCAGGCCTCATCTCGGACATGTCCCGGCCGTCAAAAAAGATTTTTCCACTGCTTGGAGTATCAAGAGCCCCCATAAGATGCAAGAGGGTACTCTTGCCGGAGCCGGAGGTCCCCACGATGGCCAGGGACTCTCCTTCTTCCACGGAAAGGTTGATATCCTTGAATATCTCGAGGTTCTCCGGGCCGGAGAACCGCTTGCCCACATGTTCGAATTTGTAGAGCTCGGCCATGATCACTCGTAGCGCAGGGCTTCCGCGGGCTCAAGGCGTGCGGCCTGCCGCGCCGGGTACAGGGTTGCCAGGAAACAGAGCAGCATGGCGCTGGCCCCGATGATGAGCACGTCCTGCCAGGTGATGATGATGGGCAGGTGATCCAGGGTGTAGACGTTCTCGGGCAGCTTGATGAAGCGGTAACGCTTCAGCGCCCAGCCCAGGCTCAGGCCCATGCCGTAACCCAGCAGGGTGCCCACGAAACCGATGATGGTGCCCTGGAGCATGAAGATGCGGCGGATCATGGAACGGGTGGCGCCCATGGACATGAGGATGGCGATGTCGCGGGTCTTCTCCATGACCAGCATGACCAGGGAGGTCACGATGGAGAAGGAGCCGATGAGCACCACCATGGTCAGCAGGATGAACATGCCGATCTTTTCCAGCTTGAGGGCCGCGAAAAGGTTGGCGTTCATCTCCATCCAGTGGCGCACATAGAAGGGGGAGCCCAGGGTGTCCTGCACGCTCTGGGCGATGACGTCGGCCTTGTAGACGTCGTCCACCATGATCTCGATGCCGGTGAGGAAGCCGTCGGGCAGGCCGAGGATGTCGCGCGCGGCCTTGAGGTCCACGAAGGCCAGGGTGGCATCGTATTCGAACATGCCGGTCTTGAAGATGCCCACCACCTCGAAGGGGCGGATGCGCGGCGAATAGCCGGTGGCGCCCTTTTCCCCGGAGGGGGAGAGCAGGTTGACGCGGCTGCCCAGGCCGATGCCCAGACGCTTGGCCAGCTCCTCGCCGATGACGATGCCCGGCGTGCCCTCGCGCTTCAGATCGGCCACGGAGCCGCGACGGATCTCGCGCAGCATGCTCAGGACCTTGGGCGCGCTTTCGGGATCGATGCCGCGCAGCACCAGGCCTTTGACGCCGCCGGCGGCGGAGAGCATGACTTCCGTATAGATGAAGGGCGTGGCGCCGCGCACATGCTCCACGGCCTCCACGCGCCGCACCAGGTCGGGGTGCTGCTGGAAGGCCGCGGGCACGTAAGACATGACGATGCCGTGGGCATTGGCGCCGATGATCTTGTCACGCATGTCGGTGGTCAGGCCGTTGTAGACGCCCAGGACCACCACCAGGGCGCCGACGCCGAGGGCGACGCCCAGGATGGACATGATGGAGATGATGTAGATGAAGGTCTGTTTGCGGCGTGAGAACAGATACCTCAGCGCCACAAACAGCTCAAAGGGCATGCGCATGCTTGTTTAGAACTCCGGACGCAGCAGCGGGAAGAGGATGACTTCGCGGATGGAGGCGGAGTCCGTCAGCAGCATGACGAGGCGGTCGATACCGATGCCTTCGCCGGCCGCCGGGGGCATGCCGTATTCCAGGGCGCGCAGGAAGTCCTCGTCCATGGCGTGGGCTTCGTCGTCGCCGGCCTCCTTCTCGCGCACCTGCTCTTCGAAGCGCAGACGCTGGTCCACGGGGTCGTTGAGCTCGGAGAAGGCGTTGGCCAGTTCACGACCGGTGATGAACAGTTCAAAACGGTCCGTCAGGTCGGGGTGCTCGTTGTTGCGGCGCGACAGGGGCGAGATCTCGGTGGGGTAGTGGTAGATGAAGTGGGGCTGGATCAGCTTCTCTTCCACATCCAGATCGAAGAGCTTGGCGTGCAGCTTGGGCAGGCTCTCGCTGTCGGTGGCCTTTTCGCCGCGGCTGCGGATGTAGTCGCGCACCTTGTTGTAGTCGTTGTAGAATTCGGGGCTGTGGCCGCCGATCTTGGTCAGCGATTCGTAGAAGGACATGCGGGTCCACTTGCCGGGGGTGAGGTCGATCTCCTGGCCCTGGTAGGTGATGACCGTGCCGCCGCAGACCTTGTTGGCCAGACGGGCGAAGAGCTCTTCGGTCAGGTCCATGAGGTCGTGGAAGTTGGCGTAGGCCCAGTAGAATTCACAGGAGGTGAATTCCGGGTTGTGGCGGGTGTCGATGCCTTCGTTACGGAAGTTGCGGTTGAGCTCGAAGACCTTTTCGAAGCCGCCCACCAGCAGACGCTTGAGGTACAGCTCGGGCGCGATGCGCATGTAGAGCTTGAGGTCCAGGGCGTTGTGGTAGGTCTCGAAGGGGCGGGCGGCGGCGCCACCGGCCACGGCCTGCATCATGGGAGTCTCCACTTCCATGAAGCCGCGCTCTTCGAGGAAGCGGCGGAACTCGCTCACGATCATGCTGCGCTTGCGGAAGATCTCGCGGGCGCGCTCGGTGACGATGAGGTCCACATAGCGCTGGCGGTAGCGGGTCTCCATGTCCTTGAGGCCGTGATACTTTTCCGGCAGGGGACGCATGGAGCGCGTGATGAGCTTGAGGTTGCGACAGGAGATGGTCAGCTCGCCCGTCTTGGTATGGAAAAGATGGCCGGACACGCCGACGATGTCGCCCACGTCCAGCTTCTTCACTACATTATAAACCTCTTCGGGCAGTTCCTCGCGGCTGGCGTAGCACTGGATGCGGCCGCTCTCGTCCATGATGTGGAAGAAGGCCACCTTGCCGAAGGAACGCAGCGAGACGATGCGGCCGGCGATGGCGAACACGTCCCCCTTGGCTTCCAGCTCTTCGGCGCTCAGGCTGCCGAAATTGTCCAGCACCCAGCTGACGGCATGTTCCTTGCGGAAATCATTGGGGAACAGCGGCACACCGGCGTCCAGCAGGTCACAGGCTTTGACGACGCGGTTTTTGATGACTTCGTTGAGCATGTCGCGCTCGGCAAAGCCCTCAAGCATGGGCATGAAATAGGCGGCGTGCTGCGACTTGGTATTCAGCTTGATCTTTTGCTTCTTAGGACTCTTTTCCCGGTTTTCCACTGCAAACTCCTGCTTCGGGCATGGCCCGGCCCTCTTTCGGGCTCAACGGTTGAATGGCTAGAGGTATGCCATTCAGGCCCCGTCGTCAAGGTTCGGGGCCGGGGGACCTCTGCGGCCCAAGGGTGCCTTTCGGCCAGGAAAATGATAAAGTAGTCATACTTGAATTTCATTGAAGCATAGTTTACCGTTTTCAAAACGTAACCCCGCAAGGACCAAACATGAAAAAATTGACCATCTCCTTTCTCGGCCGGGACTGTCCCGGCATCGTTTCCGCGGTAAGCCAGATCCTCGGGCAGACCGGCTGCAATATTATCGAGGTCACCCAGACCATCCTTTGCGGTGAGTTCGCGGCCATCTTTATCGTCCAGGCCCCTGAAAACGTGACGGAAGAATCCCTGCACACCCAGCTGGCCCTGGGCCTGGTGGATGCCAAGCTCGACCTTTCCGTGCTGGTGCGCCCGGCCGTGGAAGGCCGCTGGGAAGACTCCGTGGTCAGCCAGCCCTTCGTGGTCACGGTGGACGGCCCCGACCGCCCCGGCCTCATCGCTGCCATGAGCCGCGTCTTTGCCCGTCACGGCGTCAACATCGACAGCCTCAAGGCCGTTCTGGGCCAGGATCACAGCAATCACGCCCTGTTCGTGTTCGAGGTCAAGGTCCCCGAAAATGCGGACCTCGGCCGCCTGCGTCGCGAGCTGGCCAGCGAAGGCCAGGCCCAGGGCCTGCGCGTCAGCGTGCAGCACCGCGACATCTTCGAAGCCGTCCATCGTATCGGCTCCTTCTAGGATCCCGTCCGTCCCGGGAGCGCGGCAGGACCGCCTCCGCAAGTATCATAAGGAATATCCATGCTTTCTGAACGCGAAGTTATCAATACGCTCAACATGCTCCGCAACGAGCATCTGGACGTGCGCACCGTGACCCTGGGCGTGAGCCTGTTCGACTGTGTCAGCCACGACATCGACCTCTTCACCGGCAACGTCAAAGCCAAGCTGCACCGCTATGCCTCCCAGCTGGTCAACGTCTGCAACGAAGTGGGCGACAAGTACGGCATCCCGGTGGTCAACAAACGTATCAGCGTCAGCCCCATCGCCGTGGTGGGGGCCCCCTTTGGCCCCGACGGCATGGTGCGCGTCTGTCAGGCCTTGGACGAAGCGGCCAAGGAAGCCGGCGTCGACTTCCTGGGCGGTTTCTCCGCCCTGGTGGAAAAAGGTTTCGCCAACGGTGACCGCGCCCTCATCGAGGCCCTGCCCGAAGCCCTGGCCACCACGGACCGCATCTGCTCCTCCATCAACGTGGCTTCTTCCCGCTCCGGCATCAACATGGATGCCGTGGCCCTGATGGGCGAACAGATCCTCAAGGTGGCCCAGGCCACGGCCGACCGCGGCGGCCTTGGCTGCGCCAAGCTGGTGGTCTTCGCCAACATCCCGCAGGACGTGCCCTTCATGGCCGGTGCCTACCTGGGCGTGGGCGAGCCCGACGTGGTCATCAACGTGGGCGTCTCCGGCCCCGGCGTGGTCAAGAAGGCCATCGACCGCGCCCTGGAGCACAGCCGTAACGGCGGCAAGCCCATGACCCTGCTGGATGTGGCCGAAGTCATCAAGCGCACGGCCTACAAGGTGACCCGCGTGGGCGAGATGATCGGTAACGAAGTGGCCCAGCGTCTGGGCCTGCCCTTCGGCGTGGCCGACCTTTCCCTGGCCCCCACCCCGGCCGTGGGCGACAGCGTGGCCAACATCCTCGAAGAGATGGGTCTTGAGACCTGCGGCTGCTGCGGCACCACAGCCTGCCTGGCCCTGCTGAACGATGCCGTCAAGAAGGGCGGCGTCATGGCCTCCAACCACGTGGGCGGCCTGTCCGGTGCCTTCATCCCCGTCAGCGAGGACGACGGCATGATCCACGCAGCGGAGTGCGGCTGCCTGACCATCGAAAAGCTCGAAGCTATGACCGCCGTCTGCTCGGTGGGCATCGACATGGTCATCATCCCCGGCGACACCACCCCTGCCGTCATCAGCGCCCTCATCGCCGACGAAGCCGCCATCGGCATGGTCAACAGCAAGACCACCGCCGTCCGCGTCATCCCGGCCATCGGCCGCAAGGCAGGCGAGATCCTGGACTTCGGTGGTCTGCTGGGCTATGGCCCCATCATGCCGGTCAACCAGCGCGACCCGTCGGTCTTCATCAACCGCGGCGGCCGCCTGCCCGCCCCGATGCAGTCGCTGAAAAACTAAGAATAAAATCACTCCCACAGACCCAGACTCTGGATAGTATTTCCAGAGAAAGGGTCTGTTTTTTATGTACAGCCGCATTTTATCCCGCCGCCAGATGACCGTCTGGTGCATCACACTCAGCGGTGCGCTCGCGCTCTGCATCGGTCTGCAGGGCCTGCTGGGATGGGGCCGCACCCAGCTCGACACCGGGGCAGCGCTCGCTGCCGACACCCTGCGGCTCCACATCCGCGCTGCCAGCGACACCACCGCCGACCAGACCGACAAGCTGGCTGTGCGGGACGCCGTGCTCGCGTATCTGGACACGGCCTGCCCGGCGGAAGACCAGCCCGCCGCCCTCCGCTGGGCTGCGGCCCATCTGTCTGAGCTGCAGCGGGTCGCCCGCACCGTGCTGGCCGGGCGGGGCAGTTTTGCACCGGTGCGGGTGTATCTGGTGGAAATGTACTTCGGCACCACCCGCTACTCTGCCTCGGCCCTGCCCGCCGGGCGGTATCAGGCCCTGCGCATCGACATCGGCGCAGCCCCCTATGGCCGGAACTGGTGGTGTGTGCTCTACCCCGGCCTCTGCCGCACCGCCTGCGGCGGCTATGCCGCCCCCGCCGAGAACGACCTCGTCTGCGGGCGGTATCTCCTGCGGTTCAAATGCGTGGAGTGGTGGCAGAAGCACACCGCCCGCCGGGAAGATGTCATCCTGCTGGGATGACCTCTCCGTCACCGCATCCGCGATGCCGCCTCTCCCGGCAGGAGAGGCCCTGGCCGTCGGGCATTGCCTGTTGGATCTGACAAAGGTCCCAACGAACACTTCCGCCTTCCGCCGCATAAGCTCCTGGTGGAAGGAGTGTGAGTTTGACCATGGCAATTCCTGCCTATTATTCCCTTATCCAGCGCGGCTCTACCGGCCCCGATGTAGCACTGGTGCAGACCTGGCTCAACGGCCTGCGCGACACCTGCACCTGGTACCACGAGCTGACCACAGACGGGCGGTTCGGCATCAAGAGCGTGAACGCGGTGAAGGAGTTCCAGCTCAAAAACGACATGAATGTGGACGGCAAGGTGGGCGCGAACACCTGGAACGTGCTCTACACCAAGTACACCGCCAAACACGGCCTGAACGTCCCCTACCCCGGCATCGTGCTGCGGCAGGGCAGTTCCGGCGGCACAGTCCGGCTGGTGCAACAGAAGCTGAACGCGCTGGGTGAAAAGCTCTCCACCGACGGCAAATACGGTGCTTCCACCGCAGCCGCTGTGGAGCGCTACCAGCGCCGCAACGGCCTCACTGCCGACGGCGCAGTCGGCAAAGCCACCTGGGAGAAGATGTTCTGACGACGGCCCACCCTCTCCGTCTGCTTCGCAGACAGCTCCCCCGAAGGGGGAGCCACTGGCGAGACGGTTTTGGGCGTACTGGATGAGCAAAGTTTCTTGAAACCATAAAATGGAGTGCTCCGTTGTTTCGTTCGACCGCATCTACCCAAACGCTCTTTGTCAGAGCGCAGTACAGATGTTGTTGGCCCTGACAGCGGAGCGCTTCCGTTTACGACACGAAATACGTTCAGCGTCCAGCAGGGGCTGCCCGGCATGCCAATGGCTCGCCCTTCGGGAGAGCTGGCAAACCCGCAGGGTTTGACTGAGAGGGGAAGGCCGTTTATAATAAGAGCATCCCCAACTGAAAGGCGGTGCTCCCATGCGTTTTCTTCACCTCTCCGACCTGCACCTCGGCAAGCGGGTCTGCGAGTTCTTCATGCTGGACGACCAGCGGTATATTCTGGAGGAGATCTTGTCGCTCCTCGACACCCGCCCCGTGGATGCTGTTCTGCTGGCGGGCGACCTCTACGACAAGCCTGTGCCCCCCGCCGAAGCCGTTCGTCTGCTGGACTGGTTCCTCACCGAACTGGCCGACCGGAAGCTGCCGGTCTTCGCCATCAGCGGCAACCACGACTCCGCCGAGCGGATCGCGTTCGGTGCCCATCTGCTGGCGGGGAGCCAGGTCTACGTCAGCCCGGTGTTCGAAGGGGCCCCGGCCCCCATCCCCCTCACCGACGCATACGGCCCGGTGGACATTTACTTACTGCCCTTCCTGAAACCCGCCATGGTGCGCCACATCTACCCGGACGAGCCCATCGAGAGCTACAGCGACGCCCTGGGCTGTGTGCTGCGCCGCTGCGCCCCCGACCCGGCCCGCCGCAGCGTGCTGGTGGCCCACCAGTTCGTGGCCGGTGCCGCCGCCTGCGAGAGCGAGGAGCCATCGGTGGGCGGGCTGGACTGTGTGGATGCCGCCCTCTTTGACGGCTTCGACTATGTGGCCCTCGGCCACCTGCACAGCCCCCAGAAGGTGGGCCGTGATACCCTGCGCTACTGCGGCACCCCGCTGAAGTATTCCTTCTCGGAGGCGCACCAGCACAAGAGCGCAACGTTTGTGGAGCTGGGGCCGAAGGGAGAGGTCACGCTTTCCACCGCGCCGCTGACCCCGAAGCACGACCTGCGGGAGCTGCGCGGCAGCTACATGGAGCTGACCGACCGCCGCAGCTACGCAGGCACGGCCACCGACGACTATCTGCACATCACCCTGACCGACGAACAGGATGTGCCCGATGCGCTGGCCCGGCTGCGGGTCATCTACCCGAACCTGATGCGGCTGGACTACGACAACCTCCGCACCCGCACCCAGGCCGACCTCGACGCCCCGGCCCAGACCGAGCAGAAAACGCCGCTGGAACACTTCGCGGCCTTTTATGCGCTGCAAAACAATCAGCCCCTGAGCGCCGAGCAGGCTGCATTCTGCCAGCAGCTCATTGAAACGCTCTGGAAGGAGGCGGACGCATGAGACCACTGAAGCTGACCCTCTCGGCCTTCGGGCCATACGCCAACGCCGTCACGCTGGAGCTGGAGCGCCTGGGCAAAGGCGGCCTGTATCTCGTCACCGGCGACACCGGCGCGGGCAAGACCACCCTTTTCGACGCCATCACCTATGCCTTGTACGACCATTCCAGCGGCGGCGTGCGGGACGGTGCCATGCTGCGCAGCAAGTATGCCGACCCCGGCACCCCCACCTTTGTCGAGCTGGAATTTGAGGTGCGCGGCCAGCGGTACACCGTCCGCCGCAACCCGGACTACCTCCGCCCCAAAGCGCGGGGCGAGGGCACGACCACCGAAAAGGCAGACGCCGTCCTCACCTACCCGGACGGCCGCCCGCCCGTGACCCGGTCGAAGGATGTCACCGCCGCCGTCACCGCCCTCATCGGGCTGGACTACGACCAGTTCTGCCAGATCGCCATGATCGCGCAGGGGCAGTTCACCCGCCTGCTCAACGCCACGACCGAGGAGCGGAGCAAGATCTTCCGCAAACTGTTCCGCACCCAGCGCTACCAGAAATTGCAGGACGCGCTGCAAGAGGAGAACGCCCGCCTCACGGCCCAGCGCACGGCCCAGAACGTCCAGCTGGACGCGGTGCTCTCCGGCATCCGCTACCCGGAGACCGACCCCGACGCCGAAGCGCTGGG
>OKSA01003028.1_pt1 | contig 12852 bp, 8 predicted proteins | sample 1601181 | NCBI WGS metagenome assembly OKSA01 (sample SAMEA3541538, study PRJEB24748) | human gut metagenome | biome: human gut; feature: human-associated habitat; material: faeces | place: China | collected 2012 | reverse complement strand
CGGTTATACTGAATGGTCAAATCATTGATAACTTTTTTAGCGTTATCCGTTGCTGTCTGCATGGCTGTCATACCAGCAGCATTTTCAGCTGTCTTAGCATCGATAATAGCACCATAAATCATACTTTCTGCATATTGAGGTAGCAAGACATCTAGTACAGCTGCCTCACCAGGTTCAAACTCATAAGCACCAAGCACTTTTGTTTCTGAATTTGTAAATTCTTCTGTGTTCTCAACTGGAAGCACTTGGCTTTCCGTTACAACTTGTTGAATCATACTAACAAAGTGATTGTAATGTATATAAATTTTATCGTATTCTTTATCTATATAATATCCCACTATCTTGTTAGTTATTTCTTTAACCTGCGTGAAACTTGGCTCATCTGGTATATCTCTATAACTATCAATTACGTTATAGCCATTTTTTCTAAAGAACTCTGCACCGTAATTACCAATAGCAACTATACCATAATCGCTATCTTTGTGACGAGTACTAACAGTGTTAACAAAATTTCTAATAATATTAGAATTAAAACCTCCACATAAACCACTATCACTAGTAATTACTACATAAAGAGTTTTCTTAGCTTCTCTTTTTTCTAACATAGGGTGTTTTATATTAGCATTCCCACCAAAAATAGTTCCCATAACCTCTTGCATTTTTCGCATATAAGGACTAAATTTTTGGGTATTAGTCTGTGCTTTTAAAAGTTTTGATGTTGATACCATCTCCATCGCTTTAGTTATATGACTAGTTTTTTTCGTAGAATTGATTTTATTTTTAATATCTCTAAGTGACGCCAATTAGTTCACCACCTTTACTCTACTTATCATACTAGGCAAAAGTTTTTTTGAATGCAGCTATTACTCCATCCATAACTTCTGTCGCTGGTAAGTCTTTTGTTTCAATTATATGCTTAACTGCTTCTGTTTCATGTGCATCTAAATATGCGTATAATTCTTGTTCAAATCTATGAATATCTTTCACTTCAACGTCATCTAAGAATCCATGAGTTAAAGCATAAAGAATCATTACTTGTTTTTCTACTGGAATTGGTTTATGTAAGTCTTGTTTTAGAACTTCAACTGTACGTTTACCACGTTCTAATTTTTCACGTGTTGCTGGATCTAAGTCTGATCCGAATTGTGCAAAACTTTCTAACTCACGGTAAGATGCCAAGTCAAGACGAAGTGTCCCTGAAACTTTTTTCATAGCTTTAATTTGTGCAGATCCTCCTACCCTAGATACTGATAACCCGGCATTAATCGCTGGTCTAATACCTGAGAAGAATAAATCTGATTGTAAGAAGATTTGTCCATCTGTAATTGAAATTACGTTTGTCGGAATATACGCTGAAATATCTCCAGCTTGTGTTTCTACGAAAGGTAGTGCCGTAATACTTCCTCCTCCAAAATCTTCATTAACACGAGCTGCACGTTCTAATAAACGACTGTGTAGATAGAATACATCCCCTGGATATGCTTCACGACCCGGTGGACGTTTTAGTAATAATGACAATTCACGATAAGCTGCTGCTTGTTTTGATAAGTCATCATAAACGATTACTACATCTTTGCCATTAAACATGAATTCCTCTGCCATAGCAACCCCTGCATAAGGTGCAATATATAAAAGTGGAGCTGGTTGAGACGCTGATGCAGTAACTACGATTGTATAATCTAATGCACCATGTTCTTTTAATGTTTCTACAACACTACGTACTGTAGATTCTTTTTGTCCTATTGCCACATAAATACAAATTACATCTTGTCCTTTTTGTGCTAAAATCGAGTCAATAGCAACAGCTGTTTTACCAGTTTGTCTATCTCCGATAATAAGCTCACGTTGACCACGCCCAATTGGTACTAAAGCATCAATTGCTTTAATCCCTGTTTGGAATGGAACAGATACTGATTTACGCCCCATAACCCCAACTGCAGGAGATTCGATTGGACGACGTTTTGTAGTATTAATTGGTCCGCGACCATCTACAGGTTGTCCTAATGGATCAACTACACGTCCAATTAATTCTTCTCCAACAGGAACGTCCATAACGCGTCCTGTACGGCGCACTTCGTCGCCTTCTTTAATATCAGTAGTTGGACCTAAAATTACGATACCAACATTAGTGTCTTCAAGGTTTTGAGCAAGTCCCATAACCCCTGTTTTAGTGAACTCAACTAACTCACCACTCATTATTTCATTAAGACCGTATACACGAGCAATACCGTCCCCTACTTCTATAACTGTACCGACATCTGTTGACTTAACTTCAAACTGATAATTTTCTATTTGTGATTTTAGTAATGAACTAATTTCTTCAGCTTTAATAGCCATTTATGTCCCTCCTTGTTTCAACTTCTTCTAGATTGTAGAAATTTTTGCCTTTATAGCACTTAATTTTGCCTTGATGCTTGCATCAACTACCTTATTATTATAAGTTAGTTTGAAGCCACCAAGAAGACTTTCATCTACAAAGTTATTAAGTTCTACCTTTTCTAGTTGTAACTCATTCTTAAGTTTTTCTTTTAGATTTTCTAACTGTAATTCAGTTAATGGCGAAGCTGATTCAACTTTTACAACAACGCTATTTGAATATCTATTAAATAATTCAGTAAATTGCTCTAAAACAAAATTTATTAATGAGATTTGCAGATTACCTGCTAAAATCTTTACTACATTAACAACGTATTTATTAACACCTGAAAATGAAGCATCAATCAAGTTAATTTTTTTAATTTTTTCTTTGTAAAGAAAGAACGGGAAACTTCACCCCATCACAACAAAAAGTTCCCACCTGCTCAGCGCAGGTGGGAACTTTTTTATGCCGTTAGGCGGTGCCTATGCAAGATTACTTGTACAGGTCGACCAGCTTGGTCAGGTGCTCGTAACGGGCATCGGCGGCAGCCTGGTTCTTCTCGAACAGAGCCTTGGCGCGATCCGGGAAGGCGCGAGCCAGACGGCTGTAACGAGTCTCGTTGGCCAGGAAGTCCTGATACTTGCTCATGTCGCCGGCCTTGGAGGTCAGGGTGAACGGGTTCTTGCCCTCGGCCTTGGCAGCGGGGTTGAAGCTGAACAGGTTCCAGTAACCGGCAGCAACAGCCTTCTTCATCTCGTTCTGGCAGTTGGTCATGCCGCCCTTGACACCGTGCAGCTCGCAGGGAGCGTAGCCGATGATCAGAGACGGGCCGGGATAAGCCTCAGCCTCGGCGATGACCTTGACAGCCTGCGCCATGTTGGCGCCCAGAGCGATCTGCGCAACATAGATGTAGCCGTAGGTCATGCAGATCTCAGCCAGAGACTTCTTGCTGATCTCCTTACCGGCAGCAGCGAACTGGCAGACCTCACCGATGTTGGAGGCCTTGGAAGCCTGTCCGCCGGTGTTGGAGTACATCTCGGTGTCGAAGACCATAACATTGACGTCGTGGCCGGAAGCCAGGACGTGATCCAGGCCGCCGTAACCGATGTCATAAGCCCAGCCGTCGCCGCCGAAGATCCAGAAGCTCTTCTTGGCCAGGTACTGCTTGTCCTTCAGGATCTCCTTGGACTCGTCGCAGCCACAGGCCTCCAGGGCAGCGATCAGGGCCTTTGCGGGCTCGTCGTTGGCCTTGGTGTTGTTCTTGGTCTCCAGGAACTTGTCGATGACAGCATCCAGCTCAGCGTTCTTACCCTTCAGGGCCTCAACCTTGGTGATCAGGTTGGCGCGGACGGTCTCGTAACCGATCTGCATGCCCAGGCCGTGCTCAGCGTTGTCCTCGAACAGGGAGTTGATCCATGCGGGGCCGTGGCCGGAAGCCTTGTTGGTGGTGTAGGGGCTGATGGAAGCGGTGCCGCCCCAGATGGAGGAGCAGCCGGTAGCGTTGGAGATGAACATCTTCTCGCCGAACAGCTGGGTGATCAGGCGGGCGTAAGAGGTCTCGGCGCAGCCAGCGCAGGAGCCGGAGAACTCAAGCAGCGGCTGGTTGAACTGGGAGCCCTTGACGGAAACCTCGGAAACAACGCCGGGGATGTTGTCCTTCTTGCGGATGTTCTCGACGCAGTAGTCGAAAGCAGCCTGCTGCTCGGACTGGCTCTCCTGCGGCTTCATCTCGATAGCGGCAGTCGGGCAGACGGTGACGCACTCGCCGCAGCCCATGCAGTCCAGAGGAGACACGGCCATGGTGAACTTGTACTCGCTTGCCTTGGGCTTGGTGTCGGCCAGCTTGGTGGAAGCGGGCGCAGCCTCAGCCTCGGCAGCAGTCAGGCAGAACGGACGGATGGTGGCGTGAGAGCAGACGAAGGCACACTGGTTGCACTGGATGCACTTCTCGGCGTTCCACTCGGGAACCATAACAGCCGTGCCGCGCTTCTCGTAAGCGGAAGCACCCTGCTCCCACTCGCCGTTGACGTTGCCCTCGAAGGCGGAGACAGGCAGGCTGTCGCCGTCCATACGGGAGATGGGCTCCATAACGTCGCGGATCTGCTTGACCAGAGCCTCGGGTCCCTTCAGGGCCTTCGGAGCCGGATCAGCAGCGGGGTTGGACCAGGAGGCGGGGACCTCGACCTTATGGACAGCGTCCAGGCCGGCGTCGATAGCCTTCCAGTTCATCTGGACAACAGCGTCGCCCTTCTTGCCGTAGCTCTTCTTGGCAGCGGCCTTCATGTACTCGACGGCATCGTCGATGGGCATGACGTCGGCCAGCTTGAAGAAGGCAGACTGCAGGATGGTGTTGGTGCGCTTGCCCATGCCGATCTCGATAGCCTTATCGATAGCGTTGATGGTGTACAGCTGAATGTTGTTGTCGGCAATGTACTTCTTGTCGGCAGCATTCAGGTGCTCATCCAGCTCGGCATCGGTCCACTGGCAGTTGATCATAAAGACGCCGCCCGGCTTGACATCCTGGACCATCTTCATGCCCATGTGGATGTAAGCGGGGTTGTGGCAGGCCACGAAGTCAGCCTGGTTGATGTAGTAGGGGCTGCGGATGGGCTTGTCGCCGAAACGCAGGTGGCTGATGGTGACACCGCCGGTCTTCTTGGAGTCATACTGGAAGTAAGCCTGAATGTACTTGTCAGTATGGTCGCCGATGATCTTGGTGGAGTTCTTGTTGGCACCGACAGTACCGTCGCCGCCGAGACCCCAGAACTTGCACTCCTTGGTGCCGGGGGCGGAGGTGATGGGAGCGGGCTTGACCTCAGGCAGGCTGAGGTTGGTCACGTCGTCGGTGATGCCGATGGTGAAGCGGGACTTCGGAGCGTCCTTCTCCAGCTCGGTGTAGATAGCAAAGACGCTGGACGGCGGGGTGTCCTTGGAGCCCAGGCCGTAGCGGCCGCCGGTCAGGACGACGTCGTTCATGCCGGCCTCACGCAGGGTGGTGGCGACATCCAGGTACAGGGGCTCGCCCAGGGAGCCGGGCTCCTTGGTGCGGTCCAGAACGGCGATCTTCTTGACGGTCTTGGGCAGGACCTTCAGCAGGGCGCTGGAGACCCAGGGACGGTACAGGCGGACCAGAACCAGGCCGACCTTCTCGCCCTTGGCGGTCAGGTAGTCAACGACCTCCTCTGCGACGTCGCAGATGGAGCCCATGGCGATGATGACGCGGTCAGCATCCTCGGCGCCGTAGTAGTTGAACAGGTCGTAGTTGGTGCCCAGCTTCTCGTTGATCTTGGCCATGTACTTCTCAACAACGGCAGGCAGAGCCTCGTAAGCGGGGTTGCAGGCCTCACGATGCTGGAAGAAGACGTCGCCGTTCTCGTGGGAACCGCGCATCTTGGGGTGCTCGGGGTTCAGGGCCTTGGCACGGAACTCCTCGACAGCCTCCATGTTGCACATTTCCTTCAGGTCCTCGTAGTCCCACTTCTCGATCTTCTGGATCTCGTGGGAGGTACGGAAGCCGTCGAAGAAGTTCACGAACGGAACGCGGCCCTCGATAGCGGACAGGTGGGCAACGGGAGACAGGTCCATGACCTCCTGCGGGTTGCTCTCGGCCAGCATGGCAAAGCCGGTCTGACGAACGGCCATAACGTCGCTGTGGTCACCGAAGATGTTCAGGGACTGGGTAGCAACGGTACGGGCAGAAACGTCGAAGACGCAGGGCAGCTGCTCAGCGGCGATCTTGTACATGTTGGGGATCATCAGCAGAAGACCCTGGGAAGCGGTAAAGGTGGTGGTGATGGCACCGGTACCGAGAGAACCGTGGACAGCGCCTGCGGCGCCGGCCTCGGACTCCATCTCAACAACCTTGACCTGGTTGCCGAAGATGTTCTTCAGGCCTGCAGCGCTCCACTGGTCAACGGTGTCGGCCATGGGGCTGGAGGGGGTGATGGGGTAGATGGCAGCCACATCGGTGAATGCATAAGCTACATGCGCCGCAGCGGTATTGCCGTCCATAGACTGTTTAGCTCTGGGCATTTTCTTTCCTCCGTTTTTATAGAGTTTTGCATTATAGAGCTGTGCGGTTGTCAGGGCCGCACAAATCCAGCGCTGCCTGGCACGTGCCCCAATGTTGCTCCGGGCATAGTTCCAGATAAACGCTTTTGCATAGCTTTATTGTACCAAAAACCCCCTTTTTCGTAAAGGGGTTTTGTTCAGAAAGTTGCACAGATTTTCAAACTCGTTGTGTGCATTTTGACCACAATGACGAACAAGGCGGTTTTTAGGGCGTTTTTGGGTACGGTTTATTGTACCTCGTTCCGGATTGTGGAATCTTTGTCCGGGAACGGCTGCCGCCCTCCCTTGCCCCTCTCGTCGGCACCCCATTTGGGGCAGTCTGTAGGGGCCGGGCATGCCCGGCCCGCGACTTTGCCATTACCGCCCACGTATCTTTTGCCCCGTAGGGAGGGGTCTTGACCCCTCCGCGGCCTACCGCCGCCGCGAACCGCAAAAGCCCCTCCGGCCTGCTTCGCGGCCACCTCCCCGCTGCGCGAGGAGGCTTTCTGCGGACGGCTTTGCCGCGCCGCCTTTCCTTCCCGTTTATAAGATGTCAACAACCTTCAAAATATCCCCGTCCACCGTGAATTTCACTTTATTGCAGCCGAAATCCAGCGTGTACACCCGCTCCGGGTCGTGCTGGTAGGCGGGGCGGGGGTCGTTTTTCAGCACACCGGACAAAGCGGCGCGCTTGTTTTCCGGCACTTTGCACAAAAGCGCGTCGGGGCAAACCACCTGCAAAGCGTATTCCTTTGTCGTGTCCGTAAATCCGCCCCGGGCGTCGGGGTAGGCGTCCACATAGGGCAGATACGGCTTGATGTCGAAGATCGGCGTGCCGTCCAAAAGGTCCGCGCCGCGGACGATCAGCTCGCCGTTTTCGACGCCCGCCAGCTCCACGCAGGAAAGCCCCAGCGCGTTCGGGCGGTAGGGGCTGCGGGTCGCAAAGACGCCGCGGCGCTCGTTGCCGCCCAGGCGCGGCGGGCGCACGGTGGGCCGCCAGCTTTTGCCCGCGGCATACTCTGCCGCCACGGTGGAAAACTGCCAGATCAGCCACAGCCGGTCATACCCCTCGATGCCGACCAGCGCGTTCGGGTCGCGGTATTCCGGCTCAAACACGATGCGCGCCGTCAGCTCCGGCACCAGCCCGCTCTGCCGCGGGATGCCGAATTTATCCGTAAAATCCGTGCGAATATGCGCAATCGGATGAATTGTGTACTCCATGGTAACGTCTGCCCCCTTTTTGTCGTCTATTATATAGGAAAAGAACAGATTTTACAACTTCCCCATCTTCCCACCATCGTCGAAATATGGTACAATATGTGGTATATTGCACGTAAGGAGGTGTGCGTTTGGCACCAATCATCCGTACAGAGAAGCTGCGCAAGGTCTATGCCGTCGGCAAGGAGCGCGTTGTTGCGCTGAATAATGTCGATTTGTCGATAGAAAAGGGCGAGTTCTGCTGTATCGTCGGCCAGTCGGGCAGCGGCAAGTCCACGCTGCTGAACCAGCTGGCCGGGCTGGAAAAGCCGACGTCCGGCAAGGTATACATAGGAAAGCACGAGATCAGCAAAATGACCGAGAACGAGCTGGCCGAGTTCCGCCAGCAGCACCTGGGGTTCATTTTTCAGAGCTACAACCTGCTGCCCACCATGACGGCGGCGGAGAACGTCGCCCTGCCGCTAATGTTCAAGGGTGTGGACAAAAAGACCCGTCTGGCCCGCGCCCGCAAAGAGCTGAAATCCATGGGTCTGCTGGGCCGCGCCAACCATCTGCCCACCGAGATGAGCGGCGGCCAGCAGCAGCGCGTCGGCATTGCCCGCGCGTTCGTCAGCAGTCCCAAGGTCATTTTTGCCGATGAGCCGACAGGAAACCTCGACTCCCGCACAAGCAAGCAGGTGCTGTACCGCATGCTGGAAATGTCCAAAAACAGCGGTGTCACGTTCGTTATGGTCACCCACGAGCCGGAGCTGGCCGAGTGCGCGGACCGCATTGTGACGATTCTGGACGGCAAGGTCTGCTCCAACGTCGTGCAGGACGAGGAGACGAAGAAGAAAAACCGCGACGCCCTCTTTGCCGATCTGGAAGGGAATCTGGATATTGGCGGGGAGGCAGCGAAGGAACAGAAAAAGTAATAAGCCTTCCCCCTTGGGGGAAGGTGCCCGAGGCCCCGACCGAGGGCGGTTGAGGGGCGTGTTTCCGCCGCGGCCCGCTCACGGAGCCGCCACACAAGCTCTCCCCTCATCCGCCGCCTGCGGGCGGCAGCTTTCCCCCAGGGGGAAGCCTTGGGTTTATAAAATTTGGAGGTACAAACCAACCATGAAACGCCTATTTTCCCTGCTGACCGCCTTTGCTCTGGCGGCGGCGCTGTGTGCGCCGGTTATGGCAGACGACGTCACCACACCGGATGTCACCGCCCCCACCCCCACGCCGACAGCGGCCATTGACACGACCAGCTCCGACGGCGTCTACGTCTCCGCCTATTCCGTCACCGACACTGCGGGCGGCGAGGTCACCACCGTGCAGGTCGGTGATAAGATCAACATCGTGCTCAAGGTCGTGGACCATGCCTCGGCGCGGTACTGCGTCAAGCCGGAGGAGATCTCCGCGCGCATCAACTCCGCCGTGTTCACCTACACCGGCACCGGCGAGATCGGCCAGCTGTTCGACAGCAACGACGACCCCAACGCCACCCGCCTGCAGAATGTCCGCAACGGCTCGGCCTCGCCGGAGGAGGTTGCGGCGAACGCGCAGTATAATTATTACAGCTACGTTATTTTGTTCCGCGATGTCATCTACAACGGCGGCGGCAACACGCTGCCCATCAACCTGTCCTATCTGGACACCGCCAAGCCGCTGCAGCAGTTCAGCGTCACGCTGGGCCAGTGCGTGGACAAGGACCAGACGACCTCGCCCAACCTGCTTGTGCGCACGTCCAGCTACGGCGACAGCGTCACCGCAGGGCAGGCGTTCGACCTCTCCCTCGGCCTCTACGCCACCGACGGCAATGAGAACCTCGACGACGTCATCGTCTCGCTGACGCTGCCCGAGAACATCTCCCTGAACGGCGGCAGCCTGTCCAGCTACCTCGGCACCATCTGCCCCAAGCAGACCCGGGACGTCACGTTCCAGGTCATGCCCGCCTCCGGCTTTACCGGCACGGTGGCCAGCATCACCGTCAACATGACCGGCACCGGCTCTGTCACCGGCAAGGAGGTCAGCGGCACCACGACGATTTCCGTGCCCGTCAGCCAGCCCGACCGCTTTGAGGTCGGCCAGCTCGAGCTGTCCGGCGACACGATCTATGTCGGCGATACCGGCAGCGTCTCCCTCTCCTATGTCAACAAGGGCAAGAACCCTGTCAGCAACCTTGAGGCACGCCTGACCGGCACCAATCTGGGTGCGGGCGGCTACCAGTACCTCGGCAACCTGGCCGCCGGCACCGAGGGCAGCGTGGACTTTGACATCATCCCCGATGCCGCGGGCACGGTCAGCGGCATCATCACGCTGAACTACGAGGATGCCTCCGGCAACCCGCAGACCTTCTCGAAGGACTTCTCTGTCAGTGCCGAGGAGATGAACATGGACGACTTCAACTATGACCCGTCGATGGATGACGTCCAGCCCGAGCAGACCGGTATGCCGGTCTGGGCGTGGGTGCTCATCGGTGTCTGCGGCGCAGTGGTCGTGATCGTGGTCATCGTGGTCGTGGTACGCAAGCGCAAAAAGGCCAAGGCACTGGCCGCGCTGGAAGCAGAGGACAGCGATGAAGATCTCTGATGAAATCAGCCTGTCGGCGCGCAACCTGCTGCGCCGCAAGGGCCGCACGGCGCTGACGCTCGTCGGCGTCGTCATCGGCACCTGCATGGTCGTGCTGATGATCTCGCTGGGCATTGCCCAGACCAAAACCAACGAGGAGATGCTGCAAAGCTGGGGCGACCTGACCCAGGTGCAGATCTACGGCTACGGCACGATGGTCGGCAGCGACGGCAAGCCGCTGTATCTGGACGATGCCGCCATCGCCAGCATCAAGCAGATTCCCCATGTGGCGGCGGCTACGCCCTACGCGCAGGCGTATAATCTGGAGGGCACCATCACGGCGGGCCGCAATGACCGCTACACGATGGAAATTTACAATTTGATCGGCATCGACCCCACCGCGCTGGAGCCGATGGGCTTCGCCCTGCAGAGCGGCAGCTGGCTCACGAACACCCCCGCCAGCGAGAAGGCGGCGAAATTACAGATTTTGGTCGGCGGGTCCACCGGGTATGAGTTTCAGGACTCGCGCAAGAGCCCCAACAGCCCCAAGCGCTACCGCTGGCAGGGCCAGACCGATGCCAACGGCAAGGAGCTGCCGCCCTTTGTGGACATCGACAAGGATAAGATGACCCTGACCATCCGGACCGGCGAGGGCTCGACCGAAAAATCCCGCAGCTGGGAGCTGGAGGTCGTGGGCGTGCTGGAGCCGGACGGTGCCAAGGGCTACTGGACCCAGAGCGGCATTGTGCTGCGCATTCAGGACATGAAGATGCTGCAAAAGGTCTACAACGACATGACCAAAACCAAGACCGAGGAAAAGAGCTACGAACAGGTCTACGTCAAGGTCGATGACCTGAAGAACGTCACCGACGTTGAGACGGCCATCCACGACCTGGGCTTCACCAACACCTACTCGATGAACCAGCAGCGCGAGGAGATGCAGCAGCAGGTCATAAAAAGCCAGATGATCTTCGGCGGCATTGCGGCGGTCTCTCTGTTTGTGGCGGCCATCAACATCATCAACACAATGACGATGGCCATCTATGAGCGCACCCGGGAGATCGGCGTCATGAAGGTGCTGGGCTGTGAGCTGGGCAGCATCCGCACGATGTTCCTGCTGGAAAGCTCGACCATCGGGTTTATCGGCGGGCTGATCGGCGTAGCGTTCAGCCTGCTGGCCAGCTTTGTGCTGAACAACCTTTCCACAATTTTAGCGGCGTTCGGTCAGGGCGGCGGGTTGGACCTGTCCGGCCTGATGGGCGGCGGGTACTACTACATGGACGGGGGCGGCAGCGCGGCCATTTCGATCATCCCGCCCTGGCTCATGCTGGCGGCGCTGGTATTCGCCACGCTGGTGGGGCTGGTAGCCGGTATCCTGCCCGCAAACAAGGCGGTCAGGATCAGTGCGCTGGAAGCCATCCGGCACGATTAAGCGCTTATATGCTTATAGTAAAGAACCGAGGCAGTCCCGGGAAAAGGGATCGCCTCGGTTTTTTTGTCGCCGTTCCCGCACCGCCGCGCGGTAGGGGCCGGGCACTCGTTGATGGGTCGTCCGTAGGGAGGGGTCTTGACCCCTCCGTGGGCGTTTATGGACGGCATGGGGCTTGCCCACCGCCGCGCGGTAGGGGCCGGGCATGCCCGGCCCGGGGGGTGTCCCGGGGATGGGCGGCGGCAGAAGGTTTCCGGGGCGTCGGGGACGCCGCCCCCTACGTAGGTGGCTGCCCGTTGAAGGGTAGCCGCGCGAACTTGCGGCGGGGTGCGGGCACCCCGCCCTACGGATGTAATTCACGTAAGCGCTGTAGGGGCGGCCTATATGCCGCCCGCGAGTTTATGCGGGATGCCGTTCACCGGTTGTTGTTTTTCTTTCAACATTGGGCTGTCCATACGGTTGAAGATGTATCCTCGTTGCCGGGCATGGACGTTTGATAACCGACTGCATCCCACTTTGTTTTCCATACGGCTACATCTGTGTTTTTAACAACATTTCGGACTTTTCCACCGCGGGGTTCTACAACTATAGGCAGTTTTCAACATTTTCAACAGGAAAATAAGGTCTGCAGAGAGCCTTTCGCAAAAAGTTCTGCTCATTTTCTGCGAAACACCGTTATTTTATAGTTTTCCACAGTTTTCACGAGTTTTCCACAGGGAAAACTCCGGGAAACAGTGGAAAACCGGTTTTCCTGTGGAAAAGGGGTACCTGTAGGGGTGCCGGGCCGTGGTTACGCCTATATCTTGTTTACAAACGGTTCATTTTTGCCCCTTGTATAGCCGGTTGTGAACGGTGGAAAAATAAGAGTTTTCAACATCACTGTGGAAAACGGTGTGGAAAGAGTTTAGAGGGGGAACAGGAGACTGCGGGAGCCCCGTCGGGACCTTTCCGGCCTGCGCTTCGCTCGCATAAAAGCCAAAAAGCAGCTGCCCGCACAGGAGCAGCTGCTTTTTTCAACACTGTTGTTTAAAACTCGATCTTACCGAAGGCGAAATCGTCACCGTCGTGGATACGCTCGGTGGTCTTGGGTGCCATCGGCTTGGCTGCGGGGTCGCGCGGGGCATCCGCAAACTCGCGGGCGGGCACGCTGGAGCGCGGGTCAATTAAATTGTCATTACCGTATAACAAGCGGTATTTCTTGTTGCCCGGCAGCTCAGCGATTACCCAGCGGCCTTCGGCGACCAGCGTCTTCAGCTGC
>OKSA01003023.1_pt1 | contig 12887 bp, 10 predicted proteins | sample 1601181 | NCBI WGS metagenome assembly OKSA01 (sample SAMEA3541538, study PRJEB24748) | human gut metagenome | biome: human gut; feature: human-associated habitat; material: faeces | place: China | collected 2012 | reverse complement strand
CGGCTCCTTCGGTCAAATACCGGCGGCCCTACGACGTTTACATCGAAGAGTATCCCCACTTGGCGAGCTTCATGGCCTCGGTGAACGGGAACGACTTTCTGACCGACCCGACCGGCTCGCGGCGCTTCCTGCCCTTCGAGGTGTTATCCATCGACATCGACCGGGCAATATGGGTAGATATGGATCGGGTATACGCCGAAGCCCGAACACTCCTGCATAACGGATTCCGCTACTGGTTCGACGACATCGAGATCGAAGAACTGCACCGGGGAAACGCCGCATTCCATGTCCAGACCATCGAATACGAAATGCTGCTGAAAGGGTTCGAGAAGCCTCCGGCACATGCCGTCACGGATTGCTTTATGACCACCGTGGAGATTCTGGACTATCTGCGCAGCTATTCGTCGCTGAACCTCTCCGAGAAACGCATGGGCGAAGCCTTGCGCAAGGCCGGGTTCGAACGACGCTCGAAGCGTATCAACGGAAATCCCGTCTACGGCTGGGTCATCAAGAAGATCACACCCAATCCTTTCGTCTCTTACGGATTGTAGTTACTACGCTACTACACACTACGATAAAACATTGAAAAAGAACACGCAGGCGTGTAGTAGGATGTAAAAAAAACACCTTACGGCATCTTACGACGCTACTACGTCAATTACTACGGTAGTAAGCTGCCATGCACTTCACTACTGCGCATAGCAAATTGTTTATCAAGCGATTACGCAAATGTAGTAGGTAGTAAGGCAATATCGCTAAACTTCGAAAAACAAACATTATGAATGATCTGAAAAATATCAGCATCAGGCAATTCCTCGCACGGCGGGGCATTCTGCCCAAATACGAACGCAACGGCTACGGTATGTATCTTTCACCCTTGCGGGAAGAACGCACGCCGAGTTTCAAAGTGGACTACGTGCGAAATCTCTGGTACGACTTCGGACTGGGTGAAGGCGGCACATTGCTCACCCTCGTGATGCGGTTGGAGCGGTGCGACCGTTACGCCGCCATCCGTATCCTTTCGAACGGTGAGATAAGGCAAGCCGGGTCTACTTCTCTTTCATCAGGTATTTACGAACGTCCGGCCGTTGGAGGGCCCTCGCCGGTCGTGCGCCCGGCTACCGTCCCCGCGCTCCGCGTCCTCTCCGACGCTCCGCTTCGTCATCCGGCATTGGTCGGTTATCTCGCCTCGCGCGGCATCGTCCCGTCGGTCGCCGCTGCATTCTGCCGCGAGGTTCGCTACGAGGTAAACGGCCGCGCCTTTTTCGCCGTCGGGTTCCGCAACGATGCCGGAGGGTGGGAGCTCCGCTCCGAGCGGTTCAAAGGCGGCTCATCGCCCAAACATATTACGACACTCGACAACGGCAGCGATACGGCAATGGCGTTCGAGGGATTTATCGACTTTCTATCCTATCTCTCGCTGAAAGGTAACCCGTCACCGTCGATTGACAGCATCGTGCTCAACTCGGTGACGAATCTGCACAAGGCTGTTCCGTTCTTCTCGCGCCACAGGGTCGTCCATGCCTTCCTCGACAACGACGACGCAGGGCGGAAAGCGTTGGCCCGACTGGAAGAATCCTTACCCTCGTCCGAAGTGATCGACCAGTCCGTTTTTTACCGCGACCACAAAGACCTGAACGAATACCTGCAAGAGAAGCAGCGGCAACAAGTGCAGCGCAAACAGCAACCGCACGGGCATAAGGTGCGATAGCCCGATACCGGGGAGCGTCAGACGAGCGGAGGGAGTGGCAAGGAAACTTCAAGGCTTGCCTTGATATAGCCCACTATAACTACCGGCTTCGCTTCGGTAGCTGTGGGCTCTCCCGAGGGGTTCAGGGCCCTGCCCTGAAAACCCGCGAGGGCGCCGCCCTCGACCCGGCAAGGGGTTGCCCCCTCTGCACTCCCCGCGGCGGTCTTTCAGAGCAACGACCATTCGGACGGTCGCTGCCTCCGGCCCGATGGCCGACGACGACCGCACGACAGAAGCGGAAGGCCCCGCACAAAGGTAATCATCGTTTTCATTTCACAAAAGGAAAGGAACGTCTTTCGGACGCTCTTTCCATAACACCGACAATTATGGCAAAGACATCCATCAACATAAAGCCCTGCCTCGTTACGAGCAGCGGGGCGCATAACAGACGGTTAGCGGAATATCTTGCCAATATCCGCAAAGAGAAGATATACATCCGCACCGACCTCATGGCGAAAAACGAGACATGGGTATCGCCTGAACTGGGCGATACCTCGCTTGAAGAACGCAGCAGGCAGATAGCCGCAATGGTCAAGAAAAAGACAGGCCGGGCGATGCAGACCAAAGACCGGAAACGGGTGAACAAGAAGACGGGCAAGGTAACCGTAGTCCGTGGCAGCACCCCGATCAAAGAGGGCGTGGTCGTCATCAAGGAAGATACTGCGATGGAACAGTTGCGGCATTTCTGCGAGGTATGCAAGGAACGATGGGGCATTACGCCGCTGCAAATCTTCATCCACCGCGACGAGGGGCATTACGAAACGCCCGGCGACAAAACCACATGGAAGCCGAACTACCACGCCCATATCGTGTGGGACTGGATGAACCACGACACGGGAAAGTCCTGCAAACTCTTGCCGCAGGACATGAGCCAAATGCAGACCATATTGGCCGAAGCGCTCGGCATGGAACGCGGCACGTCGAAAGAGTTGACCGGACGCGAACATCTGGAACGGACGGACTACATCATCGCCAAGCAGAAGCAGGAGGCCGAGAAAACCCGGATAGCCAAAGAACAAGCCGAAGCGGAACTGAAAGCGGTAAAAGGAGAGCTGAGAACCGAGAAGCTGAAGAACTCCGCCGCCGAGGTCGGCACGACCATCCTCGACGGTATCGGCTCGATGATCGGCACGTCGAAAGTCAAGCGGCAGCAACAACAGATAGACACATTGAAACAAGAGGTCGCAGCACGCGATGAAACGATAGAGACCCTGCAAACCCAGATGCAGACTTTGCGGGCCGACCACTGCAAGGAACTGATGGCTGTGCAGGCACGACACATGACGGAAACAGCGGATATCAAAAAGCAGTACGAAAAAGATTTGTCTTTTTTTCAAATGCTTGTCCGCAAGGCATCGGCGTGGTTCCCTCATTTCCGCGAACTGCTGCGTATGGACGAATTTTGCCGCAAGATCGGATTTAATGACGCACAGACCGAAACGCTTATTAGAGGCAAGTCGCTCAAATACAGCGGGACGCTCTATTCCGAAATGCACCGAAAGCAATTCAAGGCCGAAAACGTAATCGCACGGATTTCCCCGGATGAGACCAACGGCCGAAAATTCATCCTCAAAATAGACGGGTTGCCTATTGTAAGATGGTTCAGGGAACAGGCAGAAAAATTACAACATTGTATTTCATCAAGGCACAATATGAGAATGTTGTAGACAAACCCCTTTGGTGGAGCATACCCCACCAAAGGGGTTAAGCTTCTTGAAACTTATTGAATATCCTCGTCTATTGATATTCATAAGCTCCGATATCCACTATCCCATTTGAGATGCGTGGATTTCCAGCAAGGTCAGTGGGACTGCTCTCGGTCGGATAATAAAATATGTTTACATCTGATACTTCCCTTGTTCAAACCAACAACCATCAGTTGCCATAAACCGGCCCCGCACACAAACCTCTATCGGATATAGAAAGCGCGGAAACGCAATACTCCGTTATTGCGACCAAAGCACAACCTATGGTATATATGGCGATTAAATCCCTTCCGACTTGTACGGAGGGGATATTTTTATAATCAAGTTTCGAATATTAAAGATTGGAATGGCAGTTTTTTCGCCCAAAACGAATTAATATCGAACTTTTTATCCGTTTCTAAACCGAACAAGGATAAAAACAGTCAAAAACAGCAGAGGAAAATTTTCATCAACTTTTTATATAAGGTTCATTGAAGAAGCAGAAATCAAGTGTAAAAAACGAATCCCCTCGACAATGTTTGTCAAGGGGATTTTAAGAGGTCTGAAGCGCCCACTAAATTAGGCCGTTCAACGTATGTGCTACATCCTTTAGATGCATTCGGTTTCAGAATTATCCCTTTTAGTATTGTAATGGCCTTGTTGATACGCGCTGGGCGGGTTGTTGCATTCAATTCCTACACCTGCACCACATTTATTGTTTCAGAGCTACATAGTAAGTGTTGCTATTTGAATCAATACCAGCATTCCACTCATCACAAACTTCACTTATAGCATCCCAAATCTCGTCAGCGTTCTCACCCCATTCGTCAATATCGTCTATTGTAATATCGACGCAGAAATACCCTTGTTCATGGTAACATTCATAGGAATACCTCCAATCGTTTATGGAAGATTTCAGGTTATTCAAAAAGTCACGTTCCTCTCTATTCATAATAGCTTTAAACTGTTTGCGGTTATAATTTAGTTTTTGTCGGATTTTCAGATTCGTCATTAAAAATAACAATACCGTTTTGTCTCAAATAATCTTCAAATATCGAAAACCAAAGGGGCCAGTTGAGTCTTGTAAAATTTATATCTCTATAAAGGGTGTATCCGACACTCTCTTTAAGTCTCGCAAGCAGTTTTTCTCTTTCTTCCTCCAACGAATTATCCGTTAACAATTTATATAAAAACTTTTGGACCTCGATACACTTACTCAGGTGTTCTGTTGAGATATTATCCAGTTGGGGTTCATCAAAAATACTACCGATAAAACGTCCACCCAATCTATCTGACACATAAACACGCCCAAAATGAGTAAATTCTTTGAATAAACTACTATTGCGCTTGTTGTATGCATTATCTATTTTTTTCTTGTATTCTCGATATTCATTATATAAACTTAATTTTCGAGGATCTTTTTTGACGATTTTTTGAGACAGATCATACCCTTGATTTTTCAGCCAAGAACTCAATACAGCGATACGTTGTGTACTATTGCCTGCTTTTTTCAAAGATTTCTCCAGTGTTTTGTTTTCTTTCTTCTGATTCTTATTGATTAACGACCTTATGACCGTTTGCTGCAAATCAATATAATCCATAATTCTTTTCGCATATACATCTATCGGATGAAACACAGCATCGATATAGTCCGTAGAGGGTTTTGAAGATAACGATAATAAATCTTCGCAACTCCATACTACGGTTTCACATATATAGGGATAATCTTCCACATAAGAGTCCATCCGTTCTTTCTGATCGATCAATTTGTATTTCTGGCTACGAGATTCCGCCAAAGCATTATTCTTTGCGATATAAGCTGCCAATATTTGTCGTTCGTGCTTTTGTCTGGCCTCTTTTTCTTCTTTTAGGCGACGGGGTTTCAATACTTTCTCTTGATATATCACACTGTCCAATGCGTGACGACTTTCTTCAATTTTATGCTTTACAGAGCCAAAATCATCTTCTTTTTTCGCATAGACAATTTCTCTTACATATCTTTTTTTCTCCTTATCATCATATTTCACGGTCCAATTCTCTTTTACGTCATACTCATATCTATAAGTATTTTCGTCTTTATGTTGTTCCTTAGAATATTGATTTTCCAAATTTGCCACAATAGAACCATCTGGCCGTTGAGAATAAACAATAGCCTTTTGCGGTTTTTTGATAACACTGCCGCTATGTGAACTCACGCACATAAGGTCACCATATTTATTGTATGTAAAATATGATGAAAAGCCGAGACCACCATTTGACGCTCCCAAAAACACCGACATTTTGACAATGTGACCTACATTATCAAAATATCCTATGCTGCCGCCGCCTTTTTTTTCTGAAATATAAGATAGTTCATTCCCTTTTTTTTCTGCCACACCTGATAGAGTCCCATCTCCTTCATATTGATATTTTTTATATCCGGTCGGCGTATATTCATACCTGTCTTTAGAAATTAAAGATTTATTTTCAAAAACACTTTCGGTTTTTACTCTTCCGGAATCGTCATAAGTATACAATTTTAATTTGAGAGTGTCATATACAACAGCAGATTCTGTAGCTTTTGGTGTGGTTGTAATTTCTTTTATTATTTTACCTTCATCTGTATAAAGATAAGCCGTTTCTATACGTCCTTTGTAATCAATTTGTCTTTCATGGATAATATTGCCTCGCTTGTCGAAATACGATACCGTTTCTTCGTCCCGGAGTTTTAACTCGGAAACCTCGCCAAAATTATAAATCTCATCATAGGCTTTGGTTGTTATCATGACCACTTGCCCTTTGGGTTTGTCATTTGAAATTTGCGCCCAACTCAATTCCCCTACAAATAGCAAGAGAATAAAACATAAATGTTTTTTCATGTAAATAAATAATTTTATGAATATTATTAAACAAAAAGTGCGGAACCTGCTGTTCTCCATACAAACAACAGGCACCGCCAAGCACCTCGTACACATACGGATAAACAAGCAGTCCGCACCCGTAATCGGATATGCGAACCGTGCTTATTCTTCCCTCGTGTACTCTCGGCCTTTCTCGGAAATGCCGAAACAAAATTGGCGGTTTTGTTGTTCGGGGAATCCTAAGATTCACGTTATAGTATCTCGTAAGTCCTTCCAGACTTACACGACAAAAATACTAATTCCGCACAAATCTTCAAAGGTTTGGACTGCTTTTTCCCTGTTGCAAAAGTAATACGGCGTGGCAGTTGTGCCAAATTCATTCCGGTGCATTACGGTACAAAGCCTTCTGCCTGCCTCTTTGGGCGATTTTTCGTACCTTTGCTGCCTCATGATATATTCCAAGGAACATATCGACCTATTGAAGCGTGCCATTATCGAATGTTTCGGGCGCACGCTCGATTCGCCGACGGACTATGATATGCTCTCTGCGGATATTCGGGAATGTACCGGTGAAACGATAAGCTCTGCTACGCTGAAGCGATTGTTCGGTTACCTCAAGCCTTCGACGGCACCGCGTCCATCGACTCTCTCCGTGTTGGCCCGTTATGTCGGTTATACCGGCTGGAGCGACTTCTGTCAAGCACAGCAGACGGGACCTTCGGAAAGCCCAGACTCAATACCTGGCCGAAAGATCATGGGGATCGGTGTGATTCTCGTATTGGGCATCGTTATGTTCTTTGTTGAATCGAAACGAGAGGTGCCAATCACTGCACCCCAAATATTGCATACCCATGATACCGTTTATATCGAACATGCTGTCGAAATCAAGGATACGACGGTCCATATTCTGACCGATGAGCATCGGCGTTACGAGTTGGCTCTCCGCTATTGCATCGGGACGGCGAAGCGGCAATGCGATTCGGTTCGGGCGCGTCGGTCGCAAATGGATATTCTTGCTTACAAGAATTATGTGGACAGCGCCTATTTTGCCATTGCCTTCGATTATATGGACAAGGTAATCAAACGACGGATGCAGGAAGATTTTCCCGGCGACAGTTTGTTAATTATGCGTTACGGAAACGAAATTTTCGCTCAATGCAGAGAGGTGTGCGTTGAATTAATGCGAGAGATCCCGATTGACGAATTAACCTCTGCAGCCCGAAGTGAACAGAATGCTCAACAATAAAAATGCGGACAAAATGCGGACATATCAACCAAAACAAAAGCCTTAAATGATTTATAGACAATCATTTAAGGCTTTCTAATAGTACCCGGAGCCGGGATCGAACCGGCACGGCCATTACTGGCCACAGGATTTTAAGTCCGGCGTGTCTACCGATTCCACCATCCGGGCGCAGTCTTTCGCCGAAAGACGCCGGCAAAAGTACGAAAATATTTACGATTTGCCAAAATCTATGTAATTTATCATCGCCGCATCGTCGTCGGGCCGGAACCAGCGGATTTCCGGATCGCGGCGGAACCAGGTGAGCTGCCGCTTGGCATAGCGGCGCGAATTGCGTTTGATCAGCTCCACGGCCTCGTCATAGCCGATACGCCCGTCGAAGTAATCGAAAAACTCGCGGTAGCCGACCGTCTGCAACGCATTCAGTTCCCGGTAGGGGTACAGCGCCCGCGCCTCGGCTTCCAGACCGTCGGCAAGCATCCGGTCCACCCGGCGGTTGATGCGGTCGTAAAGCTCCTCGCGCGGCAGGTCGACGCCGATTTTCACGATTTCGAACGGACGCGCTCGCCGTATGCCGGTACGCTGCCGGGAGTAGGGCATGCCGGTTTGAAGGCATACCTCCAATGCCCGCACGACACGCGCCGGATTGTTGAGGTCGACAATCCGGTAATACTCCGGGTCCAGCTCCCGGAGCTTCTCGGCAAGCGCTCCGAGTCCCTCCTCCGCCAGCCAGCGATCCATCTCCTCGCGCAGCGATTCGTCGGCCTGCGGCAGGTCGTCCATGCCTTCGCACAACGCCCGGACATACAGCCCCGCGCCGCCGACGGCAACGACGTAATCGTGGCCGGCAAAAAGTTTTTCGAGCCGCGCAAGGGCCTGCACCTCGTATTCCCCGCAACTCAAGTAATCCTTTATATCGTGCGAGGCAATAAAATGATGCTCAATCGCTTGAAGCTGATCGAAAGTGGGCTGCGCCGTGCCGATCGGCATCCCCCGGTAAACCTGCCGGGAATCGGTCGAAAGGATCGGAGCGGCGTAATGGCCGGCCAGACGGATGCTCAAATCCGTTTTGCCCGAACCCGTCGGCCCGACGATGACCAGCAGCCGTTTAGTACTCATCGTCGTAATTATCGTCGCCCTCGAAATCGCTGAATTCGCTCATCACTTCGCCGAAAATCGACCCGTCATCGTCCTCCGCGCGCGTTTTCGACGGATCGTACTGGTCGGGAGCTGCGGCCTGCGCATAGATTTCACGCGGATAGGAAGCGCCCTTCTCGGCCTCGAAGGTTCCGGTAAGTTCCAGAAAATAAGCACGGTCGCCGAACATGTCGAAGAGATAGATCAGACGGTCGCGGCGGTTGTGGATGACCTGGCCGAGCGTTACGCTCTCCATCGCCGCGGGAGCGTCCCCGGAGCCGTCGTCCATCTCCACGCTCGTAAATTCGCGCTGCTTCTCCCAGCGGTCGTCGGCCGTGAAGAACGAAGCCATACAAGGCTCGTACTCAAGCGACTGAAGGATGAAATCATGGAAATCGAGCAGCGTCATGTCGTACATCGCCTCATAATCACGCACGAAATTGTCGTTTTCGTCGCTCAACATCCGGAATCGGAAAACCATCGACATTGCAGTAGTATTTTTAGAATATTGTTTCGTTACGACACCAAATATAACACTTTTTGTCAATCCAACGCCGCAAGCCACGCAAGAACGTCACGGTCGTCGGGATAATCGGTCAGGGCCGGAGACTGTGCGCAGCCGAAACCGGCGCGGCGGCTGTGGGGGAGACACCCGGTGACGACGCATTGCAGTTCACCGTCATGCCCGGCAAGCCATGCGACCACTTCGTCCAACGTCGCGTAATGCGCATAGGCGATCCGGCTCAACGCCGCCGGAAAGGCGCATTGCTCGACAGCCACGGCGCATCCCAGATCGACAAACGGCCGTCCCTGCATTTCCAGCAAGGCGCGCTGCTGCCTGTAATTGTTTATATATTTATCGTTTACAGGCGGTATTTGAAGCGCAGGTTCATATCCTTCCGGCGCGAAAATCAGCGACACGCTGCGACACCCCAGCCCGGAATAGGCCCAGATGTCGTCGGCCAGTCCGGCAAGCTGTTCCGGCGTCTCGCGCCCCGAAAGCACGGCTACCGACTGGCGGCTGCCCCGCAGCAGGGAGGGAATGCCGGCGTAATGCGCCCGGAAATAGCGGTTGGCGTTGTCGCTGCCGGTGGCGATCACGGCGTCGACGGGCGACGTTCCGTCGTACAGGCGGACCGGCGCGGAAGGGTCGATTTCGCGCAGCAGCCCCACGACATGTTCCATCAGCACGGAATCCTTGGCGGAGGGCTTCACGAGACAACCGTGGCCGCTCACAAGCACGCACAGCAGGTCGAAAAAACCAACAAGCGGGATATTTCCGGCCATGACGACCAGCACGCGCCGCGGCTCCGCAACCGGAAGGGCAGGGTAGTCCGCCAGCCACGCCTCGAGCTTTTCGCGTTGCAGCATGTCGCAGGCGATCGCGCGCACCGCACGACGGATGTCGGCGGGCGTAAACCAGCCGTTGGCACGGCAGGCGGAGTCAATGACCGCGCGCGTCGCATCGTCATCGCCGAAACCGAGCAGGCGCGCGCCCAATGCGGAAAATGTTTCGATCATGTTTTTCATGGCTACAAAGATACTATTTCACGTTGTAATCCGCACATTTTTCCAAAAGTTGTGCTATTTTTGCGAAAGGGCATACAATAACATGCCAACGACTATGGAGAGAAATTTGAAAGACGCGCTGCAACACCGGCGCAGTTATTATGAACTGACCCCCGAATCCCCGATCGACGACGCAAAGATCGAGGAAATCATTCATTTTGCGATACGACACATCCCGTCGGCCTTCAACTCGCAGTCGACACGGCTGGTGCTCCTGTTGCACGAACAGCACAAAGCGTTCTGGGAGATCGTGAAACGGACCCTGCAAGCCATCATTCCCGCAGAGGCGTTCGTCGCCACGGAGCAGAAGATCGACCGCAGTTTCGCATCGGGATACGGCACGGTGCTCTACTACGAGGATACGACCGTCGTGCGGAAACTGCAGGAACAGTTCCCGACCTATGCGGACAATTTCCAGATCTGGTCGGAGCACACCTCGGCCATGCACCAGCTGGCGGTATGGACGATGCTCGAAGACGCCGGGTTCGGCGCGTCGCTCCAGCATTACAACCCGCTCATCGACAAAGAAGTGCGCGAACAATGGGATCTGCCCGCAGCGTGGCGGCTGATCGCCCAGATGCCGTTCGGAACGCCGGGCGGAGAGCCGCAGGAAAAGAGTTTCAAGCCCTGGGAAGAGCGCATACGGATATTCAAATAGAAGCTCCCGTAGAAGCTCCCGGCGGCAGGCATATCGTAAAAAAAATTGCAGAATACATTGGAAAAATTTGGAGTTTCGAATTTTTTAGTTACCTTTGCACTCGCAATTACGAAACATGCTTTTGCGGAAATAGCTCAGTTGGTAGAGCGCAACCTTGCCAAGGTTGAGGTCGCGGGTCCGAGTCCCGTTTTCCGCTCACGACAAACGAGTGATAATCAATGAATTATCGCTCGTTTTTCTTTTTGCGGGTGCGAAATGAAACTCTCCATAATGCCTTTTTCGCGCCGTTTTCCGAAGAATGTTTTACCATTTGTTTAACCATGTTTTACGGCGGTAAAACACCGTTCGCGCTTGTCTGCATAATGCCGCAACATTATGAGTGTCAGCATTAATGCCATTTGCAGAAAAGACCGCATCAATCAAAATCGCACCACGAACATCTACCTGCGTTTTACCGTCAATCGTCGCAGCCGCTATGTAAGCACGGGAATCAATATCCCCGCCGACGATTGGGATTTCGATACCCAAACGCTTAAAACGCAGAATCCCGCCGTTCAGCTGCGGATTTACGAGCAAATCGAGAAATACGACAAGCGCATCAAACGGCTCGAAGCGTTGGAGGTTCCCGTAACGCTGGACAACGTGCTGGAAACCGACGGGCGGAGGGTCTATTGCACGATAGCCGAATATTTCCGCCGCACGATTACACAATTGGAATCAGTCGGTAAAATCGGCTCGGCATCGAAACACAAGGTCACGTTCTCACTCCTGCAACAATTCCGCTCGACCAATATCCGTTTCGACGAAATTACGGTCGGCTACCTGCGTGATTTCGAACTGTTCCTAATGAAAAAGGGGAACAAGAGCAATTCGATAGCCACGAAATTCAGCGTTCTGAAAGCCGTCTATAACAAGGCTCTTGCCGAGGGGATTTTCACCACGCCGCACAGTCCGTTCCTGCAATTCAAAATCGGACGGTTGTGGACAGCTACCCGCAAACGTGCCATCCGCAAGGAGGAGGTGCAACGATTGATGCAGGCGGAGATACCCGCCGACGGTTCGGCCTATCTGGATTTCGCACGGGACATTTTCCTGTTTTCCTACCTCTCGGCAGGCATCAATTTCAAGGACATCGCCACCTTGCGCTACTGCGATATGGACGAGGAAAGAATCTACTATGCCCGCCACAAAACCAGCAAGGAGATGACCTGCCACCTCTCGGAACAGTCGAAAGCGATTATCGGCAAATACGCCAAATCCGACCATGCGGACGAGGATTACATTTTCCCGATACTCGACCGCCGCATACACAAGACCGAGCAACAGATTTACGACCGAGTGCGCAAGGTGCTGAAACACGTGAACAAGGCCCTGCACGAGTGGAGCCGATTATTGGGGCTGAAAATCGAACTGACTACCTATGTCGCTCGGCACACGTTCGCAACGGTCTTGAAGCGGTCGGGAGTGAATATTGCCATCATTTCCGAATCGCTCGGTCATTCCGATTTATCGTGAAGGAACTGTAAATTTTGGCGAAAATGAAAAAGATAAAATATTAAGAGCTGTGTGTCAACATTGCACACACCTCTTTTGGTCTTAAAAAACAGTGTCTATTTCTCCCTGCGCAAAAAGCGGTCGGTCAGGAACCGGCGCACAGGCTCGTCGTAGAGTTTCAGACAGAGATAAGCCAATATCACAGATCCCGCGACGAGCGCCAGGGCGCCGGGCAGGGACTCCGTGAAGGTGAGGTTTTCGTTCTTGACCCAGGCGTAGTAGAGGTAGATGAAAGGGTAGTGCACCATGTACAGCGGGTACGAAATGTCCCCCAGAAATTTGCAGACCCGGGTCGTCACCCGGTCCGTCGTCTTTCCCGAAGCCCCGAGACAGACGAGCAGCGGAAAGAGGACTACGGCGCACAGGGTATCGTACAGCCCGTTCATCCACAAATGTTCGCTTCCCCCGATGCGCGGCACGGAAAGCAGCGTCACGATCGCCAGGGCGCAGA
>OKSA01003022.1_pt1 | contig 12890 bp, 12 predicted proteins | sample 1601181 | NCBI WGS metagenome assembly OKSA01 (sample SAMEA3541538, study PRJEB24748) | human gut metagenome | biome: human gut; feature: human-associated habitat; material: faeces | place: China | collected 2012 | reverse complement strand
GTAGTGGCGCAATGGTTTTGTTGTGTGGTTCAAAATGCTTTGTTGGAAAGTCCACAATAAAAAAGTCCCGCAACCTATGCGAGACTGATTCCCGGTTGTGTATCCTCTGTCGGAGGAATGCCGTACGTTTCTTTATAGACCTTTGAGAAGTGTGAAAGATTCTTGAATCCGACCTCGAAACAGATTTCCGACACCTTTCGTCCGCCTTTCCGAATTAATTCGCGGGCGGCTTCGAGACGGCGGTGTATCAACCATTCCTGCGGCGAAAGCGCGCTGCACTTTTTGAAATCGCGTTTGAATGTGGACAGACTGCGACCGGTGTAGTTGGCGATTTCTTCCATCGATATGTCATTCATGTAATTGCTTTCCAGAAAATCCAATATGTCGATTTTCCACGGATCCGCAAAATCGAAAACGGAAGCATACAGATGCTTGCTCGTATTGAGCAATACATAGATCCCCTCGATCATTTTCAGATGCAGCAACTCGTCTGTCGGCTGGATGTTCGAATCGAAATAAGGAGTCATGGATTCGAACAGACTTACGATGTCGGGACGGTTGGACGGCAATTTATATAAGCTTATTTTATCCCGTTTGGCATCTTTCGGCAGGGCGTTCCGGTCTAAACGGCTGTAAAAACCACGCAGGAATTCGGGAGTGTCCTCCTCCCGGTAGAAGCCCTCCACCAGCGCAGGGATCAGGGAGGCGGAGATGCTGTGGAAGTAGCCCAGCTTGGCTACTTGGGGCAGATTGCCCGCCATCTGTTCCAGAACAGCGGCCCCCTCGTCCAGCAGGGCCAGGGAACGCTGCACATAGGGGAGAAACTGTTCCCCATAGGCGGTCAGGCTGATCTTCCGGTTCTCCTTCTCGAACAGCTTGACCCCCAGTTCCTTTTCCAGCTCGCTGATGGAATAGCTGAGGGAGGGCTGGGAGATGTGCAGCTCTTCCGCCGCCCTGGTGTAGTGCAGGACACGGGCCAGGACCTGAAAATATTGGAGCTGAAGCAAAGTCAAGAAGTCCACCTCCCTGCATGGTTTGGCGAAGCCGGAGTCGAGCCTGAGGGAGTCGATTCCTGGTGCCGGGTCTAATTTAAGGACATATTATAAAGATATTCTATTCCGGGGCCGGTGTCAAGCATAACCATTGTCCCTTCGGGGGAAAGGAGAGGAAAAATCATCCATATGACAGAAAAAAGGCCAAAGAATGAAAAAGTTTTTCATAAAATGCCTCTATCATTTTCATTGAAATGAAGTATTGGACGGGAGAGGAAGAAGTGGTATAATGGCGACAGTAAGGAAAGCTGGACGGAGGTCCGGCAAATAATAAGGAAAAGGAGATCATTACAATGGCGAAAGAAGTCACTCCTGAGCAGATCGAAATGCTGGACGGGATGGTCGCTAAGGCCCGCGCTGCGGCGGAGATCATCGCCACCTATGACCAGGAGCGCGTGGACCGGCTGTGCCAGGCGGTCGCCGCTTCTGTGATCGACATGAAGGTTTGGGCGAACCTGGCTGACGAGGCGGTGGACGAGACCGGCCTGGGCGAGGATGCTTTCGAGGTTCCCGAAGCCGACCGCTTGTTCGCCCCGCCCACGCCCGAGGAGGCGGAGCAGGTGATCGCACGCTATCTCGGCCACGCGCCCACGGGGGCGGAGCTGCGCCACTACATCGGCTATGTGGCCATGGCGTCCTACTTCTGGTTTTTGTGGGGGCTGTATCAGGAGGCGTGCGCCAAGCACGTCGGCGAGTATCTCTACATCTGGTATAAATACACAAAGCAATACGCCCGGCTGACGCTGGAGCGATATGACCATGAGGAGGAGTTTGCTTGAAGCAGAAGACAGAGGCCCAGCAGGGCTCGATTGAACAGCTCATCTACGAGGAGACCGAGCGGCGGCTGGAGATCATGCAGTCCGACACCTACGAGTTCCCCAAGAAAATGACCCGGGTCGATTATGGCATCATCATCGCCAGCGTGGCGGCCAGTCTGGTGCTGATCGTGACCTGCATGCTGGGAGGCTGAACCATGACAGACAGAGAAAGCTATATCCGGCAGGAGACCGTTACGGGCGTTGTGCCCATGCTCAAGGGCGACCGGCAGTATTCCTTCCTGGATCTGTTTTTGTCCACGAGCGGCTTTGCCATCGCCACGTGGTGCTATACGCAGGGCGCCTATGTCGCGCAGTACCTCTCCTTCAGCAGAATGCTCATCAACATTTTCTGCTTCAACATCGTCTGGGTGTTCATCGAGTGCCTGCCCGTCATCTTTGCCACGCGCTACGGCATTGATCTGTGGATCTGGCTGCGCTCGGTGCTGGGGCGGCGCGGCGTGGCTGTGCTGTCCACGATCATCAGCGTGGCAAACTTCGGCTGGTACGCGGTCGCGGCGAGCCTGTTTTCCTCGTCGATGATCAACCTTGCGGCGAAGTTCGGCCTCGTGCTCAACGCGGCCGTCTGGAACCCGATATTGGGCTGCTTGTGCGTCGTGCTCGGCACGCTCATCGCACTCGGCGGGCCGAATGTCATCAAGTGGACCAACCGCTTTCTGGTCACGGCGCTGCTGGCGGTCGGTGCAGTCGTCGTCGTGCTGTGCTTCACGGCCGTGCCGCTGCGCGAGATCGTGGCGGTCAAACCGCAGCTGGATGCGGACATGACGCCGCTGCAGGCGTTCATGATCTCGGCCGAGGGCAACGTGGCGTTCGCGTTCTCGTGGTCAACGCAGGCGCTGGTGCTGCCGCGCCTGGCCAAGACCGAGCGCGGCGGCTACTGGGGCACAACGCTGGCCTACGGCGTGGTCGCGCCGTTTTTCGTCGCCGCCGGCGGCGTGATGGCGCTGGCGATGTTCGTGCGCACCGGCGTGTACGAGAGCGATCCTACCAATATGCTCTCCTACCTCTGCGGCTCCGGCTTCGCGCTGCTGAGCCTGCTGCTGGTCGCGTTTGCGAATGTCGGCACGCAGGGTACCGGCTCCTATGTCAACTGCATGATCGTCAAGAGCGGCATGCCCAAGGTCAGCTATAAGGTGCTGGTGCTCATCGCCATGGTGTATGTCAGCGCGCTGACCGTCTGGGGCGGCGTGGAAGAGCACTTCGGCGCGTTCATCTCCATTGCCGCGTTCATTCAGGCGCCGATCATCGGCATGATCGTCGTGGACTATCTCGTTGTGAAAAAGTGGAAGCTGTCGCTCAAGGCGGCCTACTTCATCGAGGGGCACGATGCGTACCGGTTCACCGGCGGGTTCAACCTGGTCGGCATCGGCTGCGTCATCCTCTCGTGCCTGATCACGATCCTGTTCGTGTACAATCCGCTGACCGGCAGCATTCAGAGCCCGCTGTTTCTCATCTTCACGGGCAGCGGCTTCGATGCCATCTGCGGCGGCCTGCTCTACTGGCTCGCCAGCCTGACCCCGCTGAAAAAGTACATGCTCCGCGACCGCGACGATCTCGAGATCGTCTGAGGCGGCCCGAGCGATCCGAAAACGTCCCCGGTGCAGATGCGCTCTGCTCCGGGGACGTTTTGCGCCGCGGCAGACATTTTTTGAAGAAAAAACTGGAACGCCCGTGAGCGGCACGGACTGCATAGACTACCGGATTTTGCAGAAAATAGGGTTGCCGAAACGCAAAACAGAGCAAAGGAGTTTTCCGAATATGAAGGCAACCGGAATCGTGCGCCGGATCGACGACCTCGGCCGCGTGGTCATCCCCAAGGAGATCCGCCGCACCATGCGTATCCGCGAGGGCGACCCGCTGGAGATCTACACCGACACCGACGGGCAGGTCATTTTCAAAAAGTATTCCCCCATGGGCGAGCTGTCCGAGTTCGCCGCGCAGATCTGCGACGCGCTGCACAAGACCACCGGCGGCATTGCCGCCGTGTGCGACCGCGACGCGGTCATCGCCGTGGCTGGCGGCGGCAAGCGCGAGCTGCTCGACCGGCGCATCAGCCGCGAGCTTGAAGAGCTCATGAGCACGCGCGGGCAGTATGCGGCCGACAGCTGCACGCTGCCGGTCGTCGACACCGACGAGCGCTACGCCGTTGCCGTCGCCGCGCCCATCCTCTCCGAGGGCGACGTGCTCGGCTGCGTGCTGTTCGTGGCCGCGCACGGCGACGGCCCCGCCGGCGAGACGGAGCGCAAGCTCGCGCAGGCTGTGTCGGGCTTCCTCGGCAAGCAGATGGAGAGCTGAGCGCGCGGAGCAGAAAAAAGCGTCAGAGCGTATGCGCGCCCTGACGCTTTTTTGATTTTGATATGGAATGAAAAAGGCCTCCGGGCGCCCCCGGAGGCCTTTCGCTGCACGCGCAGCCGATATGGACACGTGCCCCGTACGCTGCAGGCCCGCGTCGCGATCACTGTGACGGGATGAGATATGCCATGCGGCGGAGAACAAAAAGGGTAGATAATCCGTAAAGAGAGATCAGATAAAAAGAGAAAAGAATGGATAAAAGAGATGGGGTGGGGTGCGAAATGGATGAAAAACCGTGCGTACGCAGACATCCCGACATCACCAATGATACAAACAGTTTAGCCCAGCAGTACCCGAAAGTCAAGCAAAATCACCGAATTTTTGAAAATTCAGGGATTGTCAGGAAATTCACGCGCCCGGTAAATTTCTGGCAAGGGGAAAAACCGTTGAACTCCGTCGGAATGTGATGTACAATAAAAGAAAACATAGCAAACACAAGGAGGTACGGTGCATGACCGTATTGGTGACCGGCGGCATGGGCTACATCGGCAGCCACACGTGCGTGGAGCTGCTTGAGCAGGGCATGGATGTCGTCGTGGTGGACAATCTTGTCAACAGCAGCGCGGAGGCGGGCAAACGGGTCGAACAGATCACGGGCCGGCCGCTGAAATTCTATCAGATGGACGTGCGCGACCGCGCCGGACTCGACCGCATTTTCACCGAGCAGAAGATCGACTGCGTCATTCACTTCGCGGGCCTCAAGGCCGTGGGCGAGTCGGTGCAGATGCCGCTGGAATATTACGACAACAACCTCGGCTCGACGATCACGCTCTGCGAGGCGATGCGTGACCACGGCGTCCGGCAGATCATTTTCTCCTCGTCGGCGACGGTGTACTCCGGCGACAACGAGATGCCGCTCTACGAGACGTCCCGCACCGGCAACTGCACGAATCCCTATGGCTGGACGAAGTACGTCTGCGAGCAGATCCTGCGCGACTATGTCGTGGCTGACCCGAGCTGGTCGGTCGTGCTGCTGCGCTACTTCAACCCCATCGGCGCGCACCCGAGCGGCCTCATCGGCGAGGATCCGCGCGGCGTGCCGAACAACCTCATGCCCTATATCTCGCAGACGGCCATCGGCCGCCGCGAGTGCCTGAGCGTCTTTGGCGACGACTATGACACGCCGGACGGCACCGGCGTGCGCGACTATATCCACGTCATGGACCTCGCACGCGGCCACGTCGCGGCGATTGCCTACATGGCGGAGCATCCGGGCGAGAGCGTCTTCAACCTCGGCACCGGCAAGGGCTACAGCGTGCTCGAGATGGTGCACGCCTTCGAGACGGCCAACCACGTGCATGTGCCGTACCGGATCGCGCCGCGCCGCGCGGGCGACCTGCCGACCGTGTACGCCTGCCCGGACAAGAGCGCGCGCATCCTTGGCTGGCACGCCGAGTATTCGCTCGAGGATATGTGCCGCGACAGCTGGCATTGGCAGACGCAAAACCCCAACGGCTACGAAACTGCCTGACGGACTGACCGTGCCCGGGCCGGAGTTTCCTCCGGCCCGGGCAGCGCCGCGCCGCCTGCGGGCGGTGCTTTTTTGCGGCCTGAAGAGGCCGCACTGTTCACATAATGTGCAACAAAAATCAAATTGGTTATTGACAGCCTGTACTAGATATTGTACGATATACCCGCTCTCAATACAAAATAAAGCGGTTTTCCGCACAAGATATTGTGTTTTCGATTACGAGGGGGAGGAACAGAAAGATGAAGATCATCAAGCGAAACGGCGCAGAGGAGAACTTTGACATCTCCAAGATCATCATGGCCGTCACGAAGGCCAATGCCGCCGTTGAAGAGTGCGACCGCATGACGCCGCGGCAGATCCAGCGCATCGCCGAGAGCGTGGAGCTCGCCTGCCAGGAGCTGGGCCGCAGCGCCGCCGTGGAGGAAATTCAGGACATGGTCGAAAAGCAGATCATGGCCCACGGTGCGTTCGAGGTCGCCAAGGCCTATATTACTTACCGCTACACCCGCAGCCTGGTGCGCCGCGCCAACACGACCGACGACCGCATCCTGAGCCTGATCGAGTGCAACAACGAGGAGGCCAAGCAGGAAAACTCCAACAAGAATCCGATCGTCAACAGTACGCAGCGCGACTACATGGCCGGCGAGGTCAGCCGCGACATCACGAGCCGCCTCCTGCTGCCGAAGGACATCGTCGAGGCGCACGAGGAGGGTATCATCCACTTCCATGACGCGGACTATTACGCGCAGCACATGCACAACTGCGACCTCGTGAACCTGGAAGATATGCTCGAAAACGGCACGGTCATCACCGGTACGCTCATCGAGCGGCCGCACAGCTTCTCGACCGCGTGCAACATTGCGACCCAGATCATCGCGCAGGTCGCCTCCAACCAGTACGGCGGGCAGTCGATCTCGCTGACGCATCTGGCCCCGTTCGTGCAGGTCAGCCGCGAGCGCATCCGCCGCGAGGTCGAGGCCGAAATGCAGGCCATCGACGCGCATCCGGGTGAGGAAAAGCTGGCCGAGCTCGTCGAAAACCGCGTGCGCGAGGAGATCCGCCGCGGCGTGCAGACGATCCAGTATCAGGTCGTCACGCTGCTGACCACGAACGGCCAGGCCCCGTTCGTGACGGTGTTCATGTACCTCGGAGAGGCGAAAAACGAGCAGGAGCGCCATGACCTCGCCATGATCATCGAGGAGACGCTGCGCCAGCGCTATCAGGGCGTGAAAAACGAGAAGGGCGTGTGGGTCACGCCGGCGTTCCCGAAGCTCATTTACGTGCTCGAAGAGGACAACATCCACGAGGATTCCCCCTATTGGTACCTCACGGAGCTGGCCGCCCGCTGCACCGCCAAGCGCATGGTGCCGGACTACATCTCCGAGAAGAAGATGCTCGAGCTCAAGGTCGACAAAAACGGCGAGGGCCACTGCTACACCTGCATGGGCTGCCGCAGCTTCCTGACGCCGTATGTCGACGAAAACGGAAAGCCGAAGTACTACGGCCGCTTCAATCAGGGCGTCGTGACCATCAACCTGCCGGATGTGGCGCTGTCCTCCGGCGGCAACATGGAGAAGTTCTGGAAGATCTTTGACGAGCGGCTCGAGCTCTGCCACCGCGCGCTCATGTGCCGCCACGAGCGGCTCAAGGGCACGCTCTCGGATGCCGCGCCCATCCTGTGGCAGTACGGCGCGCTGGCCCGCCTGAAGAAGGGTGAGCCGATCGACAAGCTCCTCTACGGCGGCTACTCGACCATCTCCCTCGGCTACGCGGGACTGTATGAGTGCGTCAAGTACATGACCGGCAAGTCTCACACCGACCCCTCGGCCACGCCGTTCGCGCTCGAGATCATGCAGCACATGAACGACGCCTGCGCCAAGTGGAAGCAGATGCACAACATCGACTTCAGCCTCTACGGCACGCCGCTGGAATCCACGACGTACAAGTTCGCCAAGTGCCTGCAAAAGCGCTTCGGCATCATCCCCGGCGTCACGGACAAGGGCTACATCACCAACAGCTACCACATCCATGTGACCGAGCATATCGACGCATTCAGCAAGCTGGCTTTCGAGTCGAAGTTCCAGGCGCTCTCGCCCGGCGGCGCGATCAGCTACGTCGAGGTGCCGAATATGCAAAACAACATCCCGGCTGTGCTCGAGGTCATGAAGTTCATCTATGACAACATCATGTACGCCGAGCTCAACACCAAGAGCGACTACTGCCAGGTCTGCGGCTACGACGGCGAGATCGAGATCGTCGAGCACGACGGCAAGCTCATCTGGCGCTGCCCGAACTGCGGCAACACGGATCAGGACAAGATGAACGTGGCCCGCCGCACCTGCGGCTACATCGGCACCCAGTTCTGGAATCAGGGGCGCACGCAGGAGATCAAGGAGCGCGTGCTGCATCTGTAACGTGCAAAAATGAAAACCGGCGGGCGTGTCCATGCGATACGTCCGCCGTTTGTGAGGAAACTGCTATGTATTATGGAGAGATCAAGACCTGCGACATTGCCAACGGCGTCGGCGTGCGCGTGACGCTGTTCGTTTCCGGCTGCACGAACCACTGCTACAACTGCTTTCAGCCGCAGACGTGGGATTTTCACTACGGCAAGCCGTTTGACGCGGCGGCCGAGCAGGTGATTTTTGCCGAGCTGGAAAAGCCCTTTATCCGCGGCCTGACGCTGCTCGGCGGCGACCCGTTCGAGCCGGAAAACCAGCGCGCGCTCGTGCCGTTTCTGCGCCGGGTGCGCGCGCAGTATCCGGACAAGGACATCTGGGCGTATTCGGGATTCACGCTCGACAAGGAGCTCACAGTCGACGGCACGCACCCGCGCTGCGAGGTCACGGACGAGATGCTCTCGCTCATCGACATCCTCGTCGACGGGCGCTACGTGGACGCGCAGCGCAACATCAGCCTGCGTTTCCGCGGCTCGGAAAACCAGCGCATCATCGACATGAACCGGACCCGCGCGGCGGGCCGCATCGTACTCTGGGAGGGCATGAACGGATGGAAGTGAAGATCCAGAAGCTCCGGCCCGGCGCCGTGACGCCGCGCCGCGGCAGCGCGGATGCTGCCGGCTATGATCTCTATGCCTGCCCGGCGGACGGGCAGTGTGTCACGATCGCGCCGCACGCGACGGCCATGATCGGCACGGGCCTCGCCCTCGCCATCCCGGCGGGGTATTTCGGCGGCGTGTTCGCGCGCAGCGGGCTGGCCTCTAAGCAGGGGCTGCGCCCGGCCAACTGCGTTGGCGTGATCGACGCCGATTACCGCGGCGAGTGCACCGTCGCGCTGCACAATGACACGGACGCACCGCGCACCGTCGCGCCCGGCGACCGCATCGCCCAACTCGTGATCCTGCCGTTTCTGGCGGCGGAGTTTGCAGAGGCGGATGCGCTCGACGAGACTGACCGCGGCGCGGGCGGCTTCGGCAGCACCGGCCGGTAAAGCAACAAAAAAACGCAGCCCCCTTCGAGCGTCTCGAAGGGGGCTGCGTTTTGCTTTATTCAGCGGCAAACTTGCTTTATTCAGCGGCAGTCTGCGAATACGGGCGAGAATTCGTCGAGCTTCTCGCACGTGTAGCGCCGGGTGTTGTCCTCGCACATGGGCAGCATTTGCTGCGTGAATGCGGCGCAGCGCGTCCATTCGTCGGTGACGGCCTGACTGTGCGCGGTGTTCAGGTCATAGTGCTGCGCGAGATAGTCGGCGAGGTAGGGCGTGAATTTCTCCGCGCCGAAAATGTTCAGATGCTCGGCGTTGGCGAAATCATTGAGCGGGTCGAGGCCGATGGCGTCCATCTGCGTGTCGAAGTTCGCAAAATCATACCCGTACTCGTGCACGACCGCCTCCAGCTCGGCAAACACGGCGTCATAGTTTTCAATGACGGTGCGGTGCGGGAAGCGGGCAAAGAGCACGTTTTTGATTCCCCGTGCCTTGGCTGTCTCGCAGAAGGTGCGCAGGCTCTGCTCGTTGAAATCGTCGAGCGATTGCTGGCGCACGGGGATCTCATCCGTCTCCGTGAGGAACATGGAGATGGACAGAAACGGCTTGGTGTACGAATAGCCCGCGTCGCGCGCCTGCTGCTGCAGTGACAGCGAATTGCGGATGAGGTCCGGCTTTCTCCAGTTGTCGTGGTACTTGAGCAGCGGCACATAGTATGACAGCCGGTCGCCCTGCACGCACTCGTCAATGGCCTGCACCTTGCTGCGTGAGAGCGGCAGCGTGTCGAGCCATTCGCGCGTTGCGGCCGTGCCGAGCTCATCCCGCTCTGCCTCCGTGTAGAGAAAGCCATTGACCTCGACCACGTAGACAGACGGATTTTGCCGCTTGGCGCTCTCGCGCAGCATGGACGCATAGAGCGTGCCCTGCGCGGCCGACACGGCCAGCGGGTAACTTGTAAACCCGGCGTGCTGCCATGCCAAAGGTGCGCAATAGTCGGTAAACGTCTCACTCGCGCCGAGGATCATGACGTCGAGCGAGTTTTTCGGCTCCAGATAGAAGCTGCGGATGTACTGCTGCTCGGTGGCGTTGTTGATGGTCAGCAGCCGCGTGAGCGCGCCGTAGACCAGCGCCACGATGAGCAGAAACGCGATTACGCGCAGGACGGTATTTCTTTTTGCGTGTTGTTTTGGATTCATTGATGTTCTCCACATGCTGTGTTAGCGCCACGCGGAAAATTGCGGCGATGGTCTGCTGCGAGCCCGCTTCGCGGGCTTGGGATAGCGGGCGCTGTTTCCCGGCTTAAAACTGCATATACACGAATTCGGATGCCTGCACGCCGGGGCCGTAAACGCCCATGAGTACGACGGCGAAGATGCCGGCAAGCAGCACGGCCCAGCGCAGGGCGAGACACTTCTCGTCGAGGATCTCGCGGATGGTGCGCTGCGAGCGCTCCTGAATGACGGAGGCGGTGAAAATCACGACCGTGCCGAACAGCAGCACGCACCAATCATACCGCGTCAGAGGCAGCGCCTCGAGCACGGCGCCCGGCCGCAGCTGCGACAGGTGCAGGTCGGTCACGGATTTTAACATCATGCCCATCGCGGCGCGAAACCCGTCGGCGATGTCAAAGTAATAGCCGATGAGCACGACCACGAACGTGCGCAGCATGGAAAACACCTGATACCACGCGCTCTTGCGCTCAATGTGCAGCGCGGCGACGACCTTGTCCGACACCGGCTGCAGCAGCGTGGACACGAGGATGACCATGCCGTTCCAGAAGCCGAAGGCGACGTATTTCCAGCTTGCCCCGTGCCAGATGCCGATGATGAGAAACGTGATCAGCGAGGCCACGGCCGTCGGCAGTACCTTGCCGATATGGCTGCCGAGGTGCTGCCTGGCGTGGCGTCCCCAGTTGAGAAACGCCTTCGAGATCGACAGCGGGTAGAACAGGTAGTTGCGCAGCCAGTCGCCGAGCGAGATGTGCCAGCGGTGCCAGTACTCGGTGAGCGTGCGCGAGAAGTACGGGCGGCGGAAGTTTTCGCCCATGGTGATGCCGAACATCTGTGCCACGCCGCGCGAGATGTCGATGCCGCCGGAGAAGTCGGCATAGAGCTGCAGCGCGTAGACGATCGCCGCCAGCAGCACGTACGTGCCGGCGTAGTCGGTGTACGCCCCGGCGACGGTGTGGATCATGCCCACGGCGCGGTCGGCGATGACGAGCTTTTTAAAAAAGCCCCAGAGGATCAGCTGTGCGCCGAAGCGGATGTTGTCAAAGCTGTATCTGTGCTCGGCATAGAGCTGGTGCGCTAGCTGGTCGTACACGCCGATCGGGCCCTGAATGATCTGCGGGAAGAAGGACACGAACAGCGCGAGCTTGCCGACGTTGCGCTCGGCGGGCACTTTTTCGCGGTAGACGTCGAGCACGTAGCCCATGGACTGGAACGTGTAAAACGAGATGCCCAGCGGCAGCAGCAGCCCGATGTGGCCGAGCGAGGCCGTCAGCCCCACGGACGCAAAGAGCGTCTCCATGGACTCGGCAAAGAAGTTATAGTATTTGAATACGCCGAGAATGGAAAGATTTAGTACGATGTTGATAGCGCTAAGGGCTTTCTGCCGCTTCTGTTGTCCTTCGTACCGGGCAATGAGTCGTCCGCTGACATAACTGAATAGCGTGGTGAGGGCGATAAGTATCAGGAAGCGCCAGTCCCACCAACCATAGAACACATAACTGGCAACGACCAAAAAAAGGTTTTGCCACTTCAACCGTTTAAATACAAACCAATAGAGCAGGAAGACTATCGGCAAGAAAAGCAGGAACTCAAAAGAATTGAATAACATGATTCTTAATATGCCTATAAGTCTTCAAAGTGGGCGGTGCTGATTAATATGAGAAGAGCGTGAGACTTGTTCTACTCATTGAAATCGGGCGTCTGGAAAGCCTCAAGAGAATGAGTGAAGAAACAATATTCCCACGCTGTAGTATGATGAACAAGATACAGTATGGACTGTTCTCGTACATATACAAACAGAATGAGCGTTACATTGTCTTCATCCCCTCTTTCAAAATTTTCCAGACTTTGATTTCAGGATAAAGCAGAAAACGCTTTCTACTGTCCGGCAATTTCTCCTGTCGGACGCTGCAAAGTTACGCTTTCTTTTTACAATATAACGCTCAGTGAGAATATTATTCCTGCAAGAATATTAAAATATTTCTCTTTAGGCTGATAAAAATGTTTTAATACTGATGCCGTTTCATTAAAAGTGGGGATGCTATTAAAAAGACTCCGCTTTTAACTTTTCAGCTAAAAGCGGAGTCTTTTATTTATGATATAAGTTTTAAAGTCCTGCCAATTCTATTACTTTATCTACCGCTGCACTCAACCCGTCAGGATTTTTACCGCCGGCAGTTGCGAAATGCGGCTGGCCGCCGCCGCCACCTTGAATCAGCTTGGCGGCTTCTTTCACAAGATTGCCTGCTTTTAGACCGCCGGCTACAAGGTTGTCACTTAGCATTACTGTCAGCATCGGTTTTCCTTCGAATACTGTTCCTGCAACGAAGAAGAGGTTTTCTGTGATTTCTCCGCGGAGCTGGAAAGCGATATTCTTGATTGCGTCGGCGGGTATCATGGCTGCACAGAACTTGATAACTTTCACACCGTTTATTTCCTGAATATTTTGCATGCCGTTTCTGCCGCCGGGAGCGAAGCCGGGATTTTCAAATATAGTGACGATGTT
>OKSA01003015.1_pt1 | contig 12938 bp, 7 predicted proteins | sample 1601181 | NCBI WGS metagenome assembly OKSA01 (sample SAMEA3541538, study PRJEB24748) | human gut metagenome | biome: human gut; feature: human-associated habitat; material: faeces | place: China | collected 2012 | reverse complement strand
CGCCGCGGGCAGCCGTCTCCCGCTGCAGCGCAGCGCGGATGCGGCTGTTGGCGGCCACGCCGCCCGCCACGGCCAGCGTTTTCCGCCCCGTCTGCTCCAGCGCCAGCATGGCGCGCGGCACGAGCATGCCACACACAGCCTCCGAGAAGGCGGCGCAGAGGTCCGGGATGACGATCTGCTCGCCCTTCTGCCCGGCGTTATGGATGAGATTCACGGCCGAAGTCTTCAGGCCGGAGAACGACAGGTCTAGCGGATTGCCGCTCAGGTGCGGCCGGGGCATGGGATAGCGCGACGGGTCTCCGCCCTGCGCCGCGCGGTCAAGGGCCGCGCCGCCGGGGTATGGCATGCCGAGCAGCCGCGCGACCTTGTCGAAGCACTCCCCTGCCGCGTCGTCGCGCGTACCGCCCAGAATATGCAGCTTCGTATAGTCCTCGACATCGACGAACATGGTGTGCCCGCCGGAGACGACAAGGCACAGAAACGGCGGCTCCAGGTCCGGGTAGGCCAGATAGTTGGCCGCGATATGGCCCTTGATGTGGTGGACCGGAATGAGCGGCACATCGAGCGCCAGTGCAGCCGCCTTGGCAAAATTCACGCCGACGAGCAGCGCGCCGATAAGGCCGGGCGCATAGGTCACGGCGACGGCGTCCAGCTCGCCGCGCGTCAGGCCGGTGTTCTCCAGCGCCTGCTCGGCAAGACCGTAGATGGCCTCAATATGCTTGCGCGAGGCGATCTCCGGCACAACGCCGCCGTATTCACGGTGCAGCGCCACCTGCGAGGCGATGCAGTCCGTCAGGATGCGTCTTCCGTCCTCCACAATGGCGACGGCGGTCTCGTCGCAGGAGGACTCAATGGCAAGGATCCGCATGATCGAGCTCCTTTCTGAGGATCAGCGCGTCCTCTCGGGGCGCGAGATAGTAATTGGGCCTGCGCCCGATGCAGGCAAAGCCCGCTGCGGTATAGAGCCGCTGGGCCGGGAGATTGGAGGCACGGACCTCCAGCGTCAGAGAGCCGATGCCGCGCGCAGCCAGCCTTTCCTGCAGCGCCTGCAGAAGCGCCTGTGCCGTACCACGGCGGCGCAGCTCCGGCACGACGGCCAGATTCATCATATCGGCCTCCGGCGGCACGAGCTGCGCGCCGACATAGCCCGCAAATGCGCCGTCCAGCCGCGCAGTGAGCCAGAGGCTGAAGCCGGTATCCAGCTCCTCCGCAATGGAGTTTTCGCTCCAAGGCGCGGAGAAGCACAGACGCTCCAGCGCGGCGATGTCCGCCACATCGGCGGCGGTCATTTCCTGAATTTCGATCATTTGGCAGCGTACCAGCTTTCTCCCTGCTTGGCCTCGGCCACGAGCGGGACCCGCAGCGCAGCGGCGTGCTCCATCTCGTTCGTGACGATCTGCATGACCTGCTGCGCCTCTTCCTGCGGGCACTCGACGATCAGCTCATCGTGCACCTGCAGCAGCAGCCGGGCCTGCAGCCCATCGAGCGCATGGAACACGCGCACCATGGCCAGCTTGATGATGTCCGCCGCGCTGCCCTGCACGGGCGTGTTGAGCGCGATGCGCTCCGCACCGGAGCGGACGTTGAAATTCGAGCTTTTGATCTCCGGAATGGCGCGGCGGCGGCCGAAGATCGTCTCCACATAGCCCTTTTCGCGCGCCGTCTCCTTGATATCGTGCATATAGGCGCGCACGCCGCTGTATTTTTCGAGATAGCTGTCGATATAGGCCTTGGCCTCCGCGCGGGACACGCCGATGTCCTGCGCCAGGGAGAACTCCGAGATGCCGTAGACGATGCCGAAGTTCACGGCCTTGGCATGGCGGCGCATGAGCGGCGTAACGGATTCCAGCGGCACGCCGAACACCTGCGAGGCCGTCACGGCGTGGAAGTCCTCGCCGGAGCGGAACGCCTCCTGCATGCGCGTATCATCCGCAATGTGCGCCAGCACGCGCAGCTCGATCTGACTGTAGTCCGCGTCGACCAGCACCCAGCCGGGGCGCGGGACGAACATGCGGCGAATTTCGCTGCCCAGCTCCGTGCGCACAGGGATATTCTGCAGATTCGGGTCCGTGGAGGAAAGGCGGCCCGTCGCCGTGACCGTGTTCTGGAACGTCGTGCGGATGCGGCCGTCCGGCCCGATGACCTTCTGCAGGCCATCGGCATAGGTTGACTTCAGCTTTGTGAGCATGCGGTAGTCCATGATGGCCTGCACGGCAGGATGCCGGTCGCGGAGCTTTTCCAGTACCTCGGCATTCGTGGAATAGCCGCTCTTTGTCTTCTTGACGGGCGGCAGGCCGAGCGTTTCAAACAGGAATACGCCGAGCTGGCGCGTGGAATTGAGGTTAAACGTCTCTCCGGCATAGGCAAAGATCAGGCTCTCGCAGGCATCGATGCGTTCGGAGAGCATTTCGCCGAAGTCATGCAGGGCCTGCGCGTCGACGAGGATGCCGTCGTGCTCCATCTGCGCCAGCACCGGGCACAGCGGCAGCTCGATGTTCTCGAACAGCGGCTGCATGCCCTGCTCGCGCAGGCGCTTGCCGAGCTCCTCCGTCAGGCCGTCGATGCAGGCCGTCCGGATGGCAAGGACGCTTTCCTGCGGGAGCGAGGCCTCGTCCGCAGGCGGGATGTGCAGATAGTCCTGCGCGAGCTGCGGCAGGGCGTAGGCTCCGCGCGTCGCATCGAGCAGATAGGCCGCCACAGCCGTGTCGAACACGATCCCCGCAGGCTCAACGCCAAGGGCCAGCAGCGCGCGCAGCAGCGGCTTGCTGTCGTGCACGGTCTTCGGCACGTCCGCCGCAAACAGGCGCTGCAGCAGCGGCACATAGTCCGTTCCGAGCGTTTCGCGGCGCAGCACATAGGCCGTCTGGTCCGGGCCGTCCATGTGCGGCGCGGCCACGAGCATAGAGAGATCGTCCACGGCAGCAATGCTGAGCGTCACGCCTGATAACAGCGGCTGCGCCTGCTCCGGGGTCTGCACGTCCAGAAGCGTGCAGGAGCCTGTCACGGGCTGCGCCGGTTCCTCCGACTCGTCCTGCTCCAAAGCGGCGCTGCGCAGGCCGTAGCGGTCGATGAGGCGCTGGAATTCCAGCGTGGTGAACAGGTCATACAGCGCCCGGCGCTTCGGCGGCCGGATGAGATTGTTCTCCGGCGTGAAGTCGATGGGCGCATCGCAGCGGATCGTCGCCAGCTCATAGGAAAGGTAGGCCGACTCGCGGCCGTTTTCGAGCTTATCAAACAGCTTTCCCTTCATGTTTTCCCGGGAAAGGTTGGCATAGACGCCGTCGAGCGTACCGAAGCGCTTCAGCAGGTCGTTTGCCGTCTTCGGCCCGACGCCCGCTACACCCGGGATATTGTCCGAGCTGTCGCCCATAAGAGCCTTCAGATCGATGAGGCGCTTCGGCTCCAGCCCGTATTCCGCGCGGAAGACGTCCGGCGTATAGCGCTCCGTCCGCGTCTGCCCGCCCTGCGTGTGCACCAGGCGCACGGAGACGTGCTCGTCGACGAGCTGCAGGCTGTCGCGGTCTCCCGTCAGGATAACGCAGTCCCACCCGGCCTCCTCGCACAGACGGCCGACCGTGCCGAGCACATCGTCCGCCTCCCAGCCCTCGCAGGCATAGACCGGGATGCTCATCGCGGCGAGCACCTGCTTCATGACCGGCATCTGCATGGCAAGCTCCTCCGGCATGGGGTGGCGCGTAGCCTTGTAGCCGTCATAACGCAGATGGCGGAACGTCGGCGCGTGCAGGTCAAAGGCCACGCACAGCGCGTCCGGCTGCTCCTCGCTGCGCTCCTTTTCCAGAATATTCAGAAAGCCGTAGATCGCATTGGTATAAAGTCCGTCACGGGTTGTCAGCGGCCGCACGCCGTAAAACGCGCGGTTGATGACGCTGTTCCCGTCCAGGATCATCAGCTTCATATGGTATCTCCTTCGATCAGATGCGCTTCCACTTTGCGCCCTGCGGCGTATCGATGACCTCGATGCCGCGCGCCTTCAGCTCATCGCGGATGCGGTCGGCCTCCGGCCAGTTCTTCGCGCGCTTTGCTTCGGTACGGGCGGCGACGAGCGCGTCGATCTCCGGGTCGTGCTCCTCCTCCGGCCGGGCGCTGCGTGCCTTCTCTGCCGCGGAGAGCAGGTTCAGGCCGAGCACCTCGTCAAAGCTGGCAAGGGCTGCGAGCTTCGTGGCATCATTCGTCTTTGCCTTCAGCACATCATAGACGGCCGTCACGGCGAGCGACGTGTTGAGGTCGGCGTTCAGCGCACCGAGGAAGCGCTCCTTCAGCGCCTCGAAGGCTTCCGCATCGACCGCGCCGTCCTCCGGGCGCAGGGCCGCGATGCGGGCGATGAGCTTTTCGTAGGTCTGTGCCGCGTTGTCGAGGTTCTCCCAAGAGAACACGAGGTTGCGGCGATAATGGCTCTGCAGGCAGAACAGGCGGTAGACGATGGGATCATAGCCCTTCTCCTCCAGCAGGGACACCGTGAGGAACTCGCCCTTCGACTTGGACATCTTGCCGGACTCCGTGTTCAGGTGATGGACATGGAACCAGTAATTGCACCACTTGTGGCCGAGGAAGGCCTCGGACTGGGCGATCTCATTCGTGTGATGCGGGAAGGCATTGTCGATGCCGCCGCAGTGGATATCCAGATATTCACCGAGGTGCTTGATGCTGATGCACGAGCACTCGATATGCCAGCCGGGATAGCCGACGCCCCACGGGGAATCCCACTTGAGGGCCTGATCCTCGAACTTGGACTTCGTGAACCAGAGAACGAAGTCATTCTGATTGCGCTTGTTGGAATCCTCCTCGACGCCCTCGCGCACGCCGACGGCAAGATCCTCCTCCTTATGGTCGTTGAAGACATAGTATTTTTCCAGCTTGGACGTGTCAAAGTAGACATTGCCGCCCGCAAGATAGGCATAGCCCTTGTCCAGCAGCGTCTGGATCATATGAATGTATTCCGGGATGCAGTGCGTGGCGGGCTCCACAACATCCGGCCGCTTGATGTTCAGCTTGGCACAGTCAGCGAAGAACGCATCAGTATAGAACTTTGCGATCTCCATGACGGTCTTATGCTCGCGGCGCGCACCCTTGAGCATCTTGTCCTCGCCGGTATCGGCATCCGAGGCCAGATGGCCGACGTCCGTGATGTTCATCACGCGCTTGACGGGATAGCCCATGTAGCGCAGGCTCTTTTCGAGCACGTCCTCCATAATATAGCTGCGCAGGTTGCCGATGTGGGCGAAGTGATAGACCGTCGGGCCGCAGGTATACATTTTGACGAGCTTCGGGTCAATGGGGGTGAAGAGCTCCTTCTTATGGCTCAGGGAATTATAGAGATACATCTTGATCCTCCTTCAATTTTTCCTCTAATTTTTCGATACGCGCATACAGGGCGTCCAGCTCCAGCCGGACAGGGTCTGGCGTGTGGATATGGTCGAGCTTTTCGCCGTTGCGCCGGACAACGCGGCCGGGCACGCCGACGACGGTGGAATCCGGCGGCACCTCGTGCAGTACGACGGAGTTCGCCGCAATGCGGGCATTGTCGCCGACCTTGAACGGACCAAGGACCTTTGCGCCGCTGCCGACCATGACGTTGTTGCCGAGCGTCGGGTGGCGCTTGCCGCTCGTCATACCCGTGCCGCCGAGCGTGACGTTCTGATAGAGCAGGCAATCGTCGCCGATCTCCGTTGTCGCGCCGATGACGATGCCGGTGCCGTGGTCGATGACGAGCCGCCTGCCGATCTTCGCAGCAGGATGGATCTCGATACCCGTGCGCCGCCGCGCAAACTGTGAGACCCAGCGGCCGAGAAAGCGCAGCCGGTGTTCATAGAGCCAGTGCGCCACGCGGTAATACATCGTGGCGTGCAGGCCGTTATATAACCAGAAGACCTCCCAGCCGCTGCGCGCTGCGGGATCATTGCGGCGGTATGCCTCTATGGTTTCTTTTAACCGCATTCTTTCGCCTCCAAACAAAAAACTGCCAGCCTCGGATTGCTCCAGAGGCGGGCAGTGCTCGCGGTTCCACTCTGATTTCTTGCTCCGGCCTTGACGCGGCCAACGGGGTCTCCCCGGCGCTCACGGGCGCACGCTTCGCACGGAGTCCGCCGCGCCCGCTCTCAGCCAATGACGGACGCTCTCTGCGGCAGACGGCCCGGCTACTCTTCCCGGTCACAACGCCTATATTATTGGTATTATATTACCATCAAGGGTCCGCGGTGTCAAGGTTTTTCCGCAAATTACACCGCCCGCGGACATTCGTCCGTGTATATTCATCGTGATATACAAAATTTTCTGCAGAGCCCGGAATGGGCTTGCTTTTCTTTCGTGAATTTACTATAATGCAAGCGAGCGCAAATCCAGAATCTCCGTCATTTTTACCAATCGCAGTCTTTCCGAGTTCGGAACATCCCCGCGGAAACTATGTGAGCAGGAGGAACCTTCATGTTTCAGAATGTACAGCAGATCCAGGATTTTATCCGCCAGAACGGCATCGCATTTCTCGATTTCAAGATGATCGACCTTCGCGGCAGGTGGAAGCACCTGTCCATCCCCGCAGCCCGCTTCAACGAGGACATCATGACGCACGGCATCGGCTTCGACGGTTCGAACTATGGCTACGCGCAGGTCGAGCGCAGCGACATGGTCTTCCTGCCGGACATCACGACGGCGGTCGTCGACCCGTTCGTCAAGGCGCCGACGCTCACGATGATCGGCGATGTCATGGTCATCGACCATCCGGCAAACCGCCCGTTCGACCAGTATCCGCGCAATGTCGCCAAGAGCGCCATCGCCCACATGCAGGCTCTCGGCGTCGCGGACGAGATGATCATCGGGCCGGAATACGAGTTCCATGTGTTTGACGGCATGACGCGGACCGTCCGCCCGGATGCCGTCGGCTACCGCCTGCAGTGCAGCGAGTCCGTCTGGTCCGCCGGGGAATTCCCGAACAACGGCTTTCACACCGGCCCGCATGATGGCTACCACGCCGATCTGCCCGGCGACCGCACGTTTGACCTGCGCAACCAGATCTGTCTCGAGCTTGCCAAGTGGGGCGTGGACGTCAAGTATCACCACCATGAGGTCGGCGGCTCCGGCCAGTTGGAGATCGAGGTCGAGCTGGGCGAGATGACCCGTCTGGCAGACGCCACGATGGCCGCAAAATACGTCATTCGTAATACGGCCGCCGCGAACGGTATGACGGCCACGCTGATGCCGAAGCCCATCTACGGTGAGGCCGGCAACGGCATGCATGTGCACATGCTGCTGCGCAAAAACGGCCAGCCCGTGTTCTACGATCCGGACGGCTATGGCCAGCTCAGCCGCACGGCCATGCACTTCATCGGCGGCCTGCTGACGCACGCCCGCAGCCTCTGCGCCATCACGAACCCCAGCACGAATTCCTACAAGCGCCTCATTCCCGGCTTCGAGGCCCCTGTCACCATCGGCTATGCCATGGCGAACCGCAGCGCCGTCGTGCGCATCCCGGCCTATGTTAAATCGCCGGACAAGAAGCGCTTCGAGCTCCGCAACCCGGACGCGATGTGCAACCCGTACTTTGCCTACGCTGCCATTCTGATGGCAGGCCTCGACGGTATTGAGCACGAGATCGATCCGGCAGGACGTGGCTGGGGGCCGTTTGACTTCAATCTCTTCGACCTCCCGGCAGACGAGCGCAAGCGCCTCGGCCACCTGCCCGCCAGCCTCGACGAAGCGCTCGACGCGCTGGAAGCGGATCACGACTATCTCACGCGCGACGGCGTGTTCCCGATGCCGCTGCTCGAGACGCTCGTCAAAACGCTCCGCGCCGACGCGCAGGAGATCAGCCGCATCCCGCACCCAGCGGAGTTCGACCGCTATTTCGATCTCTGAGCGGACCGTATTGGCCCCGTATTCCTTCCGGAGTACGGGGCTCCGCGTGTAGAAGCCCAGAAGTATGACGCGGGAGGGGCTAAGCGGTGTTCCGGTCGAGACGATCCGCAATTTGATTATCTGGAGGAAGCAAAAAATGAAAAAAGGAACAATCGGACAGACTGGTCCTGCTGCCAACATCGGGCGCAGACTCTTTGCCCTCCATTCGGCTGCATGCATTCTGCGGGGTCTCATCAGATGAGGGGCGCTAGGATCGCCGGGCTGCTGATTCGCCAGGCCCGTCTCCGGCGGGACTGGAGTCAGGACGGCCTGTGCCTGGGCATCTGCACTCCCTCCTACCTATCCAAGATCGAGCAGGGCAAGGCAGAGCCCTCTCCGGAGGTGACGGAGCTTCTGCTTCGTCGTCTGGGCCTTGTCTGGATACCGGAGCCGGAGGATCTGAAGCCCTGCTGGAACGCCCTGCTTTCCGGCAGTCCCGGCTTTTTCCTTTGCTATGAGCAGCTGGTACTGCCCCAGCAGGAGAGACTTGCCTGCAGTCCGCTGGCGGCGGACATCCTGTTGCTGGCTGCCTTTTACGCAGATACCATGCAGCCCCTGTCAGAGGAATGGGAGCCGTTTCTCTCCACCCGGCAGCTGGCTCTGCAGCGTGCTCTGCAGGGGCGGTGGGACGAGGCCGCGCGGCTGGATCCGCTTCCGCTGCTGTCCTCGCTCCACGGGAAAGCCCTCTACACAAAGGGGGAGTATACAACCGCCATCGAGGTGCTGCGAGACGCCTACCGCTCGGCGGCAGACGCAGGTTATCCCCACATGATGCTTTCCTGCCGTATTCTTATAGGAAACTGCTACTCAGATCTGGGCCGCATGGAGGAAATGATGACCCATTTTTCTGTAGCGGAGCATCTGGCAGAGGCTCTTGGCGACACGGACAGTCTGGCCTCCCTCCGCTACAATACCGCTGCCACGCAGCTGCAGCTCGGCCAGCCGGAAAAAGCCCTGTCCTACTTTTCCAGCCTCCCGCATCCCAGCTTTCTGGACCTGCACAAGCTCGCCATCTGCCATGAACAGTTAGGGCACCGGGAGCAGGCATTGTCAGCCGTCCAACAGGCGGAGTCTCTGACCGCCTGCGAGACAGAGCGGCAGATGCTGGCGCTGGTACGCTATCGGCTGGAGCATGCGGATTACCTTCACGACAGCGCTTACGGCGCTCAGCTGCTGGATTGCTTCCGGCAGCTGCAGGAGACATACCCCATGGGCTTCACCCGGTTCCACCTGCAGTGGGTGCTGGCATGGTACAAGGCGAACCGCCAGTACCGCCAAGCTTGCCGCCTGCTGGAGGAGTTTCCTATAATATAGTGTTTTTGCCAATCTAAGCGTGTCATTCTGGGAATAATTTTCCCATGATGACATGCTTTCCTTTTGTAAGGAGCTGTGCGATAATTATAACCGCGAGGTGAACACTATGAAACAAACACTCTGGACGCGGGAATTTACCCGCATTACTGCCGCCACAGCACTGGGCGCCGCAGGCGGCATCATCAGTCAGTTTGCCCTATCGTTTCTGGTCTTTGACGAAACCGGCAGCACGCTGGCAGCGGCGCTGGTGGTCGCCATCCAGCTGATCCCGATGGTGCTGCTGCCGCTGGTCGTCGCTCCCATGATGGATCGTCTGCCGCGTAAGCCTTTTCTGGTGTGGGGCGATCTGCTCAACGGCGTGTGCTACGCCGGGGCAGGACTGTTTCTGTTGCACAGTTCCTTTTCCTATATTGCTTATCTGGCCTTTTCCCTGCTTGTGTCGTGCCTCGGGGCCTTCGACGAGCTGGCCTACAACAGCTTTTATCCCCTGCTGTTGCCGAAGGGGCAGGAAGAGCGGGCCTACACCGTCTCAGCCATGCTCTATCCCATTTTGAAGGTTCTGATGATGCCGCTGGCGGCGGTGCTGTACGATAAGCTGGGCGTGGGACGGCTGCTGCTGATACAGGCCGCGCTTTCGGTACTGGCGGCCTTCCTGGAAAGTCGCATTCGCGTGCAGGAAAGCCGCCGGGATCAGGAGCCGCTGCTGTCACTGAAAACATGGTGGCGGGATGTCCGGGAAGCAGCCGCCTATCTGCGGCAGGAGCACGGCCTGCACGGGCTCTATGCGTACATGTCCGTTACCAACGGCATGGCCTCTGGCTATTCTCCCTTGCTCATCGCCTTTTTCCGCACGGCGCCGGGCTTCACTACCGCCATGTATTCCTTTTTCTCCGTTGCGGAATTTGCCGGGCGCACCATCGGCGGAGCCATCCGCTACCGCTACTCTCTCCCGGAGAAAAAACGCTTTGGCTTTCTGTTCGGTGTGTATCAGACCTATGAGTTGATGGACACCTGCCTGCTATGGCTGCCATATCCCCTGATGCTGGTGAATCGGGCGATCTGCGGCTTTCTGGGCATTCAAAGCGCCACCATCCGTCAGGCGGCAGTCCAGCGCTATATCCCCGACCGGCTGCGCGCCCGGCTCAACGCCTATGAGTCCATGCTCTGCACAGCGGCGGGAGCGGCGCTCTCTCTGGCCATCGGCGCACTGGGAGAGGTGCTGGATTACCGCCTCTGCATGACCGTCTGCGGTCTGATCACCATGGCGGTGTGCTGGCTGACGGTATTTCTGCGGCGGCGTCAGGTGCGCCAGGTGCTGGCGGACCGTCCCGGTGTGGACCAGATCCGGTAGATACCGGTCCGGTTTTGTTTCCGAACATAGGGCAAAGCGGCTATGGCCACTTTTTCACGAGGCAAAGCCGGCACAACTTTTTTCGATCTTTTTGCATCGAATATCCCCCGGGGGAGCTTCCGGAACCGAATTTCGTATGCTAAAATGCATCACGAGAACGGGCGAAAGGGCCCGAAATGACAGGAGGACCACCCCCAATGAAACGAATTCTTGCACTGCTGCTGGTGCTGAGCGCCGTTCTGGCGCTGGCCGCATGCAGCAAAACCCCGGCAGTGACCGAAGACGAAGGCACGACGCTCGCCTACGGCAGCGGCAACTACACCCGCATCAACCCCGCCATGGATGAGCACGGCGAGATCAACGTGCTGCTCTTCAGCGGTCTGACCGCCCACAACGGCAGCAACGAGGTCGTTTCCGGTCTGGCTGAATCGTGGGAATACGATGAGAGCGCCTGCACCTACACCTTCCACCTGCGCGGCGGCGTGAAGTGGCATGACGGCGAGCCGTTCACGGCCGAGGACGTAAAGTTCACGATCGAAGCCATCATGGACCCCGAAAATGGCTCAGAAAACGCACCGAACTTCGAGGATGTGGAGGAGATCACGGTTCCCGACGATAAGACCGTCGTGTTCCGCCTGTCCGCACCGAACGTGGCCTTTCTTGACTATATGACCATGGCCATTCTGCCGCAGCACCTGCTGCAGAACGAGAACATGCAGGAATCGGATTTCTTCCGCCATCCGGTCGGCACCGGCCCATATAAATTGGAGAGCTGGGACGCTGGACAGTCCATCGTGCTGGTCAAAAATGAGGATTATTACCTCGGTGCGCCGAAGATCGACCGCATCATCTTCAAAATCGTCACGGACGACAATGCGCAGGCCCTGCAGCTGAAGTCCGGCGAGATCGATCTGGCCCTGCTCGATCCGAAAAACGCGAAGGACTTTACGGACAAGGAGGGCTATACCTGCTATGACATGACGACGGCAGACTACCGCGGCATTCTCTTCAACTTCTGGAACGACTACTGGACGGAGAACCGCGACCTCATCCCCGCCATCTGCTACGGCATAGACCGGCAGGCCATCATCGACTCCGTCCTGCTCGGGCAGGGCATGGCCGCCTACGGTCCCCTGCAGCGCAACATTTATAACGACTCCAATGTAGAGCACTACGACTATGACCCGGAAAAGGCAAAGACCATTCTGGAGGACGCAGGCTGCACGATGAGTGAAAACGGCTTCTACGAGCGAAACGGCAAGGAGATCGGTTTTGTCATCAGCGTCATGGCCGGTGAGCAGGACCGCATCGACATTGCACAGGCTGCCGCACAGCAGCTGCGCGATATCGGCATCAACTGCACGGTCGACATTCCCGCACAGATGGACTGGGGCGGACAGATGGCCTGCCTCATCGGCTGGGGCAGCCCGTTCGACGCTGACGACCACACCTATAAGGTCTTCGGCACGGACAAGGGCGCAAACTACTCCGGCTACTCCAATGCCGCCGTGGACAGCTACCTGAAGCTGGCCCGCGAGACCTCCGACCCGGAGCAGCGCCGCCAGTATTACGCCAAGTTCCAGGAGGCGCTGGCCGCCGATCCCGCCTATGCCTTCATCTGCTACATCGACGCGAACTATGTCGCCGTCGACGGTCTGCAGGGCATCGCGGCGGATACCGTACTCGGCCACCACGGCGTCGGCATTTTCTGGAATGTTCAGGAATGGACGATCGAGAAATAACAACGGAAAAAAGCATCGGGAGGCTCGCAGAACCGGGCCTCCCGCATGTACGTTTTGACAGGTGATCCTATGGCAGAGCTACTGGAAGTAAAAAATCTGTCCGTCAGCTTTTTCACCCCGGCGGGAGAGGTCCAGGCCGTGCGCGACGTCAGCTTTTCGCTGCGCGCGGGTGAGGTCCTCGCCATCGTGGGCGAATCCGGCTGCGGCAAAAGCGTGCTGTGTAAGAGCATCCTGCACCTGCTGCCGCCGAGCGCGCGGCGCAAGAGCGGCACGATCGCGGTAAATGGCCGTGATATCACGCAGCTGCGGGAACGCGAGCTGCAGAAGCTTCGCGGCTCATTGTTTTCCATGGTATTTCAGGACCCGATGTCTTCCTTAAATCCAACGATTCCTATTGGCAAACAGATGGTAGAGGCCATCAAAAAACATCATAAAATCAGCACAGACGAGGCAAAAAAGCGTGCAAAAGAATTGATGCGTATGGTGGAGATTGATGACGTGGAAGAACGTTTTCATTTGCAGCCTCATTTTTTTTCAGGAGGTATGCGGCAGCGGTGCGTTTTAGCTATGGCATTGGCGTCCGAACCAAAAGTGATTTTTGCCGATGAGCCTACCACTGCGCT
>OKSA01003009.1_pt1 | contig 12957 bp, 10 predicted proteins | sample 1601181 | NCBI WGS metagenome assembly OKSA01 (sample SAMEA3541538, study PRJEB24748) | human gut metagenome | biome: human gut; feature: human-associated habitat; material: faeces | place: China | collected 2012 | reverse complement strand
CCACCGGTTCCACGGGCAGTCTGAAAATCCAGCCCGCCGGCAACTCGAAGTTCTACGGCGGCATCTTCCGCCGTCCATACATGATCCAGAAGGAGGGCCAGTACAAGGGCTATCCGCTGCGTACGTTCGTGGGCAACGATTTCCAGGGCGGTTTCAGCGACCACTTCCCCGTATATATCTACATCGCCAAATAAACACTCTAAAATATTTGTATGAAACTCAAAGTTCTACTTATTCTGATGCTCGCCGCCGTGACCTTCACGTCCTATGCGCAGGACGGAGGCATCCGCGGTAAGGTGGTTTCGCGCAACGGTCGCGTGGCCTTGAGCAATGTACAGGTGAAGATCGAATCGCTGGGTCTGACGGCCATGACCGACAAGGACGGCAACTTCATCTTCGAGAATCTTCCTGCGGGCAGCTACACGGTGCTCTTCTCTACGCCCGACTTCGAGGACCTCAACCTGATGGTCCGCGTGGGCAATGAGCATGTGCAGGACCTCAAGTCGGTGATCATCGTGCCGTCGGGGCAGAGTGCGGTTCTGGACGACGCCGTTTTCGCCGAATTCGACAGCGACTCCTCGTCGTCGGACACGCAGGCGCTGCCTTCGTCGCTCTCTTCGTCGAAGGACCTCTTCAACAACATCGCATCGTACCGTTTCAGCGAGATGCGTTTCAACGTCCGCGGCTACGATTCGCAGTACTCGGACATCTACCTGAACGGCATCCGCTTCAACGACGCCATGACGGGCTACGGTCCCTGGTCGCTGTGGAGCGGACTGAACGACGCGACGCGTAACCAGGAGAACTACACGGGCCTCGAAGCGTCGGATTTCGGCATCGGCGGCATCGGCGGCATGACCAACGTCAACGCCCGCGCCTCGCAGATGCGCAAGGGATTCCGCGTGAGCGTGTCGAACGGCAACCAGATGTACCGTTTCCGTGCGATGGTTTCCTACGGCTCGGGACAGTTGGACAACGGCTGGTCGTACGCCTTCTCGGTGGGAACCCGCCAGGGCGGCAACGGCTATGTGGACGGCGTTTACTACAACTCCTATTCTTATTTCGCTTCGGCCGAGAAGCTTTTCGGACAGAACCACCGCCTTGCGCTGACGCTGCTGGCTTCGCCTTCGGAGCGCGGCGCGCAGCAGGCTTCGACCGACGAGGCTTACGCTCTGTTCGGCAACAACTACTACAACCCCAATGTGGGTTACCAGGCCGGCAAGCTCCGCAACTCGCGCGTGCGCAACCCCCACGAGCCGATCGTGATGTTGAACTATACGTGGGACATGTCGGAGAACACGCGTCTGAACGCCGCCACGTCGCTGCGTTTCGGCAGGAACGGCTATTCGGCCCTGACGTGGAACGCCGGAGCGGACCCCCGCGGCGACTACTACCGCTATATGCCGAATTCGGATAAGACGCAGATCGTGCCGGGCATAACCACCGACGAGACGATCTATTTTTACGCGATGGATGGCGCCATAGCGAAAGGCGTGTGGGACGGTATGCTCGACTACGACAAATTCTTCCAGACGAATATGCGGAATATCGACACCGATCCGGTGCTGTCCAAACTGATGGGTAATAACAGTCGTTCGAACTACATGATCGAGGAGCGTCACACCGACCAGCTGGACTACAACCTGGCGGTCAACGTGCAGCATAACATGCGCCACAACATGCGCATCGTCGGCGGCGCCAACCTGCGCGTCAACCGCACGAATTACTACTCGGAGGTCAAGGACCTGCTGGGCGGCGACTATTGGTATGACATCGACAAGTTCGCCGAGCGCGACATGGCCAGCGCCGAGGCTTACCAGAACGACCTGGATTACTACTGGGCTACGGGGCACGCCCGCATTGCCCGTGTCGGCGACAAGTACGGTTACTACTACCGGGCGCACCTGCTCGAAACCAATGCCTGGGCCAACTACACGTGGGGCATCGGCGGTTTCTCGCTGGGCGTCTCCGGATCGGTCGGCTACTCGAACATGTACCGCGAGGGCATGTGGCGCAAGGGATTGTTCCCCAACGATTCGAAAGGCGATTCGAAGAAACTCGACTACCTGACCTACGATGCGAAACTTTCGCTGGGCTACAAGTTCTCGGGAGCGCATTCGATCGAGGCCAATGTGGCTTACATGCAGCAGGCGCCCAAGTTCGCGACGGCATTCGTGTCGCCCCGTACGCGCAACACGACCACGCCGGGGCTGAAGGCCGAGAAGGTGTTCGGCGCAGACCTCACCTACAACCTCAACCTGCCCTACATCAAGGCGCGTCTTTCGGGATACTATACGACGATCGAGGACCAGTCGAAGGTCATCTCGTTCTACGACGATACCCGCAGTTCGTTCACCAACTTCGCCATGAGCGGCATCGACAAACGCTACTACGGCGTTGAGTTGGGCCTTTCGGTTCCCGTATGGAACGGCCTCTCGGTCGTGGGTGCCTTGAGCTGGGGCGACTATACCTATACGTCGAATCCCAACTTCGTGCAGACGGTTGACAACGTGGACAAGATCGTACTGAAAGATAAGGTCAACTGGGACGGTTATCATGTGGAAAGCTCGCCGCAACTGGCTTTCAACATCGGTCTCGACTACCGCGGACCGCGCAACTGGTTCGCCGGTGTGAACTTCAACTACTACGACAACATCTATCTTTCGATGAACCCGATGTACCGTACGGCTACCGCCATTAAGTATTATACGAATGTGCTGACTTCCAATACGGCCACCAATGCGCAGAAGGCATCGGCCCTCTCGTCGATCAAGACCCTCCGCAAGCAGGAGAAGTTTGACAGCGCATATACGTTGAGCGCCAATATCGGCAAGAACTGGTATATCCACCGGGTCTACATGCTGGGCTTCAGCCTCGAGGTGAAGAACATCCTCAACGATCAGGACATCCGCACGGGCGGTTACGAGCAGATGCGTATGAGCAAGGTCCGCGGCGAGGGCGGCGAGCAGATTTACGGCCGCTTCCCCTCGAAGTATTTCTACCTGTTCGGTACGACCTATTACCTGAATGTCTATTTCCGTTTCTAATCGCGCAAAGCATAATTTATGAAAAGTCTTAAAATAGCATTGGCGGCTCTCGTCGGTCTGGTGGCCGTGAGCTGCTACAACGATTTCGACACTCCGGCTCCGCAGAAACTCTATGTGGACGACGATATGGCCGCAATGGGGCTTACTCGGATCACCATTGCCGAAGTGAAGGAAAAATTTGGTCCGATCTCCAATACGGGAACCAACGACAATTTCTCCACGACCAAGACCCTCAAGTTCGGAACCCGCACGTCCGAGGAGGCCAAGTTCGACGGCCTCATGGAGTGGCCCGAGGCTTCGAAATACTACATCAAGGGCAAGGTGCAGTCGAGCGACGAGGAGGGCAACGTCTACAAGTCGCTCTACCTGGTGGACGATTCGGGTGCCATCGAGGTGAAGCTCACCACGGGGCTCTATTTTACCTATCCGATGGGGCGTTTCGACAAGGCCACGGGTACGATCCCCTCGAACTGGGTCTATGTCAAGGTCTCGGGCCTCTATATCGGCAACTACCGCATGATGCTGTCGCTGGGCGAGGGGCCTACCGATTCCTACAACAAGGTGGGCGAACATAAATTCTATGCCAACTCGAACATCGAAGACCCGACGGAGATCCGCAAGCGCGTATTCCTCGGCGGGGAGACGCAGCTGGAGCTGGGCAAGGAGATCCTCGAGATCACCGAGGCCAACTGCGACGATTTCTTCGGCCAGAACGGGCCGCAGTATTTCGGGCGCCTGGTGATCCTGCGCGGCGTTACGTGCCGTTACGGGACGGTAGGGTCGAACATCTATCCCGCGTGGATGTATACCGACATCCGCCCGGTGATGAACAAGGTCTGGTATCGGTGGGCGTTCAGCAATGCTGGTACGAACCTCTACGGTTCGGTGCTTTTCACCTATGACAGCACCCTGCCTTCGACGACCAACAAGAAGGGTGTCTATACGGTGCGCACGAGCGGTTATTCGCGTTTCGCCCAGTATCCCGTCGTCCGCGACGGCGCGAAAGGCGATATCATGGCCATCTTCGGCATCTACTCCAAGGACTGGACATACAACTACGGCGCTTACCAGTGCACGGTCAACTATTTCGACGACATCATGTTCGATGAAGACGCCTTCCTGACGGAGGCGGAAGTCGAGCAACTGACGCCGGCCGACTCGTGGGTTACGCCCGACACGTCGGACGACGAGTATACCGAATAACCCGCTCCGGCAGAAACGACGGCCGCCCTCGGAAAGGCGGCCGTTTTTTCGTTGCCGGCGATACCGGGAAGCGTTAAAATCCGTATCTTTGCCCCGGATATTCACTCCTGACCGATGAAAGATTTTGCAGCCATAGATTTCGAGACGGCCAACGGCCGGCGTACGAGCGTTTGCTCGGTGGGCGTCGTCGTGGTGCGTGGCGGCGAGGTGGTCGACACGCTTTACAGCCTGATCCGCCCGCGTCCTAATTTTTACAGCCGTTTTACCACGGCTATCCACGGCCTCAGCTACGAGGATACGGCCCAGGCGCCCGACTTCGCGGCCGTATGGAGCGAGATTGCACCCCGCATCGAGGGGCTGCCGCTCGTGGCGCACAACTCGCCCTTCGACGAGGGGTGCCTGCGCGCCGTGTTCGAGTTGTACGGGATGCCTTACCCCGGCTACCGGTTCTATTGTACGTGCCGCGCCTCGCGCAGGACGTTCGGCAGCCGCCTGCCCAACCACCAGCTCCATACCGTGTCGGCGGCGTGCGGTTTCGACCTTGCGAACCACCACCATGCCCTGGCCGATGCCGAGGCGTGCGCGCGGATCGCGCTGAAAATCCTGTAACGGGGTTCCTGTCCCGAAACAGAAACTCCCGGCAACAGCCGGGAGTTTTCGTATCTTCCTGTTGCCGGGTCAGAGCCCCAGCTCCAGCTGGAAGCGGATTTCCCAGCGGTTGTAGTCGGGGTCGAACGATTCGCTGCGGTGGTTGTACGACATGTCGGCCTGTACTTTCAGGCTGTGGCCGATGATGTAACGGGTGATGCCTACGGTCGTCTGGTTCCAGCGCTTGTACCCCGCAAAGGGTTGTACCTCGTGCTCGGGGAAGAGCGTCGAATTACGCAGGGCGACCTCCCATTTCTTGTCGAACAGGTAGCTGGTCTGTATGTTGAGCCCCTGCCCGCTGTATACGAAGGCATTGCTCTGGGGGTCGAACAGCGGTCGGTCGCAGCTGCGTCCCATGAAATCGGTATAGAATGCGAAGCCCCGGTATTTGAGGATGAAATCCGCGAAATAGGAGCCGATGTTGCGGGTCGCGTCGTCCGGCATGACGGCGCCGCGCTGGCCTTTCAGGCGCGATGCCTTGTAGTTGTAGGAGTAGGCTCCGGCCACGAGTATCTTGACCTGCTCCTCGCCTTCGAAATCCCCCTCCATCACGTCGCCTTTCGACTTGAACCGCCCCAGCGGGTAGAGCTCCAGCCGTCCCGTGTAGGCGAGCCCGCCGTTGGACGAACTGCCCCAGTTGCGGCCTTCGCCCAGCGTCACCGAACCTTTGGCCGAGAGGTTGAAGCCCTCGCCCCCGCGCATGTTGTATTCGCCGAAGAACCCGAAATCGCGGTCGAGGTTGAACTCGCTGTTGACGATGCTGCGGTCGACAAATTGCAGGGCGCTCGAAGAGTTAATGCGCGCCCGGTTGGCCTTGATTTTGGTCTGCCCGAACCCGATGTTCCACTTGGGACTCGGGACGTAGTAGACGATTGCGTCGCGGACGATGTTCATATTGCCGTTGGGCAGCGGTTCCGTGTCGTAGGAGGTGAATCCCAGCTGAACCGAATAGACCAGTTTCGGGGAATAGATGTACCCGTCGAAGCGCAGGCGCAGGCGCTTGACCTGCGCATCGGTTTTCGTGAGCGTGAAATCCTTGTCGAACGAGAGTCCCACCATGTTCTGCATCCGGAAGCGCATTGTCAGCGAGAACCAGTTGCTTTTGGGGCGGAACGTGATGCCCTTGCCGACTTCGAGGTTGGGCATGTTGCGTACGCGCTCCAACAGTTCGTGTTCGTCTTCGAGCGAATCGGCGGAGATGAATTCGGTTTGCCTCAGCGGCGAGCGTTCCTGTGCTGCAGCGATTGCGCAGCTGCACGTCAGCATGAGCAGAAGGAGTGTCTTTTTCATGTCGGTCTTGTCTGTCTGTTTGTTTCGTTTTGTTTCGTTTCGGCCGGGTCGGGCAAAAATACAAAAAATATGCTCTTATCCGGTTAAGTCGCTGCAAAGTTGGGCGGTAAACCTGAAAAGAATATGAAATAGCCGTTGGAATCTTCCCGAAAAGGAATTAAATTTGTGGTGCGGCATCCGGGTACGGTTTCCGTTGGCGGCATGTTGCCGGACGGACAATAAACCTGCCGGTTTTACGTTTTATGAAACGACAGAAAAATTAAAGACCATGACAACGACAAAATTCAAGGGCACGCCCGTGCATATCGACGGCGAATTCATCCGGGCCGGCGTCCAGGCTCCCGATTTCGAATTGGTAAGGGGCGACCTCTCCCCGCTGAAACTCAGCGACCTGAAAGGCAAGCGCGTCGTGCTGAACATATTTCCCAGCCTCGATACGGGCGTCTGTGCGACTTCGGTGCGAAAATTCAATAAGCTGGCATCTTCGCTGCCCGACACGGTCGTCGTGGCCGTGTCGAAAGACCTGCCTTTCGCGCAGTCCCGGTTCTGTACGACCGAGGGCATCGCCAACGTCGTTCCCGCGTCGGATTTCCGTGCTGCGGGTTTTGCCGGCGCCTATGGCGTGCTGATGGCCGACGGCCCGCTGGCCGGGTTGCTCGCCCGTGCCGTGGTGGTGATCGACAAGGCGGGGAAGGTGGTTTACACCCAGCTCGTGCCCGAAATTACCGAGGAACCCGATTACGATGCGGCCGTCGAGGCCGTGAAAGCCTTATAAACTTAAATAGTAAAGAAATGATACGATTGAATGTTTTTATCCGTACGACGGATTCCAACCGCGAGGAAGTGGTAAATACGGCCAGGGAACTGGTGGCGGCTTCGCTCAAGGACGAGGGCTGCGTTGCCTATGACCTGTTCGAAAGCACTACGCGCAATGACGTGCTGATGATCTGCGAGACGTGGAGCGACGCCAAGGCGCTGGCTGCGCACGAGCAGGCGTCGCATTTCACGACCCTCGTACCGCGCCTGCACCAGCTCAGCGAGATGAAACTCGAAAAGTTCGTTTTCTGATGCCTTGTACGGGAACACATAAAAGCCTCTGTTTCGATACAGGGGCTTTTTTTGCCTTTGACTGCGGCGAAACCCTGTCGTAACCGCCGTCCCGCAGCCTGATCCTCGGATACCAAACGATAACCAAAACACATCTAACCCCATCAAAACAAATAATTAACCCGCGTTTTTCAGCTCAGATTCGACTCTCATATTTAATTTTTTTATACTAACCAAATTTTATATGACTATGCGAACTAATTATTTGTTGTTCTTTGCAGTTCTTCTGGGAGCCTTTCCCGCGGCCGGGGCACATGCCGCAGCCGATTCCCTCTCGACCGGCGTGGTGCTTTATTCGCCCTATACGAAGATCGTCGTATCGCCGGGAGCTTCCATCAATTACAGCGTCGACCTGATCAACAACGGCCATGAAATCCGAACCGAGAACATTGCGCTCGGCGGCCTTCCTTCCTCCTGGAAATACGACATCAAGTCCGGAGGCTGGAATATCGAGCAGATGGCCGTCCTGCCCGACGAAAAAAAGAATTTCACCCTTACCGTCAACGTCCCGCTGAAGATCAACAAGGGAAGCTATAAGTTCCATCTATCGGCGGGCGAAGCCCGGTTGCCGCTCACCATCGTGGTCTCCAAACAGGGGACTTACCAGAGCGAATTCACGACCGACCAGCCCAACATGCAGGGCAATTCCAAATCGAATTTCACCTTCAGCACCACACTCCGCAACCAGACCGCCGACCGGCAGCTCTATGCGCTGATGGCCGATGCCCCGCGGGGCTGGAACGTGGTGTTCAAGCCCAACTATAAGCAGGCGACCTCGGCGCAGGTCGATGCGAATGCCAGCCAGAATATCTCCGTCGAAGTTACGCCCGCGGCCAATGCCGAGGCCGGAACCTATAAAATCCCCGTGCGTGCCGTCACCAATTCCACCTCCGCGGAACTGACACTCGAAGTCGCCATCACGGGGACGTTCCAGATGGAGGTGACTACACCCAAGGGGTTGTTGAGCGCCGACATCACGGCGGGCGATACCCGCCGTATCGACCTGGAGGTCGTCAATACCGGATCGTCGGAGCTGAAGGACATTCAGCTCTCCTCGCGCAAACCCGCCGGGTGGGAACTCTCGTTCGAACCGTCGAAGATCGCGTCGCTGAAGGCCGGGGCTGCGGCCAACGTCACGGCCGAGCTCAAGGCTTCGCCGAAAGCCCTCCCGGGCGACTACGTGGTCGTGATGGATGCCAAGACCCCCGAGGTGACTGCCGATGCGCAGTTCCGGATTTCGGTGAAGACGCCCCTGTTCTGGGGATGGGTCGGCGTGCTTGTCATCCTGGCTGCCGTGGGAGGGGTCTATTGTCTTTTCCGCAAATACGGAAGGAGGTAGGCCATGGCTGAAGAGGTAATCGTATTGACCGACCTGACGAAAAAATACGGTGCTTTCACGGCAGTAGACCGTATTTGCCTGTCGGTGGCGAAAGGGGAGGTCTTCGGTTTGCTCGGGCCCAACGGGGCGGGTAAGTCGACTACCATCCTCATGATGCTCGGACTGACCGAACCGACGTCGGGCAATGTCAGCATCTGCGGGATTGACGCTACGCACAACCCGATCGAGGTGAAGAGGCGTATCGGCTACCTGCCCGAGGATGTCGGCTTCTATGACGACATGACCGGTGTGGAGAACCTGATGTATACGGCCGCGCTGAACGGGATTGCGCGCGACGAGGCGCACAGCAGGGCCGTGCGGCTGATGGAGCGCGTCGGGTTGGGCGAACAGATGGAGAAGAAGGCCGGGAAATATTCCCGGGGCATGCGCCAGCGGCTCGGGCTGGCGGACGTGCTTATCAAGCAACCGCAGATCGTCATCCTGGACGAACCTACCTCGGGGATCGACCCCGCCGGGGTGCAGGAGTTCATCGCCCTCATAAAACAGCTCAGCAGCGAAGGGCAACTGACCGTGTTGTTCTCTTCGCACAACCTGGAGCAAGTGCAGAAGGTTTGCGACCGCGTCGGGCTTTTCAACCGGGGGCGGCTCGTGGCACAGATCGGCCTGGAGGAACTGCGGCGCGAAAACCGCGATCTGGCCGATGTTTACAACCGCTATTTTACGGAAGGGGGTGGGCAGCATGACTGACCAGAAAGTGCATTCCCCGTTCTGGACGATCGTCCGGAAGGAGATCGCCGACCATGTGCGCAGCCTGCGGTTCATTATTCTGGTGAGCATCATCGTGCTCACCTGCGCGGGGTCGTTGTATACGGCGCTTACGAATATCGCGGCCGCGATAAAGCCCGACGATCCGGACAGCTCCTTCCTCTTCCTGAAACTCTTCACGGTGTCGGACGGGACGCTCCCTTCGTTCGTATTTTTCATCAATTTCCTGGGGCCTTTGCTCGGTATCGCATTGGGCTTCGATGCCGTCAATTCAGAGCAGAACAAAGGAACGCTCAGCCGTATGCTGTCGCAGCCTATCCACCGCGACTGTATCATCAACGCCAAGTTCGTGGCTGCGCTGATCGTCATCGGGGTATTGCTCTTCGCACTGGGCTTTCTGGTGATGGGGTGCGGCTTGATCGCCATCGGCATTCCTCCGACCCCCGGGGAGTTCTGGAGGATCATCCTGTACATCATTACCGGGATCTTCTACGTGGCATTCTGGCTTACGGTGGCGATCCTGTTCTCGCTCTGTTTCCGCCAGGCGGCTACCTCTGCGCTGGCATCCATCGCCGTGTGGCTTTTTTTCAGTGTGTTCTATGCGATGATCGTCAGCGTGGTCGCCCGGGCGCTGAGCCCCTCCGAGATGGCTCCGGTCTACCACCAGCTCAGCTACCAGCGGTTTATCCTGGGGCTGATGCGGCTGGCGCCGAGCGAACTGTTCAACGATGCCACTTCGACGCTGCTCATGCCTTCGGTGCGGAGCCTCGGCCCCCTGACGATGGAGCAATTGGACGGGGCTATTCCCAGTCCGCTGCCTCTGGGCGAAAGTATCAAGGTCGTGTGGGCGCAGTTGACCGGACTGGTTGCTGCGACCGTCGTCTGCTTTGCCGTTTCCTACTCGATATTCATGCGGCGGGAAATCCGTTCCCGATAGGACGGAAGACTGGTGTGGGCGAGGGCGGCTGAGAATACCCAGCCGCCCTCGCCGTATCCGTATGCCCCTCCCCTCAGAACGGATAGCCGATCGCCAGGTGGAACCCGAGCCCGTCCTTGAAGCTGGAGATGTTGTAATACCCCGTCTTGTCGGGATTGGGGTAGGGGGTGTGGATGCCGATTCCGAGGTCGGCACGGATGACCAGGTAGCTGATGTCGTAACGCAACCCGAATCCGGTGCCCAGCGCGATTTCATTGAGCAGCCCTTTCCATTTCAGTTCCGCACCGGGGCGTTTGGGGTCTTTTTTCAGCAGCCAGATATTCCCGGCGTCGAGGAAAACGGCGCCGTTCAGGCGTCCCATGATGCCGAAGCGGTATTCGACGTTGGCCTCCAGCTTGAAATCGCCCGTCTGGTCGAGATAGCCGTTGCGGTCGTTGGCCGGGGGACGGTAGCTGCCCGGCCCGAGCGACCGGATCGTGAAGGCGCGGATGCTGTTGGCGCCTCCGATGTAGAACTGCTCGCTGTAGGGCATCACCTCGGAATTCCCGTAGGCATATCCCACGCCGACGAGCAGCCGCGTCGCCAGCCAGTTGTTCCGGCGCCCGATGCGGTGGTAGAACTTCACTTCGCTCACCTCCTTGACGAACTGCGAAAAGCGGTTCCCGAACAGGTGCTGGGGCTGTTTTTCGCCGAACAGGCTCAGCACGCCCGAGAGGATGTTGCCGGCCGAGGTGACGCTGTTCTGCCAGTAGAAGCGGCGGTTGCCGGTGCTGCCGTAGGTCTTGTCGAACGTATAGGTATAGTTGATCGACGGTACGAACTGGTTGCGGAAACTCATGGCGATGGCCGGGTTCTCGTCCATCGTCTTGTCGAAGGCTTCGGTCGTGTGCAGCAGCTTGTTGTAGGTGAGTTTGAATACGGTCAGCGAATGGCGGCTGTAAGGCGAGGTCTGGAAATTGTATCCCGCCGAGCCGCTGAACGCGATCAGCCGGAAGAAGCTGGGGCGGTTCATCAGGTCGACCCCGAGCTGGAACGTCGTGCTCCCGGGGTATTTCAGCCTGCGCGTGATGAACGACGGCAGCAACAGCCGCGGAATGCTGAGGTTCGCATTCAGTCCCAGTTCATAGGAGTTGAGCCGTGAGGAACGGCCGCCGGAGTTTTTGTTGCCCGTCTGCCATTCGTACGAGCCGTTCAGTTTCAGGGCGAGGACTTCGCCGCCCCGGAACAGGTTGTTGTTGCTGACCTTGAAGGTGATGCCGGGCCCGATGAAGCTGTTCGACTTCGAGGTTACGTCCGTTTCCAGGGCGGCTTCCAGCGGATAGTCGAACTGCGCGTCGATGGCGACGTCCAGCGTGTCGGAGCCCCGCAGCGAGTCGAGCGGCGTGACGCTCAGGTTGACGGAACGGAAAATGCCCAGCTTGTTGAGGTCGGTCTGCGTGCGGTTCTGGGCATCTACCGTGAAGAGCTGCCCGCTTCGGAGCGTGAGGGCCCTGGACAGGATCCTGGGGCGGATTTTCATCGGCCGCTGGGCGATGACCGTCGCATTGCGCAGGCGGAGCGTGTCCGTCGGGCCGGGTTTGATGTTTGTCAGCCGCACCGTGATGCCGCCCACCCGGTAGGGCTTGAGCGCCACCTCCGGCAGGTTGGGCTTGAGGTTCAGGCGCAGGTCGACCTGCCGCAGACCGGAGGTCGTATCGGCCAGGTATTCCAGGTATTCGGGACGGAAATAGTAATATCCCCTGTTGCGCAGCAGCTGGGAGATCCGTTTGCGTTCGAGCGTGAGGCTGTCCATGTTGTACTGCGCCCCCACGCGGAGCAGGGACGTGGCCCGGAGACTGTCCATGAGCTGTTCCATGCCGCTGTCCACCTCCGGGTAGGCGATCTTCGAATAGTGCCAGGGCGGCGCTATGCCGAGCGTATAGTACACCTTTGCCTTCCGCCCGTGTTTGCGGTAGAGCAGGGAGTCTGCGGCGTGCGAGCCGAAATAACCGTAATTTTCGAGCACCTGTTCCGCGACCTTCGTCCGGAGCCGGGGCTGCACCTTCGAGATCAGCACGGGCTGTTTGGCCAGCCGTTTGAATAACCAGTATTTGAATCCCTTTTCCCTGGGCGTGTAGAGATAGTTGTAGGCCCACAGCCCGATCGGCAGCGGGGTGCGGATATAGGGGCTGTAAAGCGGGTTGTTCGGGGCGACCGACAGCGGTTCCTTCACGGCCGATTCGGCTGCGGCGGAGAGCACGACGCCCGAGTCGGGTTCGATCCGGATTTTCTTCACGCCCGTATACAACACCTCGTCCGACCCCAGCCGGCGGGTGGTGGAGCAGGCCGCTACCGACAACACGGCGCAAACCAGGATGCAGGTATTTCTAATGTGTGCCGGCCTCATCTCGTTTCTGTTTTTTCGCTTTGGGTTTCGTCGACTTGAACAGGTCGCCCAGCCTCAGCAGTTTTTTCCGGATCACGAAGCCTACGCCCGTTTCGGTGATTTCGCCTTCGAGGATGCTTTCGTACCCGGTATGGCGGAATACTTTCAGGTACATGTTGTCGCGCTTGGTCAGCATGTATTCCAGCGAAATGTCGTCGATCAGGTTCTCCTTGAGGTTCTGCGACGGGTCGGCGTC
>OKSA01002998.1_pt1 | contig 12993 bp, 14 predicted proteins | sample 1601181 | NCBI WGS metagenome assembly OKSA01 (sample SAMEA3541538, study PRJEB24748) | human gut metagenome | biome: human gut; feature: human-associated habitat; material: faeces | place: China | collected 2012 | reverse complement strand
TTTTCGGTCAATTTCAACTTTCTTCTCAATTCCAGTCGTATTCGTAGCCATTTTTTCCTCACATAAATCCTTGTCTATACGTTTCTTATTGTTAGTCGTTTTTAAGTAATCCCTTTAGCTCACACCGTTCTCGCAAGCACCATCCTTTTTAGATAGCCGTTCCTCTTTTTCCAAGACGTACAGACCGTTTACCGCCTGATTTCCAGGTAAACAAAAGCCCTCGGACGACGGTTTCGCCAAAGGTCATTTCAAATGCAATGTGACCGCAACAAGAACCAGAACATCACACTGCAGCTCAAGCTCCACACGCACAGTACTGTCGGAATGCAAAATTTTACATTTTTGTAAAACCCTAACAAGCCCACTTCATTTTCACCTTTGCGCATCATGCCAGCAAGGTAAACAGCAGTGGGCTTTTTATTGTGGTCTATCATTTGGTTTTTCCGCATGATTTATCACATTATTGTTCGCAAACAGACACAAGCCCACATGATTCACCTCCTTACCCGCAATCAAGGCGTATCTCCCATCCCAAAACGGAGGATACCAGTTCTTCCATGTGGCCGTCTGAATTCTCTTATTATTCTATCATGGTTACATCTGGGAATCAATAGAAATCCGAGGAATTGCATCCATCTATGTTTTAGAAAAATTTTCGACTCAACCTAATCTTTTCCATATATTGCCCAGTTTCGCCTGAAAGTCCCAGATGAAATCACTGGCAGAAAAATGTGTGGTCATATAGTTGTCCATAGCGCTGGATAGCACGGTCAGGTGAGATAGCAGTTTCAATGCAACGACAACCGTTAAATAGAGCGCCCCTTCGCACTAAAAAACTGGTTCACACCGTTGCATTGGTCATGGGTTCAGACTAGACGTATCGCATTACACTATATAATTTTTACTCTCTTCCCCGATTCCCCTATTACATATAGGTATAATTAACCATCAATGCAGCGTACCACCTGATTTGTGCTCTTTTGCATGGATCAGGCTATTTTTTACGCTAAAAAGGCCCCCGCCGATCACATTTCTGTGAAAGACAGAGGCCGATTTTACAGCAAAGAATCTGTCATCGTCTGATAAACGCTGCCCTCATCTTGCTCTATGCTCTCATTTATAATCTGCACCAGCAGGTCTGAAAGCGCATTTCGCTCGCCCGGAGCTGTGTTCAGCACGATATCCCGCAGAATGTCCCGCAAGATTTTTTCCCGGTCTGGGGAGATGAGACAACTCCGCTGTTCTAAGGAAAGGGAGCCCGTCTCCGGATTTTTAACCACCCCGCCCCCTGTTGCACCGGTTCTTGCGTAGAGAGTCTGCAAAACATACCTCTGCACACTCATGTTTTCGGCTGCAGCAGACTGGCGGATTATTGCGCCCATCTCCTTGGAAGGTCGAATCATGATGTTATCCTGTCGCCGATTATATTCTATGTTTGCTTTGCTGTGTGCTTCTTTTGTTGCCATAAATACACCCATTATAATAAATTTTCAAGATACCAGTTAATTGGTATTTTGTACAATTTTCCCAGAGTGAAACCAGTTAACGCTGTAAACTTTGTCAATAGACACATATCCAGTTAACTGGTATACTCATGCCATCGGGAACACCGGTTCTCACATCCGACCATTCACCAACGATTTGAAGAGAGGTACACACATGAGCATCAACATTTTGCTGACCCTTGTCGAGCAGTACAAGGAGGCCGCCCAACTGATCGAGGCCGCACAGGCTGAACAGGAACAGCTGAAGATCCAGATCCGCGAGGCACTGGCTGAGCGCTCCACCAACTATCTGGAAGTAGGCTGCCACAAAGTCCGCCTGTCTGATTTCTCCAGCACCCGATTGGACAGTAAAGCCATCAAGGCCGTGGCTCCCGACCTGTACGACCAGTACAGCAAAACGGTCTCCGGCATCCGACTGAGCATTACCTGAAAAGAAAAGCCCCATACAGCGCCTACCGTCCAAAGTTTGCGCTGTACAGAGCCCAACACACCAGCCGGGGCGGGCTACACCAATATTATACCTGTCCCGGCCCTTTTTATCAAGAGAAAGGTTCGAAAAATCATGAAACAGACTGTCAAAACCTCCCGCGCTGCTGGTCAGCTGGAAAAAATGTTCCGGGAGCTCAACAAGCACTACTTTGCAGGCAAGCTGCCTGAGCCCATCATCAGCCTGAAAAAGACCCCGTCCGCATACGGTCATATCACCTGTTCCAAGGTCTGGCAGGCAGGCGGCGAGAACAAGTATGAGATCAATATTTCATCGGCTACCCTTGACCGTCCCATCGAGGAGACCGCTTCCACCCTGCTGCATGAGATGGTGCACGAGTACTGCATGGAGACCGGCATCAAGGACACCAGCAACAACGGGGTCTATCACAACCGGCGCTTTAAGGAGCAGGCCGAGGCACACGGCTTGACTGTCGACCACCACGAGAAATACGGCTGGACCATCACAAGCCCGTCCGAGGAGCTGCTGGACTTCATCATCTTCCAAGGCTGGCAGGACATCCAGATGGGTGAGCGTCTGGCATGGTCGGATATGGCAGGCACCGGAGCAGGCAGCAAGGCTCCCGGCAGCAGTCAGACCGGAGCCCCGAAGCCTCCCAAGGCAAAGAGCAGCACCCGGCGGTGGGTATGTCCCAAGTGCGGTACCATCATCCGGAGCACCAAGGAAGTGCGGGTCATTTGCGCGGACTGCATTGAACTGTTCGTGAAGGCCGACTAAATCATAGCAGGACAGAGAGCGAGGGCACGAGTGAGAGTAGTGCCGGTTTTAAAAGTGCACTCGTAAAGACAGAGATTCGCTGGGCTGTGAGAGGACGCCCATTATTTATAAAGGAGAACGCCATGACCATTATATCAGAACGCCTGCAGTACCTGCGCCTGACGCACGGCTATACCCAGACCGATCTTGCACGAACCATGGGAGTGAGCCGCCGGGCAGTCTACGCATGGGAGCACGATAAATATCCCGAAATCCCCCATCTGATTCAACTCGCCCAATTCTATCAAGTGTCGACCGATTATCTGCTGGGGCTGACTGAGTGAGAGGTGTGCCCCGCCACCGGAGGCCTTACCGGACACTTTTTACCTGCGACAGTGCGGTCATCCGTCAGTTTGCGCGACAACAGTCAGAAATTAAAAGTGCACTTGTAAATCCACTTTATTGGACACATTGTTTGGTAGACTTCAGATACAGCAAACCTAAAATGCAAAAGTAAACACACTTCAAAACGCAGGAGGAGCTATTATGAGCCGCAAATGTGACCACGATTGGTTTGACCATTATATGATGTACAGCATGATGAGCAATAAAAGCGGCGGAGGCAATATTGGTTGTGGCCCCATACTTACACTCATCGGTTTGGGGTTGATGGTATTCAGCATCCTGAACTTCATCGCCGAAATTGCAGCCTGATGGAAGGAAAAGGTATGGCTGAGAATAATAAGTTCATCGTCAAAATTATCGACCACGATAATAACTCTATTCTACAAGAACTCAATTATCAGACGAGAGAACGAGCTGAAGAGTTCAAACGAATTTCTGACCGTACTTATGGTAAACTTTTAGGTGAAAACCAGACCAGAATCACGACTGAGATTTTTGAGCTCTAACACAGCACGTCCTGGGGCATAACATAAAACCGCCGTAATTTAATAACCAACTCCAACACAAATGCTCTGCCGCTCAGACACGAGTAGCAGGGCTCCTTCTATTTTATACAGTATTCAGTCAGAAAGTGAACTTAAAGAGCGACGTTTAATATCAGACAGCACACATCCCCGTCGGATTTTCGGCTCGATTATTGTTTTCACTGCTTTTGAGCATATCCATTTGCGTCGTGAAATACAACGGAATTATAGTACGCATCCCCTAAAATAAGGTATCCTTCCCCAGATTACAGGGGAAAAGGGAAAGTCGGAAATGCCACCACCCGAAACAAGGTAGATGTATAAGGTCGTGATTTGCGACCTTTGGAGAACATGGAGGACAGCTCATTTTTGAGCGTAGCCACTTGTGTGCACAGAGAACATTTTTGTCCACCATCTACATCTGCTCAAAACTGCGCACATCTTTCTCTTGATGGGGTCAGTCTAAGCGACCTCACTCCAATTTAGGCCGTTGCCGGTGCGTACTGTTTGGCACAGTGTCGTGTATAGTGATTCTATCAGCGCGGAAAATTGCGCCTTGATCCGTTGAGTTCGTTTACCCGTTTGGTAAATGAGGTTGGAAGTCACACGTAGATACGTCTTGACCCACTTTCACCGACTACCAAGTTGGTAGTTGGTGAGAAGAATAGAATGAATACACGTGAATTTTATATGTACAATCTGCGTGGCGTTATGGAAATCTGCCGCTACAGCACCCAGCCCAAGGCAAACGCCTTTATAGACTGTATACCATAGCCAAGCACCCTGCCGCCACTCTCCTATCCCCTACTATACCCCTGCCAATTCACGCCGCCACCGTGCCACTGCGACACATTTCAGCATTTAACGACGCATTTGGACGCTTTTCGCCAGTTTTGGCATATTCTGCGTTACATTTATTTCGAACAGAATGAAACTGATCCAAATATATGTAATAGGAATGGTGTCAAAATGGTTACTTCCGATTTGTCCGCCCGTATCAATGATGTACTGCGCTATGTCGGGATCACCCGCAACATGAACGCCTACATGATTCTATCACAGGCTCTGACGTTGATTGCCGAGGATGAAGACCGCCTGCGAGCCGTAGAGAAAGAGATCTACACGCCCATTGCCGACAAAAATCTGCGCGGGCCCAGAGCAGTCCAAAGCGCGGTCCGCCGGGCATCCAAGGTCGCATGGGATTTCTTCCCCGATCGCGTTCAGGAACTGGCTGGCTATCCTTTGAATGGTCGCCCCTCTGCCGTGGCTATGCTTGAGCTGCTCTATAACGGTGTCGCCCGCTATGACGATCTCTCTATTCTGAAATAAGCGCCCTTCAACAGCAACACCCCGCTACTCAATGTCATATCACGAGCAGTGGGGTATTTTTGCGTCTTGATTTGATTTCAACTACCGTCAAAATGACTGGTGTTGAGCAGAACAGAACGATAGAACGAGAAATCGCATGTTACAATCTGCGTAGTGTCATAGAAAGCCGTCATCTGCTATGAGATGCTTTTAGTCCCCCCACAAATCGAGGCTACTGCGAAATACCGACGCCTTTATCAGAGGACCATTGAACCTTTACCAATTTGACTAATGTTTATTGATCGTATCATCGATAGAATATGATTCTTGGTAGTCATTTTAACTACTGAGCTTTTCCAACTGTAATCATTTTGATAACGGTTCATCGACCCTCACTTTGACTACTGAGCCTTTGAACCCGCATCAAGTTGAGCCATGTTGCAGGGGTGTCGCTCTGACCTACTCCCTTTTGGACGGCGTAAAAATCCGCCCACGAAAATAGTTGCGGAAATATCCGTATGTAAATTTGGCGGCTGAAAATTGAGCTACGAAACAGTATCCACGACGTATACAGCCATACGCAGAATCAGCGATAATTCGTCACATTCCATTCGAAGTACACTTTTTAATCGGGTTAATCAAGATAGAGTAACGCTTTGTGACGCCATCCGCCGGGCAGACGCTTTCTTGTTTTTCAATATTCGACGCATCATCGTACTTTCTACATTTGTGCGGAATTGACACATCATCGAGCTATATTCAAATTTTGGAAATCACCCTATTTTTTCTCATTTTCGACTATTTTACGCTAATTTTGCAACAGGTTCACTCTGATCGAATCAATGGTGGGTTTCCTCTTCTCCCACCCCCTCATCTTCTATTTTTCGCAAATACTTTAATATCTCGCAAGCTCGATATTAAAGTATTCACGAAGAAAAATCTCTCACAAACATTTATTTCTATTATTCTTCTGCGTCTATTTTTGTACCTGTTCTATATATACTGAGTACAATTTTAGACGCAAACTCTATCAAATTCGAATCAATTCCCAAAATGTCTTCTGATAATATTCGCCCCGATTTCGCTTCTTATCACTGATAATCTTGACGCCATATATCTGAAGTTTACGATTTAGTATGTCCTGTCCCATTGGACGTCCTTTATATTCTTTGAACACATGCAAGGCCATGATGCTTTCGTACATTTCTTCTTTTAACATCGGCTGATTCAAATGTGCGTCTATCCAGTTCGCCACTGAGTCAAAGCAATACGGCACCGTTTTCTCTGCTAACACCGGCGCATACTTTGCAAAAGCCTGCTTATATGACGTTTCGAGCATCTCGTTGAGCAGCTCCAATTCACGCTTCAATTGTCGGACACCGAGCAGATTCACGCGGTATTCACCCTTTGCATCATCGAACTCCATGATCCTGCACCTTCTTATTTTTTTGTTGATACTATCGGGCGTTCCACTGTTTCGGAATACTTCAAATGCCTCTGCCCCTGCAAGATATGCCACTGCTGGCTTCAGCTCTTCTGTCACGATCGCCTTAAATTTCTTCAAGTCACCATAATACCAGTCCGCATCATAATCACGAAAATAGACCGTGCATGTATCGTCGGCATCAAGCGGACGCTTTCGACCTGCTGACTGAATGATGTCCGTTGGCTTCCATTGGTCAATATACAGGTGTTTTACCGTGCGGTCTTTGATCTCGGTGCCTATGCCAAACGCCTTAGTCGTGAACAAAAATCTTTTTTGAAGCTCTCTGTCCTTGATACATTCCGTCAGCTCATTGAACTTTTTGCCGTATTTCGGGTTGTTATCGGAGCAGTAATAGGCAGCTGTATCACCGAATGTCTCCTTCATTTTGAGTAGGTCCTCGCCGGACGATACAAAGATAACGGCCTTTTCGTCTTCCGGGAGACTTTTTAGCATCATGACCAGATTTTCCCTCGAATAGAAGCATTTCTGCTTGATATGCCGGTAATCCTGCGGCAGTTGGTAGATGCGGTCTTCGGGAGTCTTTGCGGTCTCCTCCAGCAGCTTATAGGTCTCCTCGCCCGTTGCGCTCATGTAGATAACCACATGGTCAGCTTCGGCCTTCTGCAGCACTTCCAGCGACAGATAAGTATTGATACCATGAGAGGAAAAATCAGTAAAATAGTGACACTCATCCGCGACGATGTACTTGAACCGCGCCAGATACTTTTTCAGCGACGCCGGGGCATTCCTGTATTTTGTCTCAATATGCTGATAGGTCTGGACCTCTAACATGGACTCGTAGAGCATATCATAGGTCATTACTATTTCCATTGGCTCACCGTCGGTCTCGGCAATGGCGGCTTCCATTCTGCGTTGGAGCATCTCGGTGTGAAGAGTATTCAGCGGGCAAAGGTATAGAACCCGGCCTATGATCCCATTTGTCAGCATTTCATCAACGCACCAGCTCGCCAGCCTCTTAATGATAAATTCGTTCTTGCCACGTCCGGTTCCCATATCCAGAAGAACTCTTCCATTTTCCCAATGCCGGAACGCATCACCGATTAGTTCTGAAGCATACACCCACAGCTCCTTCTCCGCCGGGGCGTCCCCTCCTATCTGTCCCAATGGCACGATCGCTTCTGCAGGCACCATCTCCGGCGCTTCCTCTGCCTCCTGTCCGGTACAGCACCCTTCCTGCAGCTCGGCGGGCTCTGGCGTCTGGGGACTGGATATTCCTTCCGCCTCTGCTGCCTGTCTGGTGGGCTCCGGCTCTGCGTTCAATTGTTTCAGCTCTGCAATCGCTGCACGGGCGCTTTCTGTCCATTCCTGCTGCTCTTCCTCGGTCAATGGGTTCTCCTTGCAGTTGCGTAGATATTCCTCATACTCATGCGTCCCGTTCTGTTCATCGGACAGCTTCAGGAAAAAACCACCGAATGGCCAATGTGTCTTCATATTATATTTATGCCCCCTTATAAAAAGGGCGCACAGCCTAGCCATCTTGCCAGACCATGCACCGGTTTGTTAGCATTTGTTAGCATCTACCCAAAAAAGCTCTGGTCAAACGCTTCGTTCTGTGCTATTATAGGGGCGGGAACATTAGCATTACATATATATTCCCGTCTCTATCACCGCTTTACCTGTTGGCGCAGGTAAGGCGGTTTTTGTTTTACTGTTGCGCATGGGACTTTGCCTCGACTGCTGCCGCCGCTTCTGCAAACGTCTGCATGGCGCTATTGTAGCCAATTTGGAACGAGTGCTCGGCAACGGACGCAATCAGCCCTTCCAGAATTTCAGATAGGATCTCGTTCTGCGCTTCGCTCAAATACGGTCGAATAAGCGCCTCTACCTGACGACTGCTTACGTCTACGGCATTCTTAAACTTCTCCTGACTCTGCTTGATCTCGTCAGCGGTCTGAAATACATCTTTTAAAAAGCTCATTTTGATCTCCTTTTTCATATTTATAATCGTATTTTTCAGCTCTTCCCCGGCGGGGTACGGAGCAACTTCCAGGTCCCACATATTATGCAGCACCTCCCGGTGTGTTATCGACCTTCTGCGCATCGAGCCATTTCATCAGTCCTTTGTAACGCATCTGATGAGCAGCTCCGGCTCGCCCACCTCATTCAGGATAGGCCTGATCTGCAGCGTTGTGCCGTCGTCCAGATTGTACAGCAGCCCCTTGTGCAGCGGAGCATCGTAAAAGCAGGGCATGATACACATCGCCTCGTCAGCCGTTTTTCCAGCCAGATTGCTGTTGAGTTCCTCCTCTGCGTACTGTTCCTCTTCACGGTTCTCGGTCAGAACATTCGCATCATTGAAGTAAAGTCCGATCATGTCAGTTTTCCTCGCATTATGCACATTTGTTGTTTTGGTTGCTCTTCAGCGCCGTGGCAAAATCCTTGTCCGCCGGGAAGATGGACTGCAGCAGCCCCCGCGCCTCGCTCTCCAACCGCTGGAGTTCGGCACGTACCTGCTCCCATTCCTTCAGCTCCCCGCTGGCGACTCCTTCCCGGATCGTGCGCCTTACAGCCTCTGCCAGCGCCTCCTCCAGCCTTGTATGATAGGTACAAATATCGTACTCCACCCCGCCATCGGCCTTCGTATGCGCCTTTTTCAACGTATAACACACGCGGCTCGCATCCAGATAATAGTCGTCCCAAATTTTCAGCATTGCCAATACCTCCGAATTAAATTTTTTGTTTATTTTGCCAGAGTCTGTGTCCAGGTTCCCTTGTTGGCAGGGTGCTGCCCGGACGCTATGTTCCATATGTCATATGGTCCTCCCTCTTGAATTGAATCGTGTTTTTTAGAACGGTCTTGCTGTCTGCTCCCAACAGTGCTAAAGCGGGTCAGATCTCTTTCAGCCCACCAGCGCTATGGGATTTTCAGCGGTCTGCTGCACTGCATGCTATCCCCTCCTTCTTGCCCCTGTTATGGCGGCCTCTACCTTGCAAAGCAGGGCTCAACATTGCAAAGGCAAAAATCACGTTTTTTCGCTTTTCATCGGCATTTTTCGCCAACATTGCAAAATTGCAATCATACACCCTCAGCAGCCGTTACGCCACTGCTGTGCTCCTTGTCAGGGCTGTAACGCCGCAGACGCCGACCTCTGGTACACTTTGCCGGACGTTCTTGATGAGACCTTCGCTACTCAGTCCGCTGCGCGCATGGTTATAGGTACTTTCACTGCACCCAGTTTTTTCCTGAACCAGCCGCTGAAGCTCCTTGCTGACCATACGGTTCCCTGGGGCGGCATTCAACGTACTCAGGAGCAATCTCTGAACTTCTGCATACTTCTGCGCTTTATTGTCAGGCTTCTCCCGACAAAAATCCTCGTCCTTCCAATCCGAAGTTGAGTCAAATTTCAGCCTTACCGTCTTGATCCCCTTGACCTCTACCGTCTCGGTAGTAAAAAGGATCGTATCCGCCGGTACACCATAGCTGCTCTTTTCGTGGGAGACGTAGCTTTTGCTGCCATCCCTCGTATGCCCCATGATCAGCACACTGCGGGCGGTGTCCCAAAGCTCACCCGATCCATTCAGGCGCTTCCGCCCAAACGCGGATGGATTTTTGTTGGTATGGGTCACCAGCAGGATCGCAAACCCCTGTTGCTGTGCCAGCATGCGCAGATCCTGAAGCACTTTCCGCATCTGTTGGCGGTTGTTCATATTGGCAGAGCTTGGCAAAAACGCCTGAAGTGGGTCAATCACCAGCACCAACGGGTTCGCCGCAATGATCCAATTTACCAGATCAGGGTCTCCGAGGCAAGGCATTTTCTTCGTTTTTTCGTAGAATACATCGGGATCGATCACCACAACCTGGCCCAGATCAGCACCAGCAGCAGCCATACGCGGGCACAGCACAGCATCGATAGGATCCTCGCCTGCAAGGATCACAATGTTGCCCGTGCGCTTGGGGGCCTGTGGAAAAGCCTCCGTAGCCTCGCCCACGGTCAGGGATCTCGCGATCTGCGCCACAAACTGCCCCTTGCCTACACCGCCGTCACCGCAAAGCAGCGTGACTTCACCGCACTGCAGACGTCCGGATGCCAACATTTCATGATTTTTAGGCGTCACATCGCTCAACCGCTGAAGCACAACACCACTCCGGTTCAGAACATCCAGCTCAAGCTCCACTGCTCCCTCGGCGAGGCTTACGGGCGCTGCACTGGGCGCGATATCCTGTACCACCCCCTCGTCAGCCGCCTGCGCCTTCATGGGCAACTGCAGCAGGTTTGTATTCAAAATGTCATTTCCTTCCATCTTCACATTCCTCCTTGTTCAAACAAATTTCTGACTTTATTCCGTTTTCAAGGTGCTCCACCCCGCTTTCACAGGGCAGCCGCCTGCTCCGCCGTTCAGGGTCAGCTTCCGAGTCGCTTCGGTCACCGCCCCTCATGCAGGGCACGCTTGTCAAGATGTCGAGCACGTCCGGGGCTTGCCCGGCCGCTCTCTCCTCCCTGGGCGCATAATCATATCACACTTTCAATGAATTGTCCAGTGTCTTCCGAAAAAAGTTTCACCAGACGCGCTGCAAGGCATCTATAGACCATTTTTCTGATTTTCTTCACAAAGAGCTACGTTGGAAGCAAAAGCTCTTTACAGATGCTCTAAGACGCATTTACGGCCACACAAATTCCATATCACAAATCGTTAAAACCGTCAGGCGTCGCTCACTCCCTTCTTCCACCCGGACAGCCAGCTTATAAAAATACTAGTCATGTAACTTTATGGGTTTATTTCACTTCTTCTGTCAGCGGCATAACCTCATCAGAATACTAGTCATATTTCTTTATCGTCCTGTTCTTCTTCTGCAGCCTGTTCATCAACATACCAATATACTAGTTATGTTGTCTTGTCCAGATCATCTCTTCCCTTGCTCCCAGCCCAGTTTCCGTGTGCTGCTGTTGCCAACGTTCTCGATTTCCATTCCTGCACTTTTTCAATCATTTGAATCTAATCTGTTGCGTCAAAATTTCTTCTTGTTATATTAGAATTCATGAATCTTGAATCGACATAAAGTTCATCAACTCATATTGCGCTCATCTTTCAGTTGTTATATCGTTTTATTTTTCCGCTTATCAAGTTTCATAGTTATTCAATTTCCCTTATATAATACATAGATACATTATTATAATATATATAGGCTTACTACATTTTCTTTTTAGTGTCAAAAACAGATCACATTCACGTTAAATTTTCGAGAATTTTTTTCATAGTATGTTCTTCTTATTTATAATAGGTATAGACTCACTTCAACATTTCTTTACATCCCCGTTTTTTATCGTGTATACGTCGCGTTTCAGGTCCGTCAAATCCCGTACATTTCATTGTTCTTCTTTTTCAATTGAATCAACAAAATTAAAACAAAAAAGTAGTCCCACCCACCCGGCGGAACTACTCTTGAAGTGCATGATTCAATTTTTACAGGTTCATCAGGGGGCTGGTCTGAGTGCCGCGATCCACAATGTCCTTATCCTTGATGCCCAACAGGTAGCGCTGGGTGATCATGATATTGACGTGCCCCATCAGGCGGGAGACACTATACAGGTCCAGACCGTTCTTCAGCTGCATCTGTGCGAAGGTGTGGCGGCAGGTATGAGGGCTGACCCGCACCGAGGGCGAGACCCCCACCTCTTTTGCGGCATACTTCAATATCCGTGCTACGGCCTCATCGGTCATGGGCTTGCCGTTTTTGCTGGGGAAGAGGTTCTTGTAGCGAGTAGGGTGCTCCTTCAGGTAGCCATCCCGGAGCGTGCAGTACTTGACGAGCTGCTTGGAGAGTGCGGGTGATTTGGGCACGACCCGTTCCTTGCTGCCCTTGCCGTGCTTGACCAGAATATAGTCCTGCTTGATATCCTCCGGCTCCATCAGGATCATTTCGTTGCAGCGCATCCCGGTATCAAACAGTAGCATGATGATGGTCTTGTTCCGCACGTCCAGAAAATCCTTGCCGTCGTAGAACTGGATCATCCGCTTCATCTCAGCCGCTGTAAAGGTATCGATGATCGTCCGGGGCTGACGGAGGCACTTTACCTTTTTGGCCGGATTGTCCCGCTCCTCCAGATAGCCCTCATTGACCAGATAGTTGAACCATGTGCGCCACACCTTGAGCAGGTCGTTGATATAGCGGAACGTGCTACCCGCATCCTGCTTCTCCTTCATCAGGTCCCGGATGTGGCGCGGACGGACGTCTTCCAGCTCAGTGATCTGCTTCAGCTCCAGATATTCCAGCAAAAAACGGGTCGCAGCCTTATAATTGCGCACAGAGCCTTTAGCCAAATGGCGGCATTCACAGTCGTAGATAAATTCATCGCGGAGATCTTTCAAACACATAAAAAAACACCCTTTCCTTCATGGCGGACCACAAAAGAAAGGGTGAAAAATTGCTAGATAAGCTTATCGTACCAAATCAAGCTTGTTCGTAGTTGAGCAAGACAAACTTCGGCCGACAAATCATCCAATTTTTAACGCAGCTGCGCGATTAGCAGTTCTCAGCGAAGTACTTAATGGTACGGACCATCTGAGAGGTGTAGGAGTTCTCGTTGTCGTACCAAGACA
>OKSA01002986.1_pt1 | contig 13034 bp, 10 predicted proteins | sample 1601181 | NCBI WGS metagenome assembly OKSA01 (sample SAMEA3541538, study PRJEB24748) | human gut metagenome | biome: human gut; feature: human-associated habitat; material: faeces | place: China | collected 2012 | reverse complement strand
CCGTGATCATGCAGCCGTCGATGTAGTTCCACTTGTTGGGCTTGCCGCTGCGGACCTTCTCGATGTTCCACATGGGTGCCTCGGCGCTGGAATTGGCGATGAGGTAGTCCACATAATCGCCCAGCATGGACAAAATCTCTTCATGAGTCATGGCTTAGTCCTCCTCAAAATGGCCGACGTTGGCAAAGCGCAGGCGCTCGCCCTCGTAGCCCTCGATCCTGACGTTGTGCAGCTCGATGTTCTTGACGTTCTCGGCGTAGATGGCCAGCTTCTTCACCAGCGGGCGGTTGTCGGCCATGGCAGCCTGACCCTCCTTTGCGTTGGGGTCGAAGGTGATGGTGACGTTCTTCATGGAGATGCCCTCGATGGGCTGCTCGGGCAGGCCGTCAAAGTAGCAGCCCGCAAACTGTGCATCGGTGGCCACGATGTCTTCCATGGTCAGGGTGCCGAGCTTCGGGGTGTACTCGTCCACGGGCAGAGCCTCGCGGCACTGGACATAGGGGCTGTGGCCGTCCGGGTCGCAGAAGTAGAACATATTGATGACGAAGGGAGCCTTGACGCCCCGCATCTCCACGTTGCGGAACACCAGACAGATCGGAAGACCAGCCCGTCGATGACAGCCGTGTTGCCGCGGCCGCGGCGGGTCTTGACGCGGAGGCCGCGGTCGGTGTGGTCCATGAGGCACTGGGTGACCACCATGTCCTTGACGCCGCCGCTCATCTCGCTGCCGATGACGATACCGCCGTGGCCCTTGTCCAGCAGGCAGTTGCGGATGACGGTGTGCTCGCAGCTCTTCTTCAGCTTCATGCCCAGGAAGACCTTGCTGGCCTTCATGGCGATGCAGTCGTCGCCGACATGGATGTTCACGCCGATGATGCGGGTATCCTCGCAGCTTTCGGGGTCAATCCCGTCGGTGTTGGGGGCGTTGTAGGGGTTGTTGATGTTGAAGTTCAGCAGATCCAGATGCTTGACGAAGATGGGGTGGATGGTCCAGGAGTAGCTGTTCTGCACCGTGATGCCGTGCAGGCAGATGTTGTCGCTGTCCACCATGGCGACCGCGCGGGGACGCCATGCGATCCGCTTGACCTTCGGGTCGATCCACCAGTCGCCGTTCTGGGCGTCGCAGTCCAGGGTGCCCTCGCCGGTGACGACGACGTCGTGCACCTGGGTGATGTTCAGCAGGCCCGCAAAGCTGCTCAGGGGGTTGCCCTCCCAGCCGGTCAGGTAGTATTCATCCACCTCGTTCTCGCTGGGCAGGACGCCGGGCAGGATGGGGTAATGGGTGCGGTCGTTGTCGCCCAGCAGCACGGCGCCCTTTTCCAGATACAGGGTCGTGCAGCTCTTCAGGAACAGGCTGGCGGTGCGGTAACGGCCGGCCGGAACATAGACGGTGCCGCCCTTGGGGCAGGTGGAAAGGGCCGCCTGCAGCTTGCCGGTGTTGTCGGTCTCGCCGTCAGCCACCAGACCGTAACGGGACGCATCCACAAAGAAGCTCTCGTCCTGGGTGCGGAAGTTCGCGGTCAGGGTCTCGCCCTCCGACTCAACGGTGACGGTGTAGTCGGTGGCCGGGGTCAGGGAGAAGAGGGAGAACACGTTGGTGTCCTGGGCCTCCCGGACCGGTTCGCCGTTCAGCAGCACCCGGAAGGGGTGGGCCGGACGGAAGCACAGGCCGTTTTCCAGCTCGAAAACGGCGCTGCGGGTCATGGAGCGGATGAGTGACAGTTTCATAAAACAAAACCTCCTTGGGGTTTCGGCTTGCCCGCGCGGGGCGGACGTGATACACTGGAGAAAACGAAAAAAGCGGGGGATCAATGATGCCAATGCGAGCGGAACGCGATAAACTGAATGCAAAGACGCTGGCGCTCCAGCTGCGGATGACCGAGAGCGAGTACCGCCTGCAGGAGGGCGAGGAGACCTGCCGCATCCTGGTGGTGACCGGCGGCAGCTGCACGTTCCGGCGGGGAGATGCTTCGCTGCTGGTCAACCCCGGCTGCGTGCTGCTGCTGGGGCCGGGGGGCGGCGTGTTTCAGCAGGCGGGGCATCTGGCCCCGGAGCTGATCGGCTGCCGCTTCCCGGCGGCGGTGCTGACCGAGCTGAAGAGCGTGATGCAGCGGGATTTCAGCCCGCTGTTCGAGCCGGACGACCCGATCCTGCTGTACGGCCCGGTGCAGTGGGCCAGCCGCCTGCGCACCCTGCTGAACCTGATGCGGAGCGCCGCCGGGGAACCGGACTGCCCCGGCATCATCTACCTTTCGCTGCTGCTGCATTATGTGGACCAGGAGTGTAAAGCCGAGCGGCAGACCGCCCGCCCCCGGAACGAGACCGTGGAGCAGATCTGCGCCTACCTCGCCGCGAACTATCAGCAGAAATTCTCCCTCACCGATGTAGCGGCGCGGTTCTATCTGTCGCCCTACTACCTCAGCCGTCTGTTCCGGCGGGTGACGGGGCAGTCCATCGTGGACTACATCAACGGCCGCCGCATCGAGGCCGCGCAGCATCTGCTGGAGACCACCGACCTGAACATCAGCGCGGTGGCCGAGCAGACCGGCTTTGCCTCGGCGGCTCACTTCCGCCGGGTCTTCCGGGAGATGATGGGCGTCGGCCCATTGCAATACCGCAAGAGCAGCCGCGGCTGAGCCTGCGCAGAACCTGCAAAGAGAAACGACCCCTATGCCGTGTGCACAGGGGTCGTTTTGATTGCTGTGTCAGGTTCCCGCAGAGCGGAGCGAAGAGCGATCAGCCCTTGACAGCACCGGCGGAGATACCTTCGACGAACTGATCCTGTGCACAGAAGAAGACGATCAGCTGCGGCAGGATGGAGATCAGGGACAGAGCCAGGATGCGGTTCCATGCAAAGCCGGTATCACCGTCCATGGACAGCTTGACGAACAGGGACATCGGGTACTTTGCCGGGGTCTGCACGTAAAGCAGCGGGCCCATGAAGTCGTTGCAGCTCCACATGAACTGGAACAGAGCGCAGGACACCAGAGCAGGCATCAGCATGGGGACGATGACCTTGTACAGCGTCTGGAAGGAGTTGCAGCCGTCAATGGCAGCAGCCTCGTCCAGGTCACGCGGGACATTGCGCATGAACTGCACCAGCTGATAGACGAAGTAGGTCTCAGTTGCAAATGCGCAGTGGACCCAGATGGCCAGATAGAACGGGCTGTTGACCCAGCCGAACTTGGTGTACAGCAGGAACTGCGGAACGTTCAGAACGACCTGGGGCAGGAACAGGGTGGCCAGCATGATGCTGAACAGGATCTTCCGGCCGGGGAAGTCGAAACGGCCGAAGCCGTAAGCGGCAACGCAGGAGGAGATAACCGTGCAGATGACCTTGGGCAGAACATACGAATAGGTGTTCAGCATGGCCTGCAGGATGTTGATGGAACCGCCGAAGTTGTTCAGCGCGTTCTTATAGCCCTCCAGAGTAGGGTTCTTGACCCACAGGCCGATGCCTGCGAAGATCTCGCTGTTGTCCTTGAAGGTCGCGCTGATCATCCACAGCAGGGGATAGATCATGATGAGGCCGACCAAGATCAGGACGAGGTACTTGAAGAACGTCGCGATGACGTTGGATGCTTTCATTCCCATACTGTCACACCTTACCTTTCATCCGAGTAGTAGACCCACTTCTTCTGGCTGGTGAAGGCGATGATCGTGAGGATGCAGACGATCACGAACATGATCCATGCCAGTGCGGAGGCCATGCCCATCTGGTTGGACTTGAAGGCGTAGTTGTAAACCAGAATGGAGATCAGAGTGGTGGAGTTGCGCGGGCCGCCGTTGGTGATGATGAACGGGCCGTTGAACTCCTGGAATGCCTGGCAGATCTGCGTGACCAGGTTGTAGAAGATGATGGGGGTGATCATCGGGACGGTGATGGAGAAGAACTGCTTCCACTTGCCGGCACCGTCGATGGTGGCCGCCTCATACAGGTCTGCGGGCACGCCCTTCAGAGCGGCCAGGAACAGGACCATGGCGGAACCGAACTGCCAGATGCGCAGGAAGCAGATGATCCACAGCGCATAGTTGGGGTCGCTCAGCCAGGAGGGGCCCTGTGCGTGGCCGAAGGTGATGGCGCGGATGATGGTGTTGACCAGACCGTCATCGCGGAAGACGGCCTTCCACAGAACGGCGATGGCAACGGAGCCGCCCAGGATGGACGGGATGTAGTAGACGGTACGGAACAGGTTCACGCAGGCGATCTTGAAGTTCAGGATGTATGCGATGAACAGAGCGAAGATCAGCTTCAGGGGCACGGTGATGAAGGCGTACTTGAAGGTAGTGATCAGGGCCTTGGTGATCTTGGCATCGGAGAAGGCGGTGACGTAGTTCATCACGCCGTACTCATGGATGCCGTTGAAGAAGTTCATATCGGTGAAGCTGTAGTACAGCGACTGACCAAACGGGATCGCCTTGAAGACGACGAAACCGATGATCCAGGGGATCAGATAGATCAGACCCTGCCACTTATCGAAGAACTTCTGGGCCGGGGTACGCCCCAGAGAGGGCGCATTACTTTCTTTCATCCGGGAATCCTCCTTTTGTGGGTGATTTTCCAACGCATGGCATACCGCGTGTCACACTTTGGAAACAGACTTGTCAGAGATTTGTAACCTGTGCCTGAGAAAAAGGGGCATCGGCCGAGCGGTCGATGCCCCTCGTATGTAGAACTCAGGTCAGAGTCTGAAGCGATCAGACGGTGTAACCAACAGCGGACATGCCGTCCAGCAGGGTATCAACGACATCAGCGCCGGAAGCGTTGTCGTAGTCCACGGTGTCGAAGACTTCCTGATAGATACCGGTGCCGTTTGCCTTCAGGTCGTTTGCCTCGAACAGGGGGTCCAGCTGGAAGCCGACGAAGGCCATGACCTTGCCGTTTGCCTCAGCGACCAGCTCCTTGATCTTGCCAGCAGCCTGTGCAGCCTCCAGGCCAGCCTTGGAAGCGGGCAGACCGCACTCAGAGCCCATGATCTCAGCGCCTTCCTTCTCGTTCAGCAGGAAGTTGATCAGCATAGCAGCCTCAGCGGGATGCTCGCAGGTCTTGGTGATGGCCAGACCCATGGAGACCTTGGAGAAGCCGCCGTTGTAATCGCCGAACTTGATCTCCTCGCCGACGGTGAAGCCGGGCTTGTTCTCCTCGTCCAGAGCGTCCTGATACTTGGTAGCGGAGGAATCCCACTCGAAGATACCAGCCATCTTGCCGGTGATCCACTCGTTGGACTGGTGTGCAGCGTTGTCGCCGTTGGAGCCGTAGTAGGTGGGCAGGCTCATGATGACGTGGCCATCGACCAGGCTCTTGATGAAGTCGATGCCCTCGGCGATCTCGTCAGCGGTGTAGTTCAGGGTAGAGGTGGTGGGGTCTGCCCAATCCTTGCCGTACTTGGACTCAAGGTAGAAGACCATCAGGATCATACGGTCGTATGCGCCCAGGTGCAGAGGATAGTAGTCATCGCCCAGCTTCTCCTGGAATGCCTTGCCTGCGTTCATCAGGTCGTCCAGAGTCTTGGGGACCTCGGTGATGCCAGCCTTATTAAAGGTGGTCATGTTCCAGTAGAAGATACGGCCGGTCATAGCGACAGGCACACACTGCTGTGCATTGGCAACGTTGCAGGCTGCCAGCTTTGCGTCGTCCCACTGGGACATATCCAGGTAATCGGTGACGCTGTTCAGGTCGATGAAGGTCTGGCCGTTGCCGGAGTAGTTGTACAGCCAGTTCCAGTTGATCTGGCAGACATCCTCAGCCACGCCGCCGGCAAACTTGGTGGACATGGTGTCCTCCCAGCCGGACCATGCAGCGAAGGTGGGGTTGACGGTGATGTTGCTGTTTGCTGCGGAGAAAGCCTTCAGGGCCTCCTGGTAAGCGTTGTGACGAGACTCGCCGCCCCACCAGCTCATGGTCAGGGTGACGGGATCGCTGCTCAGGCCAGCCACGGAAGCTGCTGCTGCGGAAGAAGCGGTGGAAGCTGCGGTGGAGTTGGAGCTGCCGCCACAGGCAGCCAGCAGGCCAGCTGCGCCCACAGCGCCGGTGACCTTCAGGAAATCGCGACGAGAAATTGCCTTGCTCATTGTTTGTTCTCCTCCTAATAAATAGAAAACATCTGCTCATCGGCCTTATCTGCAAAAGGCTCGTTGTATACAATTATGATAACAAAATATCCCGCAAAAAGAAAGATGTAAATTGAAGAGAAGCGCGCAAAAAACGAACAAATATTGCGCTCGTGTTTGGCGCGGTTTTGACGTCCTTGCCGAAATGAATAAACTTGAGCGAAAAAACTGTGCAACATGTATACTTCAACAGATTGCATAGAAATTGGAGCAAGGAGTCGGAGAAACATCCTAAAATTGCAATATTTTTGTAACCTATCGGGAAATTCGCGTGGTTTTGTTGTACACAAAATGTGAAATCGTTGACGATTCCAGAGATTTTCCAACTGATATATCAATAGCGCAATAAACGCGCGAAGTTGGATACAACTGATATATCACCCTGTCGGAGGCGGTCTGTTCCGGGCAGAAAAAAGCGCTGCCCGGCGGGGCAGCGCTGAAAAAATTTTTTCTGGTTTTTGGGGGAACACGGCTGCAAAATGAACGCAGTGCAATGCTTCTTCCGGGAAAAGCTCCGCTTTTTTATTTCGCAGCCCGGCGGGCGTAGAAGGCGCGACGCTCGCGGAAGTAGCATTGGGGGCACATGCTGACGTACTGCACGTCGTTTTCCAGGTCGATGGCGACCTGTTCGCCCTCAAAGACGAACACACCGTTGACTTTGCGGCAGTTGCAGGTGGCCTTGCGGCCGCAGGTGCAGATGGTCTTCATCTCCTCGATGGTGTGAGCCAGCTCCAGCAGGCGGGTGGAGCCGGGGAACCCCTTGAGCGAGAAGTCCGACCGCAGACCGTAGCAGATGACCGGGATATTCAGGTCTACCGTGACCATGAACAGCTGCTCAGCCTGTGCCGGGGTGAAGAACTGGCTCTCGTCGCAGAGGACGCAGGCCAGCTTCTGGGTCTGGCTGGCGGCGCGGACGGCCTCAAAGATGTCCGCCTCCGGCGGGATGAGCAGGTCGGCCTTGCGCCGCACTCCCAGGCGGCTGACCAGTTCACCGCCGCCCTTGGTGTCCACCTGCGGCTTCAGGATGAGCACCTGCATCCCCTGCTCCTCGTAGTTGTGCGCCACCTGCATCAGGGCCGTGCTCTTGCCGCTGTTCATTGCGCCGTAACGGAAATATAGCTTTGCCATGAAGGTCTCCTCATAAAAAGCAACCCTCTCAGCCATCGCTGCGCGATGCCAGCTCTCCCAAAGGGAGAGCCATTGGCAAGCCGGTCAGCTTTCTACGGAATGAGCAAAGCCCAAACGATGGGAAGCGAGCGGGCTTCGCTGTGATGGGAAGGTTGCTTTATCATATTATACTATATAGTAACAACCGGAACATCAGTCCTGATTGCGCAGGCGGTAGCCCAGGCTCATCAGGCTGTCGCCCAGGTGGACGTTCTCGACCACGACTTCCGGATACGAGACGGACAGGTCGTAGTGAGAGAAGTTCCAGAAGCCTTTGATGCCCAGGCTGACCAGACGGCCGCTCAACTCTTCGGCACCGCTGCGGGGCACACAGAGAACCGCCACTTCGGGCTTGTGCTCGGCGCAGAAGCTCTCCAGCTGGTCGATGTGGAGGATCTGGATGCCGTTGATCTCCCTGCCCACTTCGTCCGGCGAGTTGTCGAAGGCGGCAATGAGCTTATAGCCGTTGGTATCGGTGGTGATGAACCGGCTGACGGCCTTGCCCAGACGGCCGCAGCCGATGAGGATGGTGGGCAGGCGGTCGCCGTTGCCGAACAGCAGATTCTCCAGGATGGAGAGCAGGTTTTCGACCGAGTAGCCGATGCCCTGACGGCCGTTCACATCGCCGATGCAGTTGAAGTCCTGCCGGACCTGAGAGGCCGTGGTGCCCATCTGGGCGGCCAGTTCGCGGGAAGAGATGCTGGTGATGCCGTCGTTCTTCAAGGTCCGCAGAAAGCGGTAGTACTTGGGCAGGCGTTTGATCACCGGCAGAGATGCTTTACCAGGGGTGTTCATAGGTGGTTCTCCTTTCATCCATTCGATGCCGGTCCTCTGCGCCCACCGTGGCGCTCCGGCAGATTCAAAGAGTTTTGCACAATAATGATACATCTTTGTCAATCTTATTCATTATCTAAAGTATACAGCGGATGTGGAGAATGTCAAATAAAATAGAGCAATTTTTTCAAAAGTTAAGAAATCTTAGCCGCCGCATAATCATTTGACCCGCCGGGAACCCTGAAAAAAACAGAGCAGGAGGGGCTTATGGCAGAGCAGAACGAAAAAAACACCCCGGTGGAAGAGCAGCGGCTGGAAAAAGAGCAGATCGAGGATCTGGGCAGCGTCTACCGCACCAAAGGCCCCCACGCCATCCACTGCCTGACCGTGGTGGGGCAGATCGAGGGCCATGTGGAAGCGCCCCAGGGGCAGAAGACCACCAAATATGAGCATGTCATCCCGCAGCTGGTGGCCGTGCAGGAGGACCCGGCGGTGGAGGGCCTGCTGGTCATCCTGAACACCGTGGGCGGCGATGTGGAAGCCGGGCTGGCGCTGGCGGAACTGATCGCCAGCATCTCCAAGCCCAGCGCCGCCGTAGTGCTGGGCGGCGGACACTCCATCGGCATCCCGCTGGCCGTCAGCGCCCGGCGGAGCTTCATCGTGCCCACAGCCACCATGACCGTCCACCCGGTGCGGCACTCCGGGATGATCCTGGGTGTGCCCCAGACGATGCGGTGGTTCGAACAGATGCAGGAGCGGATCACCGGCTTCGTGGCGGCGCACAGCGGCATCTCGGAAAAGCGCTACACCGAGCTGATGCTCCGCACCGGCGAGCTGGTCATGGATGTGGGCACCATGCTGGACGGCCGCCGGGCCGTGCGCGAAAAGCTCATCGACGAGCTGGGCGGCATCTCGGATGCTCTGGCGTGGCTGTATCGGGAGATCGAACGCTGAGCGGGTTTTCGTTGCTATTTTCCATAGGTCGTGATAAAATGAAAGAATCGAATACTATGGGAGAAAGAGACAGGGTTGCAACGAAAGATGGCAAAGAAAAAACGAAAAACGACCGCAAGACGCGCACCTGCGCGGAGAAAGAGCCGGGCACAGGAGCGGATGCCCGCAGGGCTGGGCACCCTGTTTGCGGGCCTGCTGCTCATCGTGCTGGCCTTTGTGGAGGGCAGCTCAGTCTGGAAGGCCCTGCACGAGGTATTGTTCGGCCTGTTCGGCTGCGGCAGCTTCGTGCTGGGCGCAGCGATCTGCTATCTGGCCATCCTCTACACACGGGGCGAAGACCTCATCGGCCAGATGTTCAAGCTGATGCTGGGGCTGGTGTTTGCCAGCGGCACCGTCATCGTCTTTTCCGAGATCCCCGCCGACATCCCGGCGGCCCGCATGGTAGCGGAGTGCTATCAGAACGGCGTCCATGCCTGGCTGGGCGGCGGTGCCATCGGTGCCCTGCTGGGCGGCAATCTGCTGCTGCTCTGCGGGCGTCCGGCGGCGAATCTCGTGATGGTGGTGCTGGCGCTCTGTGCCAGCCTGTACATTTTTGATATCACCCCCGCCGAACTGTGGCAGTGGATGTGTGAACTGGGCGGCAGCACCCACGAAAAGGGCGTGGCCGTCTACGAGCAGAATGCAGCCCGCCGCGCCGAGCGGCAGGCCGCCCGCCAGGCCGAGGAGGAAGCGGCCGCGCTGGAAGCCGGAGACGAGCCGGACCTTTGCGGCGAAGAGGACGAGGAAGGCGGCTTTGCAGCGCCGGGCTGGCTGTCCGGCATTTTCAGCTGGGGCCACAAGGTGACCAAAGAGCTGGAGGGCGAAGCCGTGCCCGAACCGGTGGACGACTCTCTCGGCTACGAAGCACCTGCCCCCTCCCCCGCGCCTGCCCCGGCAGAGCCGCAGGAGGCCCCGGCCTTTACGCCGGTGCAGGTGGGCACGCCCCATCCCCGCGCCTCGTTTGACATCGACCTTGGGCCGGACAGCACCCCCGTGGTCGAGGGCGGCAGTGAGCCCATCGAGCCCTTCATCGTCGGGCCCGGCGGCACCTTCGGGCAGGACCCGCTCCACAAGCCCGCGCCCCGGCCCATCGTGAAGCCGGTGGTGCCCGATGCCATCGAGACAGCAGCCGAGGACTTCTTTGCAAAACCGGAAGCCCCGGCAGTCCCCGAAGCACCGGCCCCGGTGGTAACGCCCGGCATCCCGGCCCAGCCGGTGGACGAAGGCCCCGCCGAAGCTCCTGCGTTCGACGGCAGCGGAGCTTTCCAGACACCGACCCTGCCCACCACCGACGAGCCCTCAGTTCCGGTGCGGGTCATGGCCGACAACGTGATGGCCATGCGCTCTGCCCCGGATGAGGACGGCTGGATCAGCATCACCAGCGAGCCGGTGGAGGAAAAAGACATCAACACGCTGGTAGCCGCTGCCATGGAAAAGCCCGCCGTCGGCGAGCAGCAGGCAGCCATCGCCCCGGCCGAGGAGCCGGAAGCTGAGGAGAGCTATCAGTACCAGTACCCCGGCATCGACCTGTTCGAAAAGGCCCCGGAGGAGAGCGACCCCAACGCACAGGACGAGCTGAAGGCCAACGCGCAGAAGCTCGTGGACACGCTGGAAAGTTTCGGCGTCCGCACCCGTGTGCTGGACATCTCCCGCGGCCCGTCGGTCACGCGGTATGAAGTCCAGCCCATGGCGGGCGTCAAGATCAGCCGCATCACCTCGCTGGCAGACGACATCGCACTGAACCTGGCCGTCGCCGACGTCCGCATGGAGGCCCCCATCCCCGGCAAGCCCGCCGTGGGCATCGAGGTGCCGAACCACAAAAAGACGCCGGTCTATATCCGCAGTGTCTTCGAGAGCCAGGCCTTCCTGCGGATGACCTCGCCCCTCGGCATCGCACTGGGCAAGGACATCGCCGGCGTGGCCCAGGTGGCCGACCTGTGCAAGATGCCCCACCTGCTCATTGCAGGCAGCACCGGCAGCGGCAAATCCGTCTGTGTCAACAGCATCATCATGAGCCTGCTGTTCCGGTCCAGCCCGGAGGACGTCAAGCTCATCCTCATCGACCCCAAGGTGGTCGAGCTGGCCGAGTACAACGGCATCCCTCACCTGCTGATGCCGGTCATCACCGAGCCGAAAAAGGCGGCGGGCGCTCTGAGCAGCGCCGTGCAGGAGATGGAGCGCCGGTATCACCTGTTTGCGGAGAACAACGTCCGCGACATCAAGTCCTTCAACAAACTGGCCGCCACCGACCCCATGCTGGAAAAGATGCCCTACATTGCCATCATCATTGATGAGCTGGCCGACCTGATGATGGTCGTGGGCAAGGACGTCGAGGACTCCATCTGCCGCATCGCCCAGAAGGCCCGTGCCGCCGGTATGCACCTCATCGTCGCGACCCAGCGCCCCAGCGTGGACGTCATCACCGGCCTGATCAAGGCCAACATCCCCAGCCGCATCGCGTTCGCGGTGTCCAGCCAGGTGGACAGCCGCACCATCCTGGATGGTGCCGGTGCCGAAAAGCTGTTGGGCATGGGTGATATGCTCTTCATGCCGGTCGGTGCCCCCAAGCCCATCCGCATCCAGGGCACCTTCGTGCGGGATGAGGAGATCAGCCGTGTGCTGGACTTCATCAAGCAGAGCGCGACGGTCCAGTACGACGAGGCCATGATCGAGGCCATGGAAAAACACGCCATCCTGGACGGCAAAAAAGGCGCATCCTCTGCCGATGCCGACGAAGAGACCGGCAGCGACCCGATGCTCAAGCAGGCCGTCGAGGTGGTCATTGATGCCGGTCAGGCATCCACCAGCCTGCTCCAGCGCCGGTGCAAGCTGGGCTATGCCCGCGCCGCCCGCATCATGGACGAGATGGAACAAAAAGGCATCATCGGCCCCTACGAGGGTGCCAAGCCCCGCGCTGTCCTCATCAGCCGCCAGCAGTGGCTGGAAATGCAGATGAACCAGCCGGATGAATGATCCGCGCAGACACTGACGTGTCCGTTCTCCCCGGAGTGGGAAACCGGCGATCCAGAAGCGAAACGGAACGAACGATAAAATAAAAGGAGCATTATGGAAAACTCTTCCCCGATCTACACCGAATTTCTCCCCATCAGCCGCGCGGACATGGAAGCGCGGGGATGGGAACAGCTGGACTTTGTGGTCGTGGGCGGCGACGCCTATGTGGACCACCCCAGCTTTGGCACTGCCATCATCAGCCGCCTGTTGGAAGCCGAGGGCTACAAGGTGGGCGTACTGGCACAGCCCCGCTATACCGACTGCGAGGACTTCAAGCGGTTCGGGAAGCCGAAGTATGGCTTCTTCATCGGCGGCGGCAATGTGGACAGCATGGTCAGCCACTACTCCGTCGCCAAGATCCCCCGCGCCGAGGACGAATACTCCCCCGGCGGAAAGGGCGGTGCCCGGCCGGACCGCAGTGCCACCGTGTATACCAGGCTGGCAAAGCAGGCCTACCCCGACCTGCCCGTGATCCTGGGCGGTCTGGAAGCCTCGCTGCGGCGGTTCGCCCACTACGATTACTGGCTGGACACCGTCCTGCCCAGCATCGCAGAGGACTCCGGCGCAGACATCATCAGCTTCGGCATGGGCGAACACCAGACCGTCGCCATTGCCAGGCGGCTGGCGGCCGGAGAGCCGGTAAGCTCCATCACCGATGTGGACGGCACCTGCTACCTGACCGACTTCGACCACCTGCCCGAAAAATATGTGGAGTGCGCGGGCTTCAAAAAGGTGGCGTCCGATAAGACCGCCTACGCCAAAGCCTGCCGCATCCAGATGGACAATCAGGATGTCGTCAGCGGCCAGATCATCGTCCAGAAGCAGAGCGAGAAGTACCTCGTCCAGAACATCCCGGCAAAACCGCTGGTGCGCTGGGAGCTGGACCGGGTCTATGCCCTGCCCTACACCCGCCGGTATCACCCCATCTACGAGGCCATGGGCGGTGTGCCCGCCATCCGGGAGGTGCAGTTTTCCAT
>OKSA01002984.1_pt1 | contig 13040 bp, 9 predicted proteins | sample 1601181 | NCBI WGS metagenome assembly OKSA01 (sample SAMEA3541538, study PRJEB24748) | human gut metagenome | biome: human gut; feature: human-associated habitat; material: faeces | place: China | collected 2012 | reverse complement strand
GCACGGGATCGGGGTCCTGCACGATCAGAGCAGCGGGCATGTTGTGGAAGCGGTCAAGATGATACAGGCCGTCCTGCTGCACGACGGAGCTGCCCTTGCCGCCGGGGAACAGCAGAACCTTTCCGGCGATGACCTGCCCCTCCAGGCAGTGATCCTTTTCCGTCATCACACCGTCCTCGGGACGGACCTGATAGAACATGATGCGGTCCTTGGAGATGATGGCCTCGGCCTGGGCCGCGCCCTCAGAAATTTTATGGCATGCAAATCTCTTTCCCATTTTATTTCACCTCACCAGTCAGTGCGGCCTCAATGCAGGTATCGAGGTCACGAATTACAAAGTTGATGCCGCGGCGGCGCGGATAGTACGCACACTTGGGCGATTCCGTGATGCCAGTCTTACCCTTGAGATAGTGCCAGCAGGGCTGGTCTGGGCAGGAGTCGGAGATCAGCTCCGCGCCCGCAGCGGCGAGCGTGTCGTAGATGCCCATGCGCTCAGCCATCTGCAGAGCGTGGCTGGAGACGAGAATGTACATCGGGACGGAGAGCTTCTTACCCTCGATGTGCTCGGCAATATATTTCGCTTCTTCCAGCGTGAAGTGCGGGCAGCCGAACATGGCAAAGTCGATCTTGCCACCGTTGGGGAGCTCATCGCTGAACTTTTCTTCAAAGTCGCGCAGGTCCTTATCGGTGATGACGACCTCGCGCTCTGGTTTTTTGCCGCCGAAGGCCGCTTCCAGCGTGGGCGCTTCGGGCGTGAAGCCGAGAATGTGGTACATGCCGTAAGCCCCGGAGGTGTTGAGCTGTGCGCCGAGGTTACGCAGCGCCTCGGGCGTGATGACCTTGGGCAGGCCCGTGAAGACGGGGATGCCCTCGCCGATCTTGTCGCCCATCATGCCGAGCAGATGGTATTCATAGTCGCTCTTCATGTTGGCTTCCACTCGGACAAGGATGTTGCCCTTGCGGTTTTCATCGAGCAGCAGACCGTATTCGGGCACGCAGCCGGTGATGGCGGCGCACAGTGCGCTGTTGGCGCTCTCGCGGTTGGAGCGCGCGCCCCAGACGGAGTTGACATACGGCGTGGCGCTCGATTCGGAGAAAGCGCAGACCTCGCCGAAGTTCGGCACGTTCGTCGCGATGTAGGGCGTGCAGTTATAGCTCAGCACCGCGCCGAGCGCGCGGTAGGCATTGTCCGTGCGCAGCATGTGGGCGATGTCCTCGGGGTCCGCCGGATGGGCGCAGGCGCCGGTGAAGTGACCGGTGCAGAAGCCGGGGTTGACCGTCGGAGCCACGCGGCAGTGCGCGCCGGCCTTGACCAGCTTTTCGGCAAACCACAGGTCGCCGGCCTGATTGCTCAGGGCAACGTGCGCACGCTTGATGGGCACCATGCGCTCGGCGTCGAAGCATTCGCCGATGCCGACCTGGATCTTCATGGCATAGGCGGCGCCTTCGCCGTACTTGCCGTCCAGCATGGCCTTCTGTTCGTCAGTCAGGATCATGATCAAAGTCCTCCTTGTAAAGATATATCGTAAACTCAGTTTTCAATCAGTGACATGCGAGAATCAGCGCGCACCGCATCGAGCAGCGCCTCGGAGACTTCGATCTCGCCGAGATGCAGCGTATTTTGGATGCGGATGATCCTGGGGTGATCGCGGTCGATATTCCGGCAGCATTTGAGCGCCACGCGGATGGCGGTCTCCTCGTCGTCCACGGTGCAGGGCACCGACGCGTCGCCCAGACAGTTGCAGGCGATGGCGTTGGCGTACATGGATTCGAGGTCGAGCTGCTCGGCGACCTTTTTCGTGATGACGTCGAACAATCCCACGCCGATGCCGTTGCCATGGCTGGCGGGCGTTACATCGCAGAGCACCAAGCGCTGATAGCGCGGGATGTGCAGCACGAACTGCTTGAGCACCGAACTGCGGCCGAGAATGTTCGGGTCAAAGCCTGCGCCGGAGATATCCTTGCCGATCGCGCCGCAGACGATGACATCCGCTTCATCCAGCATGATGTAGGGCATATTGCCCTTGGCGATTTGGACCAACTCCTTTTCCCGCTCGACCAGATGCTCCGCGGGGACAGCTTCGACGGCGTACGTCTTGTCGTAAGCGTTTTCGAGGATGGCGATGCCAAAGCCGACGGGAGCTTTTTGCAGAATGAGACGGGCGGTCTCCTCAATGGCGTCGGCAAAGACCTCGGGGGCTTCCTCGTGCACGGCGGAGCAGCCCTTGTGGTTGCCAAGGCCGATGACCAGCATCTTGCAGAGGCCGCTCTGGATGGGGCCGACGAAGTCGGTGTGCAGCTTTACGCGGTTGATCGGGACGATGAGGTCGGCTTCATAGGCTGCGCGGTCGAACCAGACGGGGCGGCCGTTGGCGCAGTTGCCAAGATAAACGGTGTCCACCGTTGTCACAACGGGAACGCCGAGACGCTCCTCCGTGATCCCGTAGCCCGCGAGGACCTCGCGCTGGCCCTCCTCCGTGCCGCCGCCGTGGCTGCCCATGGCGGAGACGATAAAGGGCTCCGCGCCCAGTTCTTTGAGCGAGTTTACCGTCGTTTCGACGGTGGTATAGAGATTTTGGATGCCGCGGCTGCCGACGCCGACGGCGATACGCATGCCGGGCTTGACGAGCGCGCGGATCTCCGGCTTTGCGAGCTCTGCGCGCACCGTGCCGGCCACATCCTCCAAACGGGTCTCGTCAAACTGCTGCCGCACACGATACATCCTCGGCAGTGGACGCTGCAGGTCTTCTTCCAGAAGGATCGGCATGAAAACACCTCTTTTCGGATGTAAAATACAGAGAAAGAGAACACAGAACATGAGTTATGCAACCAGTATACAGGCTGTGTCTACGTGCCATATTGTAGCTGTTCCGCAGAAATTTGTCAATCGTATTGTTGACCATGTTAACGCCGTGAATTTTGGTAAAAATGGACGGAAAAAAGGAGACGGCCCTGACCGTCTCCTTTTTGAAATGATCAATATCAAACATTGGTGCGCAGCAGATTCGCAGACCACATCAGATGGGCGTGAAGTACTTCCTCCAGCTTGTCGAGGTCGCGGGAGCGCAGCACGCGCAGGATCTCAAGGTGCTGGCGTGCGCTTTCGTGGACATCGCCGAGAACGTTGACAGAGAGCGACTGATAGCGGCGCAGATTGGAATTATTGCCCGCGACAATCTCCTTAATATAATTATTGGTGCAGCGGTCGACAAGAAGGGAGTGCAGCTCCCAGTCCAGCTCGGAGAACTCGCCCTGGGCGGGAGAATCTCCCTGCTCGCAGGCATCGTAGATCGCCTGAAAACGGCGCGTGAGATCGTCGATCTCATCGTTGCTGATGCGGTAGATCGAAGTTTTGATCGCCTGCATTTCGAGCAGGCAGCGGACCTCGTAAAGATCCTCCATGTCCTTGGAGGAGAGCGGCTTGACGTAAGCGCCGATGCCGTTGCGGATCTCGACAAAGCCCTCACTGGCGAGCGCGCGCAGCGCTTCGCGCACGGGCGTCCGGCTCATGCCGAGCTGCTGGGCGATCTGGTTTTCACTCAGGATATCCCCCGGCGCAACAGAGCCCTGGCAGATGGCGTCTTTGATTTGGTTGTAGGCCTGCTCGGAAAGAGTCGGCTGGCGTTTGGCTTCAAACATATGGTATCACACTCGGTCGCAAAATCTTGGATCGTGAAAAGCACAGACTATCCACAATCTGCATACAGGTATTTTACAAAAGAATCCGGCAAAATGCAATCCCTCATTATAAATACAAAACGTAATATTCTGATGAAATATAACGAAACACGGCGGTTTTGGGCGTATGCCCAAACCGCCGTGTCATATTTTTTCTTACAGACGCCCGTAAATGCGGGTCGTCTCGTGGATAGACTTTGCGAGTTTCTTGCTTGCCTCGCCGCTCAGCATGCGCCACTGCCAGTTGCCGCTGCTCGTGCCGGGGGTGTTCATGCGGCAGCCCTTGCCAAGGCCCAGATAGTCCTGCATCTGTGCGACAAACAACCTGCTCTGGCAGCTCATGCCGCCGCGGATGATGCCGGCGTTGAAGCCCTCCTCGTCATTGAGACCGAGGTACTTCTTCGCGAACGCGATGTCCGCCTTATCCGCCTCCGTGCGCCAGAGGGCAAGGGGCGCGTTGTCGTGCGTGCCGGTGTAGCAAATGCTGTTGAAGTTGCAGCTATGCGGCAGGTAGTCGCTCGGGTCGCGCGAGTCGAACGCAAACTCGAGGACCTTCATGCCGGGAAGACCGGAATCGGAGAGCAGCTGTACGACCTCGGGCGAGGGATAGCCGAGGTCCTCGGCGATGAAATCGAGGTCGCGGAACCAGCCGGTCAGCACGCCGACGAGCGACATGCCGGGGCCCTTGACCCAACGGCCGTTTTTGGCGGTCGTCTCGCCGTAGGGAATGGCCCAGTAGCTCTCGAAGCCGCGGAAATGGTCGATGCGGATGACGTCGTAGAGCTTCTGCGCGCCGCCGATGCGGCGGATCCACCAGCCGAAGCCGTCCTTCGCCATGGCCTCGTAGTTGTAGAGCGGGTTGCCCCAGAGCTGCCCGTCCTCGCTGAAGCAGTCAGGCGGGACGCCGGAGACCTCGGTGGGCACGTTGTGCTCGTCGAGCTGGAACATTTCGGGTTCTGCCCACACGTCGGCGGAGTCCATCGCCACATAGATGGGCAGGTCGCCGATGATGCGGATGCCGAGCGAGTGGATGTACGCCTTGAGTGCCTCCCACTGGCGGAAGAAGAGAAACTGAATGTAAGTGAAAAGCTCCACATCCTCGCGCAGCTCGGCGCGGTAGCGCTCGATGACCTCGCTGCTTGTGCGGCAGCGGATGTCCTCGTCGTCCCATTCCGTCCAAGACTTCATGCCGAAGTGGCGCTTGAGCGCCATGAAGAGGGCGTAGTTCGGCAGCCAGCGCTCATTTTCCCGCTCAAATGCCGCGACGGCCTCGCGGTCGCGCGTAAAGCTGCGCGTCTTGGCCTTTTCGAGCAGCGTGAAGCGGCTCGCGTAGATTTTGCCGTAGTCGACATAGCGGGGATCGTCGCCCCAGTCGCAGGCGTTGACCTCCGCGCGCGTCAGGAGCTTATCTTTGACGAGCAAGTCCAAGTCGATGAAATACGGGTTACCCGCAAAGGACGAAAAGCTCTGATACGGCGAGTCGCCGTAGCTCGTCGGGCCGAGCGGCAAGAGCTGCCAGTATTTCTGCCCCGCGGCGGCGAGAAAGTCGGCAAAGTCATAGGCGGCCTTGCCCATCGTGCCGATGCCGTGGGGCGAGGGAAGGGACGAGATCGGCATCAGAATGCCGGAGGAACGTTCGATCAATGGAACCACTTCTTTCTGGAAAATGAAGGATGAAAGGCGTTAACCCTTTACCGCGCCTGCGGCCACGCCCTTGATGATGTACTTCTGGCACAGCAGGTAGAACACGATGACAGGGATGATGCTCAGCAGGATCAGCGCCATCGTCGCGCCGAGGTCGACGGTGCCGTAGCTGCCCTTGAGGTACTGGATGTGGATGGGGATGGTCATGTACTTCGTGCGGTCGAGCACGAGATAGGGCAGCAGATAGTCGTTCCACACCCACATGATCTCGAGAATGCCGACAGAGATCATCGTGGGCCGCAGCATCGGCAGCACGACGGAGAAGTACGTGCGCAGCGGGCCGCAGCCGTCGATGGCGGCCGCCTCCTCAATTTCAAGCGGGATGGATTTGACAAAGCCGACGAACATGAAAATCGCAAGCCCCGCGCCAAAGCCGAGGTAGATGATGGGGATGGTCCAGGGGGTGTTGAGCTTGAGGGTATCGGCCGTCTTCGACAGTGTGAACATCACCATCTGGAACGGCACGACCATCGAAAAGACGCAGAGATAATAGACCATGCGGCAGAATTTGCTGTCCACACGCGCGATGTACCACGCGGCCATCGACGTGCAGAGCAAAATCAGCGCGGTCGAGACGATGGTGATAAATAAGCTGTAGCCGGCGGATTTTAAGAACGGGTAGTTGCCGAACGTCAGGCCCTTGATGAAGTTCGCCCAGCCGGCAAAGCTCTCCGCGTTCGGGAGGGCGAATGTGTCGGTCTTGACATAGGTGTTGAGCTTGAAGGAGTTGATGACCACCGTGAGGACCGGCAGCACATAGATGACGCAGATGACGCCGAGCACGATGGAGAGGATCGTCTTGCGGCGGGCTTCTGCGGAAAGAGAGCGCTTGTTCATTACTGCTGCACCTCCTTTTTGCGGTTAGCACTGAGCTGGAGAAGACCGATGGTCGCGACGAGGATGAAGAACAGCACGGCCTTGGCCTGCGCGGTGCCGCGCGAGTTGGCATTCTGCCCGTAGAACGTGTTGAGAATGTTCAGCGCGAGCATTTCGGTCTCTTTGATCGAGCTGCCGTCGGACAGGATGGTATAGGGCTGGCCGCCCGTGAGGGCGAGGTTCTGGTCGAAGAGCTTGAAGCCATTCGTAAGAGAGAGGAACGTGCAGATGGTGATGGAGGGCATCACATTCGGGATCGTGACTTTCCAAAGCGTCTGCCAGCGGCTCGCACCGTCGATCTTCGCGGCCTCGAGCATGTCCTCGGGCACGGCTTGCAGGCCCGCGATGTAAATGATCATCATGTAGCCGATCTGCTGCCAGCACATCAGGATGATGAGACCCCAGAAGCCGAACTTCGTGTTGAGCAGGATCGACGTGCCGTAGCGCGAGAGGATGCCGTCGAAGATCATCGACCAGATGTAGCCGAGCACGATGCCGCCGATGAGGTTCGGCATGAAGAACACCGTACGGTACAGGTTGCTGCCCTTGATGCCCTGCGTGAGCGCGTAGGCCACCGCAAAGGCCAGCACGTTGATGAGCACGAGCGATATGACGGCAAACAGCGCCGTGAACCAGAACGAATGCACAAAGCTCGCATCCTGGAACGCGCGGCGGTAGTTTTCAAGGCCGACAAAATGCGCGTCGCTCGTGACCTTGAATTTGCAGAAGGAGAGATAGATGCCCTTGCAGAACGGATAGACAAAGCCGATGATGAACGCGCAGACCATGGGTCCCATAAAGAGCGGGAACCAGCGGCGGATCGGGCGGCGGATCATCGAGCTGTTGACCGCAGCGTTGCTGTGCTTATGTTTCAATTCGATCAACTCCCAGCCAAAGATAGAATATTCCTTTTGTTTCTGCACGGCGGGCGCTTCATGCGGCGCTCGCCGTGATATGCAGGGAGGGACGGGCGAAATCGCCCGCCCCTCTCATTTGTGCTTTTCAGATGCGCTTGCTTTTTTAAAAGCGGCTTAGCCGTTGGCGGCAGCGTACTGCGTGGCCCAGCCGTCGACAAACGCGGTCTTGACGAGCTCCCAGTTGGCATCGCTCTGGTCGGCGTCGTACTGGTTCATCGCGGAGACGAGCGCAGCGCGGTAGGCGTCAACGTTCGGCTGGAAGTTGGTGACCCAGGGCATGATGTAGTTGCCGTTGGTGGTGTAGTCGTTGGCGTCGGCGAGGAAGCCGTTGGTGGACTCGGCAGCCTGCTTATAGGGCATGGCGGCGAATTCATCGACCAGCATACGGGAGACCTCGGGATCGGTGACCATCCAGTTCATGAATTCGAGCGTGGCCTGAATGTCTTCCTCGGAAGCCTTGGCGTTGACAGCCCAGCAGTTCTCGGTGCCGCAGTTGAGACCCGCGTTCTCTTCGCCCGCAACACCGCAGTAGAACGGGATCATGGACAGGTTGTCAAGACCGTACTGACCGTCGCCGGTACCGGTGAGCTTGGCCCACTCCCAGGAGCCGTTCTGATAGAACACGGCCTGCTCCTTGCCGAACTCGTCCGCCGCGTCAAAGCCGCCGGCAGCGAGATCAGCAGGATTCACGGCGCTGTTGTTGATGTACAGATCCCACAGGTTCTTGTAGTTCTGCATGTAGGTACCCTTGATGGAAGACGGGCATTCCTTCCAGGCGTCGGGATCGTCCACGGACTCGTAGTAATACTCGAGGTTCGCGAGGTGGCCGGTGAAGCGCCAGCTGGAATCGTCGCTCATGGAAGAGGAGGTGAAGGCGTCGAAGCCGAGCTCGGAAGCACGAGCGTGGATGTCCTCAGCGACGGCCTTGAGAGTCTCAAAGTTCGTGATGTCGCCAAGCGTGTAGCCAGCCTTTTCGAGCAGATCTTCGTTGACGATGATGCCGTAGCACTCGTAGCAGTAGCCGATGGAGCAGAGCTTGCCGTCGGCGTCATAGAGGTTGTAGGCGTCGGTGTTGAGCTCGTTGGCAACGGCGGTGCCGCTCAGGTCATAGCAGTAGTCGCCCCAGGTGCCGACAGCGGCCTGGTTGCCCACGACGAACAGCGTCGGGGGAGCGGACTTGTCCATCTCGGCGGTCAGGGTCTCGTTGTAGGTGCCGGAAGCGGCGGTCACGACGGTGACGGGCACGCCGGTCTTCTCGGTGTACATGGCGGCGACCTTCTGCAGGGCCTCGTCGGCTTCGGGCTTGAAGTTCAGCCAGTAGACGCGGCCGGAGGCAGTATCGCCGTCGCTGTTGTCAGCGGAGTCATCCTTCTTATCGCCGCAGGCGACGAGAGAAAGCGCCATGACAAGAGCAAGGATCATTGCAAGATACTTTTTCATTTCATCAATACTCCTTTTCAAATTTATTTTCACGCGGTTCCCGCGGGAAAATCAGTGCTTGAGCTGCCGCACGGACGCACCCTCGCGCAGCGCGGTCGGCAGAGTGACGTGGCGATGAACGCCGCGTCCCTCGATGATGTCGAGCAGAATCTCGACGCTCGCCTCTCCCATGGCGGTCATGGGCTGGCAGAGGGTGGTGAGCATGGGATGAATGTATTCCGAGACGCTGATGCCGTCGATGGCGATGACGGAGCAGTCCTCAGGGATGGAGCGGCCGCTTTCGCGCAGGGCGCGCATTGCGCCGATGGCCATGTCGTCCGCGATGGCGAACACAGCCGTAAAATCGGCGGGGGAGCGCAGACGCTTTTGCATGGCGGCGTAGGCGTTGGCAATGGTGAAGTCTTCGGCGCAGATCAGGTCTTCCGGATGCTCTGTTAAGCCGAAGTCGCGCAGCGCGCGCTGATAGCCAAGGTAACGGAGCTGGGAGATCGAGCTGTCGTCGGGGTCGGCGGTCAGCACGGCGATGCGGCGGTGACCGTTTTTGTAAAGCTCGCTGACCGCACGGTAGGCCTCCTGCTCGTCGGCGATGGAGACGGAGGAGTACGATTCCGGCGGAAGCGTGCCGTAGGAGTTGGTGTAGGAGCAGCAGACGTAGGGCACGCCGAGAAGCGAAACCTCTTCGGGCGAATAATCGCTGCGCCCGCCGAGGAAGATAATGCCGCGCAGACGCTTTTCCTTTTCCATCACCGCGCCGCACTGAATTTCGTCGTCGCCGGACGGAATTTGACGCATGACCATCGTGTAGCCCGAAGCGTCGAGCTTTTGCTCGATGGCGTGAATGATGTCGGTGTAGAAGGGGTTCTGCACGCCGCGCACCACAAGGCCGACCGCGTCAGAACGAATTTTGACGAGGTCGCGCGCGCTGTTGTTCGGCACATACCGGTGCGCCTCGATGACGGCGCGGACCCGTCTGCGGGAATCCTCACTCACGTCCGGACGGTCGTTGAGCACGCGGGAGACGGTGCTGACGCTCACGTCTGCGAGCTTTGCAATATCCTTGATGGTCATGCCGACGCGCCCCCTGCGATGATTCCGGAAACCTTACCGGTAACGTTTCCAATCCTTGCTTACAGCATAGCCCCCACAGCGGGCAAAGTCAAATGAAACTTGCCGTTTGTGGTAAAAATGGGGAAAACACACAAGAAATGTGCACCGATCATTGACAAAACAGCCAAAGAATCAGAGAATAGCTCTCTTAACGTTCAGCTTATGACGTGCCTGTACCACTTTATGAGCGGCTTATAGCAAAATGCGGGCCAAAATCGGCGTTTCTGTGCAGAAACGAAAAAATCCCCCGTTTCCCGCCGCTATGCGGCAGAAAACGGGGAACGATCTGTGGTTAAAAAAGCCTTACTTGAGCAGCAGCTCCGCGATCTGGATGGTGTTGGTGGCAGCGCCCTTGCGGACCTGGTCGCCGCAGCACCAGAGGTTCAGGCCGCGCTCGTCGGTCAGGTCCTCACGAATGCGGCCGACATAGACGATGTCCTGATCGGACGTGTCGAGCGGCATGGGGTAGACCTTGTTCTTGAGGTCGTCGACGAGCTTGCAGCCCGGGGCGTTTGCGATGAGCTCCTTGGCACGCTCGACGCTGATCTTCTCCTTCGTGCGCAGCACGACGGATACGCTGTGGCTGCGGATGACGGGCACGCGCGCGCAGGTGCAGCTGACCTTCATCTCGGGCAGGTGGAGGATCTTGCGGCCCTCGTTCTGCATCTTCATCTCCTCGCTGGTGTAGCCCTCGAAGGCCTCGCCGCCGATCTGGGGGATGATGTTGTACGCGATCTGATACTGGAAGACCTTGGGCTCAAGGTGCTTGCCCTCGGAAAGGGCCTTGACCTCATTGTTGAGTTCGTCGATGCCGCCCTTGCCCGCGCCGCTGACGGCCTGGTAGGAAGAGGCGATGATCGTCTCGATGGGGCTCTCCTTGGCGAGGGCGTTAATGGCCACGAGGGTCACGATGGTGGTGCAGTTGGGGTTCGAGATGATGCCCTTGTGCCACTTCACGTCCTCGGGGTTGATCTCGGGGATGACAAGGGGGACGTTGGGGTCGAGGCGGAACGCGCTCGAATTGTCGACGAACACCGCGCCCGCCTTGACGATCGAGGGGGCAAAACGCTCGGCGATGTCGTTCTCGGCCGCGCCGAGGACGATATCAAGGCCCTCAAACGCGTCGTCAGACGCCTCGACGATGGTGCACTCCTGACCGCGGAACATGATTTTGCTGCCCGCGCTTCTGGCGCTTGCGATGGGACGAAGGGACGCAACGGGGAAGTTGCGCTCTTCGAGAATTTTGATCATTTCCTGACCGACGGCGCCGGTGGCGCCGAGAATACCGACATTGACCTGTTTCATACTACATTCTCCTTCACAAAACTATTGTACAGGACACGGATGGCCTGTTCGAAATCTTTTTCTTCCACGCCCACGATGATGTTGAGCTCTTCGGGGCCCTGCGTGATCATGCGGATGTTCACGCCGTTTTCGCCGAGCTTGGCGAAAATTTTACCGGAAACGCCGGGACGGTACGCCATCTTGCGGCCGACGGCGGCGACGATGGCGATATGCTCCGTTACGGTTATCTTATTCGGCTGCACCTCTTTTTGCAGCTCGCCCAGCATTTCGTAGAGTGAGCGGGACACCTTGTCGGACGAGACGACGAGCGAGACGTTGTCGATGCCGGACGGGAGGTACTCGACGTTGACCTCGTGCTTGGCGAGCACGTTGAGAATTTTCAGGAGAGAGCCCGGTTCGCTCGACATGCCGGTCTTGGCGATGGTGATGATGGAAAAGCCCTTCTTACCGGCGATGCCGGTGATGAAGCCGCCCTCTTCCATCTCGTCGCCGATGGACTCCAAGATCATCGTGCCGGGATGGTCGGGCGCGTTGGTATTGCGGATGTTGAGTGGGATGTTTTTCTCGCGCACGGGGAAGATCGTGCCCTCGTGCAGGACCTGCGCGCCGATGTAGCTCAGCTCGCGCAGCTCGCTGTAGGTCACGCGGCGGATGGGCTCGGGATCGTCGACGATGCGCGGGTCGGCCATCAGGATGCCGGAAACGTCCGTCCAGTTCTCATACACGTCCGCGCCGAGCGCCGCTGCCGCGAGCGCGCCGGTGATGTCGCTGCCGCCGCGGGAGAACGTGCGGATGTGCCCGTCGGGCATCACACCGTAGAAGCCCGGGATGACGACCTTGCGGTCCTCGGCGAGGGAGCGCAGCGCCGCGTAGGATGCGTCCTGATCGACGGTGCCGTCGAACTTGAACTTGATCCAGCGGGCCGCGTCGACGAACTCATAGCCGAGGTATTCGGCCATCAGCCGTGCGGAGAAGTATTCGCCGCGCGAGGCGAGCTCATCCTGGCTGATGCTATTTTTCATCTTGTCCCACAGCGCGTCGAACTCTTTGTCGAGGCTGATGTGCAGGCCACATTCGGCGATGATCTCGTTGTAGCGGTCGCGGATCATGGCGAAGATGTCCTCGCACGAAACGCCGTATTTGATGTGCGCGGCGCAGAGATAGAGAAGATCGGTGATCTTATGGTCGCCGGAGAAGCGCTTGCCCGGTGCGGAGACGATGACCACGCGGCGGGCGGGGTCGGCTTCCACGATGGACTTGACCTTGGCGAACTGGCGGGCGTCGGCGAGCGACGAACCGCCGAATTTCAAAACTTTGAGCATGGAGTTTATTCCTCTTCGGCCGCGTAGCGCGCAAGCAGCGCGTGCGGGTCGTCCTTTCGGTAAGATTCATAGGCGTCGAACGCCTCGCGGGCGCTGCACTCGCGGGTAAAGTATTCGCCCATGCAGCGGAACAGCCACTTGCACTGCGTGCCGGAGAGGTTCACCGAGCAGGGGGTGAAGGAGTCAGCATAGAAGCTGCGGCAGTCGGCGGCGACGTCGAGACAGTCGCGCAGCACATTCGAGCCGGTCGGGTAGCCGCCTGCGCCCGCGCCGGAAAAGCTCTGCTTGCCAAAACGCGATGCGAACAGCGTGACGAGGTTGCCGGTGCCGTCGGTGTGCGCCTCGGGCGCGGAGGAGGGGAAAAGCGTCGGGCAGACGAACGCGGCCACGGCACGGCCGTTTTTCTCTGCTCGGGCAATGAGCTTGTAGGTCAGGCCCTCGTCCTTCGCCTTGGCGATGTCGCCCGCGGTGATGGACGAGATACCGACACAGGGGATGTCCTCTTCCCTGATGTTCACGCCGAAGGCAAGGTCGGCGGAGAGGACGATCTTGCGGCGCGCGTCCAGACCCTCGACATCTGCGGTGGGGTCGGCCTCGGCGTAGCCGAGCTCCTGCGCCTTGCGGAGCGCGGGCGCGTAATCCGCGCCGGAATTCGTCATGGCGGAAAGCATGTAATTCGTTGTGCCGTTCA
>OKSA01002940.1_pt1 | contig 13240 bp, 8 predicted proteins | sample 1601181 | NCBI WGS metagenome assembly OKSA01 (sample SAMEA3541538, study PRJEB24748) | human gut metagenome | biome: human gut; feature: human-associated habitat; material: faeces | place: China | collected 2012 | reverse complement strand
CTGTACTGCCGCTTCCGGGAGGAAGGCTGCTGGCGGCTGCGGGGTGCGGCCATTTAAAATGCAGCGGCAGCCAGGAGAAACAGGTCGGTGCTGCAGCCGCATGCAGGAAGGCGGAGGGCAGAATTTTTGTTTCGGATGACAAAGGCGATGCATGGAGGCAAACCGCCGAGCTGCTGTTTGCTCCGCTGTGCCTGTTTTTATCCGGAGAAAGTGTTTACGCAATGGGGCAATGCGGAGATTTGATGATTGCCCGTTCTGATGATCAGGGAGAAACGTGGAGCGCGGCTGCTCCGCTTACATCGGGTCAGTGCTGGAGGCAGTCACCCTCCAATGTGTGGTATGCCAATGAAAACATATACATAGCAATGGAACGCGCGGAGGAACAGAAAGGAGAATTTGCCCCCATCCTGATGAGGGCGGCGGTTGGCAGTGATCTGCTTCGGGCGGAAAGCTGGACGTTTGCGTCGGCGCTGACCTTTTCTGATGTAGTGGAACGGGAAGAATTGCTGCATTACCACGGAATTCCGTTTGAGCGGATGGAAGATGAAAACCGAATGTGGCCGATATCAACAAGGTCACCGGCTATGTGCGCGGTGGCTGCAGCCCGGTAGGCATGAAAAAGCAGTATAAGACTGTGTTCGATGAGAGCGTGCTGACGCAGGAGAAGGTCTATGTCTCCGGCGGGCGCATCGGCACGCAGGTGTGCTGTGCCCCGGCGGACCTCATCCGCGCTGCACGGGCAATTACAGCAAAAATTATTTTTTAAAAAAGTCCGTCTATTGTACAAAAAGTTAACGCATCCTATTTACATAAAATATACTTAAACTATAAGTCATACTTAAAAAGAAAAACAATGTCGAAACTGCACAAAACTTTTGAAAGTTTTTTGACGGCATGAAAACACAAGGTAGAATTTGTGGGAACACTCTTTTCAAAGATGTTTTTTTGCCGTAAACTGTATGTAGTACAGGGACGGCGGCCCGCAGAAAGGGCTTTTCCGCCGCCTGAAAACGCAAGCACAAGGAACTGCGGAGGAGAACTTCAATGATGAAGATGCTGCCGGGTCTCATGGGTCGAAACAACATTCGGGCATGTCAGGGGCATCGTGCAACTTTGTGCAAAGCGTCGGGAGAGCATACGCAGAATTAAAGGCCGTGGTACGGGTGTACCGCAGCCTTTTTTGTTTGTCGGTTGAGAAAGAGAGGTTTGGATATGGTTCGTAAAGTGGCTGTGATCATGGGTTCTGACAGCGATTGGTCGGTGGTAAAGGGCGCATGTGCCCAGCTGAAAGCGCTGGACATCCCTTTTGAGGCGCACATCCTTTCGGCACACCGCACCCCTGCCGGGGCAGCGGAGTTTGCCAAAAGCGCCCGTGCCAACGGCTTCGGCGTGATCCTGTGCGCAGCAGGCATGGCAGCACATCTGGCGGGTGCCTTTGCTGCCAACACCACCCTGCCGGTGATCGGCATTCCCATGAAGGGCGGTGCCATGGACGGCATGGATGCCCTGCTTGCCACGGTGCAGATGCCCAGCGGCATCCCGGTGGCAACGGTGGCTCTGAACGGTGCCAAGAACGCCGCATGGCTGGCTGCGGAAATTCTGGCTTTGAGCGACGACGCTCTGGCCGAAAAGCTGGCAGCAGAGCGCACCGCCATGGCCGCACAGATCGCTGCCAAAGAGGAAAAGCTGCAGGCTGAGATCGCCCAGCTGTAAAGGAGAACCAATGTCTGATTTTGCATATCCGCTGCACGAAGAATGCGGCGTTTTCGGCATTTACGACCGTGCCGGTACCGAGGATGTGGCCGCTGCGGCCTACTCGGCTCTGTATGCCCTGCAGCACCGTGGTCAGGAGAGCTGCGGCATCGCCGTGAACGATGATGGCGTGATCAACGGCCACCGCGACCTCGGCCTTGTGAACGAGGTGTTCACCCCGGCGGTGCTGGCAGGTCTGGCAAACCCCAATGCGCGCATGGCCACCGGCCATGTGCGCTATGCCACTGCTGGCAGCCGCGTGCGGGCCAACGCACAGCCCATGATCGTGCGCCATGGCCGCGGCACCATGGCACTGTGCCACAACGGCAACCTGACCAACGCCATCGAGCTGCGCCGCCAGCTGGAAAATGAAGGTGCCATCTTCCACGGCTCCTCCGATACCGAGGTGATCTGCTACCTGATCACCCGCAACCGCCTGCGCATGGGCAGCATCGAGACCGCCATCAGCAAGACGATGGATGTGCTGGAAGGTGCCTACAGTCTGGTGATCATGTCGGCCACCAAGCTCATTGCAGTGCGTGACCCCCGCGGCTACCGGCCCCTGTGTATCGGCACCCTGCCCGGCGGCGGCTACGTATTTGCCAGCGAGAGCTGTGCACTGGATGCCGCCGGTGCCACTCTGCTGCGGGACGTGGAGCCCGGCGAGATCGTGGTAGCAGACGCAAAAACCGGTGAGCTGCGCAGCATCAAGGATCACTGCGGTCGGCCGGACACCCAGATGTGCGTGTTCGAGTTCATCTATTTCTCCCGCCCGGACAGCATCATCGAGGGCAGCTCGGTGCACGAGGCCCGCAAGCAGGCCGGCCGGTTCCTTGCACAGGAACACCCCGTGGAAGCGGACGTGGTCATCGGCGTGCCGGATTCCGGTCTGGATGCAGCTCTCGGCTACTCACAGGAGAGCGGCATCCCCTATGGCATCGGCTTTATTAAGAATAAGTACATCGGCCGCACCTTCATTCAGGGCAGTCAGAAGCAGCGCGAGAACAGCGTGCGCATCAAGCTGAACGTCGTTTCCAGCACCGTCAAGGGCAAGCGCGTGGTGCTGGTGGATGACTCCATCGTGCGCGGCACCACATCTGCCCGCATCATCAAGCTGCTGCGGGACGCAGGTGCCACCGAGGTGCACTTTATGGTGTCGGCACCGCCGTTCAAGTACCCCTGCTACTTTGGCACTGACATCCCGGATCAGAAGCTGCTGGTGGCCACCGGCCGCACGGTCGAGCAGATCAATGAAGTGATCGGGGCCGATACGCTGGGCTACCTTTCCACTGAGCATGTTGTCCAGCTTGCAAAGAACGCAAAATGCGGATTCTGCACCGCCTGCTTTACCGGCGAATATGCCGTGAAGCCGGACGAGGTGCTTTCCACCGATATTCACGAACGCCACCTGAACGACCGTCCCAAGGACGAGAAAAAGTTAGGAGAGTAAGACCATGGAAAAAAGCTATTCTGAAAGCTATGCAGCCGCCGGTGTGGATATCACCGCCGGTTATCGCTCTGTTGAACTGATGAAGCAGTATGTGGCCCGCACCATGAACGAGCACTGCATTGGCGGTCTGGGCGGCTTTGGTGGCCTGTTTGAGCTGGACTGCACCGGCTACAAGCACCCGGTGCTGATCTCCGGCACCGACGGCGTGGGCACCAAGCTGAAAATTGCCATGATCATGGACAAGCACGATACCATCGGCATCGACTGCGTGGCTATGTGCGTGAACGATGTCATCTGCGCCGGTGCAAAGCCGCTGGTGTTCCTGGATTACATCGCCTGCGGCCGCAACATTCCCGAGAAGATCGCAGAGATCGTCAAGGGCGTGGCTGAGGGCTGCGTGCAGGCCGACTGCTCTCTGGTGGGCGGCGAGACTGCCGAGCACCCGGGCATGATGCCGGAGGAGGAGTACGATCTGGCCGGTTTCACCGTGGGCGTTGTGGATAAGGAAAAGATCCTGAGCAACGAGACCATGGCAGCCGGTGATGTGATCCTTGCCCTGCCTTCCACCGGTGTGCACTCCAACGGTTTCTCGCTGGTGCGCAAGATCTTTGACATTGACGCGAACCCCGATGTGCTGCACACTGCCCCTGCAGAGCTGGGCGGCAAGACGCTGGGCGAGGCCCTGCTGGCTCCCACCAAGATCTACGTCAAGCCTGTGCTCAAGGTGCTGGAAGAGGTGGATGTGAAGGGCATTTCCCACATCACCGGCGGCGGCTTCTACGAGAACATTCCCCGCAGCCTGAAAAAAGGCTGCTGCGCACGCATCAACAAGGCAGATGTCCGCACCCCGGCTCTGTTCCAGCTGATGCAGAAGACCGGCAATATCTCCGAGCACGATATGTTCAACACCTTCAACATGGGCGTTGGCATGGTGCTCACCGTCCCCGCAGAGCAGGCCGACAAGGCGCTGGAGATCCTGCACGCAAACGGTGAGCCGGAAGCTTACCGTCTGGGCGTCATTGCAGAAGGTGAGGGCGTGGAGCTGTGCTGAACATTGCAGTTTTAGTCTCCGGCGGCGGCACCAACCTGCAGGCTCTGCTGGACAGCGAAGCCCGGGGCGAGAACCCCAACGGAAGGATCACCCTTGTGGTGGCCTCCAAGCCCGGTGTCTATGCGCTGGAACGGGCCGCAAAGGCCGGTGTGGAAAGCTGCGTGGTGCGCCGCAAGGATTACGCCAGTAGTGAGGATTTTGACGCAGCTCTGCTGAAAACGTTGAAAGACCACAACATCGATCTGGTGGTGCTGGCAGGCTTTCTGTCCGTGCTGGGGCCCAGTGTCATTGAAGCGTATCCCCGCCGCATCCTGAATGTGCACCCGGCACTCATCCCGTCTTTCTGCGGGCCCGGCATGTACGGTCTGCGTCCGCACGAAGCGGCTCTGGCCCGGGGCTGCAAGGTGACCGGTGCCACCGTCCACTTCGTGAACGAAGAGTGCGACGGCGGGCCTATCCTGCTGCAGAAGGCCGTGGACATCCTGCCCGGCGACACCCCCGAGGTGCTGCAGAAGCGTGTGATGGAGCAGGCCGAATGGAAGCTGCTGCCCAAGGCGGTGGCTATGGTGTGCAGCGGAGAAATTGAGTGAAAACTCCTTCCGTCACGCCTGACGGCGTGCCACCTCCCTCAAGGAGGGAGGCAAGGCTCCCTCTCCGAGGGGGCTGTCGCCGCAGGCGACTGGGGGAGTTCCGTAATAGGAGAATTTGACATGGAAAAGATCAACCTGAACGAGTATCTGGCATCCAACGAGTATCCCGGCCGCGGCATTGCTGTGGCAATGGCTCCGGATGGCCGCCAGATGTTCATTGGCTACTTTATCATGGGCCGCAGCGAGAACAGCCGCAACCGCGTGTTTGACCCCGTGCCCGAGCGCGGCGGCATCTGCACCATCGCAGCGGACCCCGCAAAGCTGGAGGACCCCAGCCTCATTATTTACAATCCGGTGCTGACGCTGGGCAAGACCCATATCGTGACCAACGGCGACCAGACCGATACCATTTATGACCTGATGAGTCAGGGCAAGAGCTTTGCCGATGCCCTGCGCACCCGCACCTTTGAGCCGGACGGCCCCAACTATACCCCCCGCATCTCCGCTGTGGTGTACGCCGACGGCAGCTATCAGATGAGCATTCTCAAGTCTGCGGACGGCAATGGCGACAGCGTGCAGCGCTATTTCTTTGATTACCCGCAGCCCGTTGCAGGCGAGGGCCATTTCATCAGCACCTACAAGCACAACGGAAATCCCATCCCCAGCTTTGAGGGTGAGCCGCTGCGCTTTGCCTGCCCCCGCACCATCGGCGATTTTGCACAGGGTCTGTGGAGCAGCCTGAACCCGGACAACAAGGTGAGCCTGTTTGCCCGGGTCATTGATCTGGACTCCGGCGAGACCGGCGACATGATCTTTAACAAGTACGATGCCGTGTGCAGCGATCTGGACGACCCCGAGGAGCCGGAGCTGCTGCCCGAAGAGCTGGAACTGCTCAAAAAGCTTGACGCAGAGGAAAAACAGGACTAAAACAATAGAGAAATAAGGAGGATGCACCAATGAACGAACTGGCACTGAAGTACGGCTGCAACCCCAACCAGAAGCCCAGCCGCATTTATATGGAAGATGGCTCTGACCTGCCGGTCACTGTGCTGAACGGCAAGCCCGGCTACATCAATTTTCTGGACGCGCTTAACTCCATCCAGCTGGTCAAGGAGCTGAAAGCTGCCTGTGGTCTGCCCGCAGCAGCTTCCTTTAAGCACGTTTCCCCGGCAGGCGCAGCGCTGGGGCTGCCCCTGACCGATGTGGAACGCAAAATGTACCACATTGCCCCGGATATGGAGCTGTCGCCGCTGGCAAATGCCTATGCCCGTGCACGCGGTGCGGACCGCATGTCCTCCTTTGGCGACTGGATCGCCCTTTCGGACATCTGCGATGTGCCCACCGCAAAGCTGATCCAACACGAGGTGTCCGACGGCATCATCGCCCCGGGCTACGAGCCGGAGGCACTGGCTATCCTGTCCGGCAAGAAAAAGGGTAACTACAATGTGGTCGCCATCGACCCGGCCTACAAGCCCGCTCCTATCGAGCACAAGCAGGTGTACGGCATCACCTTTGAGCAGGGCCGCAACGAGCTGCTCATCAACGCCGACACCATGCTGAACAACTGGGTCACTGAGAACAAGGATGTGACCGAAGAGCAGAAGCGTGATCTGGTCATTGCACTCATCACCCTGAAGTATACTCAGTCCAACAGCGTGTGCTACACCTACCACGGCCAGACCATCGGCGTGGGCGCAGGCCAGCAGAGCCGCATCCACTGCACCCGTCTGGCAGGCCAGAAGGCTGACAACTGGCAGCTGCGCCACATGGATAAGGTGCTCAACCTGCCCTTCCGCGACGATGTGGCAAAGCCCAACCGTGACAACGCCATTGATGTTTACATCGGCGATACGCCCGAGGATGTGATTGGCGACGATGTGTGGGCCGAGACCTTTACCGAGCAGCCCGCCCCGCTGACCGCTGAGGAAAAGAAGGAATATCTGAGCAAAGTAACCGGTGTGTGCCTTGGCTCGGATGCCTTCTTCCCCTTCGGCGACAACATCGAGCGTGCCCGCCGCTCCGGCGTGACCGCCATCGTGCAGCCCGGCGGCTCCATCCGCGACCAGCAGGTCATTGACACCTGCAACAAGTACGGCATTGCAATGGCCTTCTGCGGCCTGCGGCTGTTCCATCACTAAGAGAAGGTGTAAAAATGAGCAAAAAAATTCTGGTAGTGGGCGGCGGCGGCCGTGAGCACGCCATCATCAAGGCACTGAAAAAAAGCCCTGACTGCGGCGAGATCTGGTGCGCACCCGGCAACGGCGGCATCAGCTATGACGCAAAGTGCAAAAACATCAAGTCTACCGATGTGGACACCATGGTGGGCTTTGCCGTAGAAGAAAAGTTCGATTACGTTGTGGTGGCGCAGGACGATCCGCTGGCTCTGGGCATGGTGGATGCGCTGGCAGCAGTGGGCATCCCGGCCTTTGGCCCGGATAAGGCCGCTGCCCGCATCGAGGCCTCCAAGGTGTTCTCCAAGGACCTGATGAAGAAATACGGCATCCCCACCGCAAAGTACGAGACCTTTGACGACCCCGCCAAGGTCATGGAGTACATCAAGGCCGAGGGCAAGTACCCGGTGGTCATCAAGGCCGACGGTCTGGCACTGGGCAAGGGCGTGCTCATCTGCGAGAACGAGCAGCAGGCTGCGGACGGCGTGAAGGAGATCATGCTGGATAAGAAATTCGGCGCATCCGGCAACCATGTGGTGGTGGAGGAATTCCTCACCGGCCCCGAGGTCAGTGTGCTGAGCTTTACGGACGGCAAGGTGGTCAAGCCTATGGTGTCCAGCATGGACCACAAGCGTGCCAACGACCACGACACCGGTCTGAACACCGGCGGCATGGGCACCATTGCTCCCAACCCCTACTACACCCCGGAAGTGGCCGCTGAGTGCATGGAGAAAATTTTCCTGCCCACCATCAAGGCCATGAACGCCGAGGGCTGCCCCTTCAAGGGCTGCCTCTACTTCGGCCTGATGCTCACCCCGGACGGCCCGAAGGTCATCGAGTACAACTGCCGCTTTGGTGACCCCGAAACGCAGGTGGTGCTGCCCCTGCTGGAAGGCGACCTGCTGCACATCATGCAGGCCTGCACCAACGGCACGCTGGAAAACGAGGAGGTCAAGTTCTCGGACGGTGCTGCCGCCTGCGTCATTCTGGCTTCCGGCGGCTACCCGGTGGCTTACGAGAAGGGCAAGCCCATCACAGGCCTTGTGGACGGCCAGCTGCCCGGCGAGGAGAATGTGACGGTCTACCACTCCGGCACTGCCATCACCGAGGACGGCGCCCTTGTCACGGCCGGCGGCCGTGTGCTGGGTGTCACCGCCACCGGCCCGCGGCTGACCAATGCGCTGAGCCATGCCTATGAGGCGGCAGAGAAGATCAGCTTTGAAAAGCTGCACAAGCGCAGCGATATCGGCCTGCGCGCCCTGAAGGCACTGGCAGAGAAGCAGTAAGAAAGAAAACCCTCTCAGTCGCCTGGCGGCGGCAGCTCCCCCGAAGGGGGAGCTTTATGCGGGAAAATGGGCAAGCCGATGCTTTCCATCGAACGCGGTACTTTCCGCCAGCAGAAAAAGCTCCCCCTTTCGGGGGAGCTGGCACGGCGTAAGCCGTGACTGAGAGGGTCGGTTCAAAGAAAACAAAGGGGGAACCTACCCAATGGTCTATCGTATTTATGTGGAAAAAAAGCCCGGCTTTGATGTGGAAGCCACCGGCCTGAAAAATGAGCTAACCAGCCTGCTGGGCATCCAGTCGCTTACCGGTCTGCGTCTGCTGAACCGCTACGATGTGGAAGGCATCGACGAAGAACTGTTCAACCAGTGTGCAAACACCGTGTTCAGTGAGCCGCCGGTGGATAACACCTATGCCGAGCTGCCCGCCAGCGACGGCGTGTCCTTTGCAGTGGAGTATCTGCCCGGCCAGTTCGACCAGCGCGCCGACTCCGCTGCTGAGTGCATCCAGCTCATCAGTCAGGGCGAGCGCCCGCTGGTGCGCTCTGCCCGCGTCTATCTGCTGGAAGGCACCCTGACCGACGAGCAGGTGGCCGAGATCAAGAAATACGTCATCAACCCGGTGGAGGCCCGCGAGGCTTCGCTGGACACCAAGCAGACCCTGAAAATGGAGTACCCCGTGCCCGCCCCGGTCAAGGTGCTGGAGGGCTTCAACCAGCTGGACGAAGAGCAGCTGAAAAAGTTCATTGCGGACAACGGCCTTGCCATGGATCTTGGCGATATCGAGTTCTGCCAGAAGTATTTCCGCTCGGAGCACCGCGACCCCACCATCACCGAGATCAAGATGATCGACACCTACTGGTCCGATCACTGCCGCCACACCACCTTCGGCACCATTCTGGACGATGTGCAGATCGACGATGCCGTGGTGCAGAAGGCCTTTGACCGCTACATGGCCATGCGCGCCGATCTGGGCCGCGAGAACAAGCCCCGCTGCATGATGGACCTTGCCACCATCGGCGCCAAGGAGCTGAAGAAGCAGGGCATCCTGAAAAATCTGGACGAGTCCGACGAGATCAACGCCTGCACCGTCAAAATCAAGTGCGATGTGAACGGCAAGGACGAGGACTGGCTGTTCCTGTTCAAGAATGAGACCCACAACCACCCCACTGAGATCGAGCCCTTCGGCGGTGCGGCTACCTGCATCGGCGGTGCCATCCGTGACCCGCTGTCTGGCCGCAGCTACGTCTATCAGGCCATGCGCGTCACCGGCGCAGGCGACCCGCTCAAGCCGGTCAGCGAGACTCTGCCCGGCAAGCTGCCCCAGCGCAAGCTGGTGACCACCGCAGCTGCAGGCTATTCCTCCTATGGCAACCAGATCGGCCTTGCTACCGGTCAGGTGGACGAGATCTATCACCCCGGCTATGTGGCAAAGCGCATGGAGATCGGTGCCGTTGTAGGCGCTACCCCCGCTTCCCACGTCCGCCGCGAGTGCCCCGCCCCCGGCGATGTCATCGTTCTGCTGGGCGGCCGCACCGGCCGTGATGGTGTGGGCGGTGCTACTGGTTCTTCCAAGGCCCACAAGCTGGACAGCCTTGAGCACTGCGGTGCCGAGGTGCAGAAGGGCAACGCTCCCATCGAGCGCAAGCTGCAGCGCCTGTTCCGCCGCGAGGATGCCTGCAGGATGATCAAGCGCTGCAACGACTTTGGTGCAGGCGGTGTGTCCGTTGCCATCGGTGAGCTGGCCGACGGCCTGTACATCGACCTGAACAAGGTCACCAAGAAGTACGAGGGTCTGGACGGCACCGAGCTGGCCATCAGCGAGAGCCAGGAGCGCATGGCTGTGGCGCTGGCCCCCGAGGACGTGGACAAGTTCATTGCTCTCGCCAACGAAGAGAACCTTGAGGCCACTCCGGTGGCAAAGGTGACGGCTGAGCCCCGCCTGAACATGGTGTGGAACGGCATGTCCATCGTGAACATCAGCCGCGAGTTCCTGAACTCCAACGGTGCCGAGAAGCACCAGAAGGTCCATGTGGAAAAGGCCACGGTCTGGCAGCCCCAGTGGGAGGGCCTGACCTTCAGCCAGAAGATGAAGAACATGGTGGGCGATTTGAACATCTGCAGCAAGAAGGGCCTGTCTGAGCGGTTCGACTCCACCATTGGTGCCGCCACCGTGCTCATGCCCTTTGGCGGTGCCTATCAGCTGACCCCGCAGAACGCCATGGTGGCAAAGCTGCCGGTGGACGGCGAGACCAGCACCTGCTCCGGCATGGCATGGGGCTTCAACCCCTTCCTGATGAGCGCAGACCAGTACAAGGGCGCTCAGATGGCTGTCATCGAGAGCGTTACCAAGCTGGTGGCCTCCGGCTTCCGCTATGAGGATGCTTACCTCACCTTCCAGGAATATTTCGAGCGTCTGGGCACCGCCCCGGAGCGCTGGGGCAAGCCGCTGGCCGCTCTGCTGGGTGCACTGGATGCTCAGATGGGTCTGGGCATTGCATCCATCGGCGGCAAGGACAGTATGTCCGGCTCCTTTGAAAAGCTGGATGTGCCTCCCACGCTGGTCTCCTTTGCAACCGCCATCGGCAAGGCAAACAAGGTGGTCTCCACCGAATTCAAGAAGCCGGAGAGTACGGTGGTGCTTATCCGGCCCATCATCGACCCCGAGACCGGCTGCCCCAACTTCTTCTCCCTGAAGGCCAACTACAAGATCGTGGAGGACATGATCGAAGAGGGCATGGTGGCATCTGCCTGCTCTGTGGGCTACGGCGGCATTGCCGAGGCTCTGTTCAAGATGGGCCTTGGCAACCACATCGGCTTCAAGATGCGTGCGGATAAGACCACCCATGAGATGTTCCAGCCTATGTATGGCTCCATCGTTCTGGAAATGGTGTCCGATTCGCCCGCCGGTGAGATCCTGGGCGAGACCACCAAGGAATACGTCTTTGAAGCCTGCGGCGAAAAGCTGGATATGGCCCAGCTGCAGGAGATCTGGGAAGGCAAGCTGGAGCCGGTGTACCCCTACCGCAAGGCAGGCCCCACCGTGGAAAAGATCAACGGCAAGCTGACCGCACCCGCCGCACCCAAGATCGGTGTGGCAAAGCCCAAGGTCATCATTCCGGTGTTCCCGGGCACCAACTGCGAGTACGACACCGCCAAGGCCTTTGCCCGCGCCGGTGCCGACCCGGAGATCCTGGTCATCCGCAACCTGACCCCCGCCGACGTGGCCGAGAGCTGCAAGGCACTGGTCAAGGCCATCGATAACAGCCAGATCGTCATGCTGCCCGGCGGCTTCTCCGGCGGCGACGAGCCGGACGGCAGTGCAAAGTTCATTGCATCCTTCTTCCGCAACCCGGAAGTCACCGAGGCGGTGCGCCGTCTGCTGCAGCAGCGCGACGGCCTGATGCTGGGCATCTGCAACGGCTTCCAGGCCCTCATCAAGCTGGGTCTGGTCCCCTACGGCGATATCCGCCCCATCACCGCTTACGATCCCACCCTGACCTTCAACACCATCGGCCGCCACCAGAGCATGCTGGTGCGCACCCGCATTGCATCCACCGGCAGCCCGTGGCTGTCCAAGTGCGAGGTGGGCGAACAGTTCACCGTTGCCATCAGCCACGGCGAGGGCCGCTTCGTGGCTCCGCAGGAGGTGCTGGACACCCTCATGAAGAATGGCCAGATCGCCACCCAGTATGTGGACATCGAGGGCAACCCCACCATGGATCAGAGCTATAACCCCAACGGTTCTGTGCTGGCGATCGAAGGCATCACCAGCCCGGATGGCCGTGTGTTCGGCAAGATGGGCCACTCGGAGCGCAGCGGCGAGTACCTGTACAAGAACGTTACCGGTGACAAATATCAGCCGATCTTTGAGGGCGGCGTGGACTATTTCAAGATTTGATGGTAGAATAGAGAAAAACTCCTTCCGTCATCGCTGATGCGATGCCACCTCCCTCGGAGAGGGAGGCTGAAAGGCCCCCTCCCCGAGGGGGCTGTCGCCGGAAGGCGACTGGGGGAGTCACTTTCAGGAGGAAATAACCAATGTCTCAGCATGATCGTTATATCAGCCCCTTTTCCACCCGGTATGCCAGCAAGGAGATGCAGTATATTTTCTCCCCCGATAAGAAGTTCTCCACCTGGCACCGTCTCTGGATCGCCTTGGCTCGGGCGGAGATGGAGCTGGGTCTGCCAGTGACCCAGGCGCAGGTGTCCCAGATGGAGGAGCATGTGGACGACATCGACTACGAAGCTGCCGCCCGCTACGAAAAGGAGCTGCGCCACGATGTCATGGCTCACATCCATGCCTACGGCGACCAGTGCCCTGACGCCATGCCCATCATCCACCTAGGCGCTACCAGCTGCTATGTGGGAGACAACACCGATGTGATCATCATGCGGGAAGGACTTCTCCTGGTGCGGGATAAGCTGGTGCGGGTGCTGAACAATCTGGCCAAATTCGCTGACACCTACAAGGCGCTGCCCACCCTGGGGTTCACCCATTTCCAGGCCGCCCAGCTGACCACGGTCGGCAAGCGTGCCACGCTTTGGATGAACGAACTGTTGATGGATCTCCACGAGGTGGAGTACCGCATCGACCACTTGCAGCTGCTGGGCAGCAAGGGCACCACCGGCACCCAGGCCTCCTTCCTGGAGCTGTTTGAGGGCGACCATGAGAAAGTCAAGGAGCTGGAACGGAAGATCGCTGCGGAGATGGGCTTCGACAGCTGCGTGCCCGTGTCCGGCCAGACCTATTCCCGTAAGGTGGACGTGCTGGTGCTCAACACTCTGGCTGGCATCGCCCAGTCCGCCAGCAAGTTTGCCACCGACATGCGGCTGCTCTGCCACCTGAAGGAGGTGGAGGAGCCCTTTGAGAAGAACCAGATCGGCTCCTCCGCCATGCCCTATAAGCGCAACCCCATGCGCAGCGAGCGCATCACCGCCCTGGC
>OKSA01002938.1_pt1 | contig 13243 bp, 6 predicted proteins | sample 1601181 | NCBI WGS metagenome assembly OKSA01 (sample SAMEA3541538, study PRJEB24748) | human gut metagenome | biome: human gut; feature: human-associated habitat; material: faeces | place: China | collected 2012 | reverse complement strand
ATGTACTTTATTTTGTGTTAATTTATACGCAAAAAGGACTTTTTCAGTGGCCTTCCTATAGAGGTGAGGGAATTCTTGCTACGGTTGTTAAACTCTAACTTTCATAAAGTGTAACATATTGTTATTGAATTCGTCTATCAAAATTTCTTTACATTCCACAATGTTTCTATTAATACCAAAGTCGATTCCTGCAAACCCGTAGTTCTTCATTGGAGCAAAAATAGAGATTGCCAGTTATTTAACCACTGACAATCTCTTTTTTTATTTTATCAATCAGATCACTCTGAAATCTCGACAACTATTCATATGACAGAATGTCACTCTTTAGCAATTTAACAAGAGAAATCTTTTATCCAATCGGCTCGAAGTCTACAGCTCCATGTTTACACAATGGGCAGATATAATCTTCCGGAAGTTCGTCGCCTTCGTAGATATATCCGCAGACTTTACATACAAATCCTTTCTTACCTTCTGTTTCCGGCTTCGGTTTTACATTTTTCTGATAATAGGTGTAGCTCATTGTCTCCTGGTCACTTACCACGCGGGCTTCTGTCACACTGCAGATGAACATTCCGTGAGTTCCCAGATCTACATACTGCTCTACTTTCAGGGACATAAATGCGTTGATATATTTGTCCAGGAATATCAGTCCGTTATCAGAACGATTCACCTTCTGTCCCGCAAATTTATCCACGCTTCTTCCACTCTGGAAACCAAACTGTTCAAATACAGAGAACGGAGCTTCTACAGAGAGACAGTTTACATTCATCACCCCTGTCTGCTTGATAACATGGTGAGAATAATTTGTCTTATTGATATTAACTGCAACGCGGAACGGAGAGTCTGTCAGCTGTGTAACTGTATTAACGATCAGTCCGTTATCCTTTTTACCGTCATTTGATGTCACTACATAGAGACCATAACCAATGCGGAATAATGCTGTCATGTCATTTTTATTTGCCAGTTCATCATTCTTTGCAATATATTCCTTACAAAGCTCGGAAGCCATCGCTTCCATCTGATCTCTGTTTTCCTGATTTACTGCGGACATGATCTTCACTGTGGTGTCCAGCCAGTTGATCTTCTTACATTCAGAAAGCATATTTTTCATTACTTTTGCTGCCAGAGGTGCCCAGGAACCGTTTTCAATAAGACCTACCGTACGGTTCTGAAAATTATGCTCTGCCAGACGGGTAATAAAGTCATTCATAAATGGATAGATTCCCGCATTATAAGTAGTAGTTGCCAGTACCAGCTTACTATAACGGAATGCATCACTGAGTGCCTGAGACATATCGTCTCTTGCCAGATCATAAACAACTACCTTCGGACATCCCTTGCTCTTTAATTTCTCTACAAACTGATTAACTGCTTCTTTGGTATGTCCATATACAGAAGTATATGCAACTACGATTCCTTCTTCCTCCGGTGTGTAAGAGGACCAGGTATCATAAAGACTGATATAATGTCCCAGATTTTCTGTAAGTACCGGACCATGTAATGGACAGATAATCTGGATATCCAGAGTAGCTGCTACTTTCAGAAGTCTCTGTACCTGTGCACCATATTTACCAACAATACCGATAAAGTATCTTCTTGCTTCATCATCCCAGTCTTCTTCCACATCCAGAGCGCCGAACTTACCAAATCCATCTGCTGAAAAAAGAACTTTATCTGTGCTGTCATAAGTCACCATAACCTCCGGCCAGTGTACCATTGGCGCAAATACAAAAGTAAGATTGTGATTTCCCAGACTCAGTGTAGAACCATTCTCTACTTCCAGTTTCTGCCCTTCCAGATCCAGTCCGAAGAAATTCTTGATCATTACAAATGTCTTTGCATTGGCTACTACTGTAGTACCTGGATATACTTCCAGAAAGTTCGCTACATTTGCTGCATGGTCAGGCTCCATATGCTGAACGATCAGATAGTCCGGCTTACGTCCGCCCAGTGCCTGTTCAAGATTATCCAGCCATTCATGTTTGAAATTGGCATCTACAGTATCCATAACTGCAACCTTGTCATCCAGAATCACATAGGAATTATATGCCATTCCGTTTGGCACTGCATACTGCCCCTCAAATAAATCTACCTGATGGTCATTCACTCCAACATATTTAATGGTATCTGTAATCTTCATGTTTCTGCCCTCGATTCTTTCTTTATAATATATAGTTTGTCCATCACTATTCAGCAACCTGCTGTCACTCAACGTTAATAAGTTATAGTTGCTATGCATCATTGATTTGTTTATGGTCTTATATTATACTATTTTAATCCAGTTTTCAAGTCCTTTTGGTAATTTTTTTCATTATTTCCCAAAATTGCAATAGTCATAATGTAGTTATAATCTTATACAATGCCTCCACACTGTACGGCAGTATCCTCTCATCCAACTGAAATTTTGGATGATGAAGCGGATGATTCTCTCCAGGTATCCCCGCAAGAAATACTGTGAAAAGTCCTCTGGTTTCTCTAAAATATCTGTATGCGTTGTCACCGGAAAGAAACAACTCATCTTCTCCTTCCAGAACAAATTTATCTCCGAATACTTCTGCACCCACTACCTTTGCTGTCTCTGTAAGTTCCTCATCATTGGCAAATGCATATACCGGATCTTTTGGAAATTCCATACGAATCTGTGTGCCAGTCTGCTTTTCAATTTCCTGCAGATATCTCTCCAGCTCGTGCTCAAGTGCCATGTAAGTTTCTTCATGAACTGCGCGTATATTTCCGTTTAATACCACATGGTCTGCAATAATATTCGTATATTCACCGCCATGAATCGTACCCGTACCCACAATATATTTTCCTGCATCCGGATGCTGTTTTCCAAAACTTTCATTCAGATCATGAATGGCACTTATCACTTGAGCAGCTGCATAAATTGCATCAATCCCCTTATCCGCTTCACACCAGTGACTGGATTTTCCATGAACATGAATCTGCATACTGTTGATCATGGAAGATGCCTGTCCCTGATGCACTGCCATTCCAAATGTCATGTCCGCTGCGTAATGAAACATCAGAAATGCATCTGCTTTCGGATTCTCTAATGCTCCGGCCTGAAGCATTCTTTTTGCACCTTCACCAATCTCCTCTGCAGGTTCAAAAAGAAACCGGAGTCTGACCGGAAAACTTTCCTGCATTCTTTGCTCTTCTGCCACAATTTTTGCAAGAATCAGTGCTGCTGCCAGGATCATATCGTGACCGCAGGCATGCATACATCCCTGATTTACTGATGCGTATGGCAGATTTGTCTGCTCCTGTATGGGCAATGCATCCATCTCCGCCCTGAGTACAACCAGTTTCTCCCTGTTTCTCAGAGATGGAAGTTCCGCGATCAATCCTGTAGGTTCTATCGGCACAATCTCATATCCCAGTTTCTCCAGATATTTCCGGATATATGCAGACGTCTCCACTTCCTGAAGTGCCAGCTCCGGATATTGATGAAAATAATGTCTCAATGTGATTAATTCTTCCGTATATTTTTCTATATTCATCTGTTTTCCAACCTTTGTTCTCAGGGATTACCATTTTCATCTTCCGACATACTCAAAACCGCATTCGGACGTTCCAGGCAGAACTTCTGTATCTCTTCCAGAAATCTCTGACCGTATTTCTTCAGCTTATTCTCGCCCACACCGGAAACCTCCAGCATTTCTTCTTCATTTGACGGACATTTGATGCACATATCTATCAGCGTCTTATCACTGAACACGATATATGGAGGCATGGCTTCCTCTTTTGCAATTTGCAGACGAAGTTTTCGCAGGGCTTCAAATAAATCGTAACCTGCTGCCGTAAGCGCATCTGTACTGCGTTTTCTGACAGATTTCTGGGGCTTTTTCTTTTTATCTGGTTCTTTTTCCTCGTAAGTACGCATGATCACGTGAGTATTTTCATCTCTTAGCGGAGAAATATCGCCCAGTTTCAGCACACTGTAACGTTCCTGTGTCTGATAGAGATATCCCATCTCAGTCATCTGGCTGATCAGTGCCCTGAGTTCTGCCTCACTGTGATCATTCAATGCTCCATAAGATTTATACTTATCTGCTCCAAGCTCCCTCAACCGGGCTCTCTTAGCCCCCAGCAGAGTACCAAGCACAATTGTCAGTCCATACTTTCCTCTCGTCTCAGCCACACAGTTCACTACCCACTTCGCCTCTCTGGTCATATCTGTCTCATGGTATTCTCTGTGACAATTTCCACAATTATCACAGGGACCGAAGGTCTTTTCACCGAAATACTCCAGAATATAATTTCGCAGACATCCTGTTGTTTTACAATATCCTTCCATGATCTGAAGCCTTCGTATATCCCGCTGACGAATGAGAAATTCATCCTCTTCATCCACATCGGAAAAATCTTTGTTATCCAGAAGCATTCGGTCGATCATAACATCCTGTGCGGAAAACAATAGAATGCACTGGGAATTCTCTCCGTCACGCCCTGCACGTCCTGCCTCCTGATAATAATTCTCCATACTCTGCGGCATATTGTAATGGATCACATATCTCACATTGGATTTATCAATCCCCATTCCAAATGCATTTGTTGCAATAATAACGGGGGTTCTGTCGTAAATGAAATCATCCTGATTCTTTTTTCTGGTTTCATTATTCAGTCCTGCATGATATCTGGTAACAGCAACTCCTTTTTGGAAAAGCAGTTCAAAAAGATTGTCCACATTTTTTCTTGTAGAGCAGTAAATAATCCCGCTCTCTGTTGGATGTCTGTCTATGTAATCCATCACAAAATCGTCTTTTCGCCGGATATTTTCCACGCTGTAATATAAATTCTTTCTGTCAAACCCGGTGATCACTACTTTCGGATCTTCCAGATTTAGAGTGCAGAGAATGTCGTTCTTTACTTCCTCTGTTGCAGTTGCGGTAAAAGCACTGACGATCGGACGACCGGGAAGATTTTTTACAAAGTCTACGATTTTGACATAGCTTGGTCTGAAATCCTGGCCCCACTGTGAAATACAATGTGCCTCATCCACTGTCACCATGGAAATCTCCACCTGTCTGGCAAATTCCAGAAACTCATAATTTTCCAGACGTTCCGGTGCAACATAAATAATTTTGTATCTTCCTCCTGCTGCCAGGTACAACGCCTTGCTAATCTGACTTTCCGACAGTGAAGAATTGATAAATGCGGCATGTATTCCCGCTTCATTCAAAGCCTTTACCTGATCCTGCATCAGTGAGATCAGAGGAGAAATTACAATCGTAATTCCTGACAGCATCAGTGCCGGTACCTGATAACAGATGGATTTTCCGGCTCCTGTCGGCATGATTGCAAGCACATCCCGGTGTTCCAGAATGGACTCCACAACACTCTCCTGCCCTTCTCTGAAGGTATCATATCCAAAATAAGTCTTTAAGGTTTGTACTGCCTGTCTGTTCACCTGAAGCCTCCCTCTGCATTTTAATCTATTTTAATCTCTTTTTCAGCTCCTGAATCAGTTCGGAATAGTCTCTGTGCTGCATCTTCGGAAATGCCTTGATGATACGCCCCTGACCGACAACGGTATGATTGGTAATAGAACTGGACAGTTCCTCAAACTGAGCCTGAAGCTCCGCTCTTTTTATACGAAGCATTTCGATAGATTTTTCTCGCTGTGCGGCAGTTGCATCACGCAGTTCTGCTGCTGCAAGAGTTGCCTGAACCTTTCCTTCTCCCACTTTCTGTGCTGTGCCAATCGTAGTCGTAGCCAGTGTATCACTCAGTTTATCACTTACAATTCTCAGATCTGAGCGAACCTTATCCAGTCTGGTAAGCTTTTTATTCAGTCCCTGGATCACTGCTACCGTCACAATAAAATCTGTCAGATACACAGCATACAAAACTGCTATCACAATCCATTCCCAAGTTGCAGGTGTATGTAACGCATGTGCCTCTACATACTTCTGGAAAACTTTTACTACCATAACGATAGCCAGTCCCCAGATCAGAGAAAACTCCAGGCAAATGTAGCCATGAAAATTAAAGGGTTTATCTGAATAATCCCACCATCTTGCGTGGAAACACACATCCAGCAGCCAGCCTGCAACCAGTTCCACCGCAGTTGCCAGAACAATTCCAAACACAAAAATCATTCCATCACTCATCTGACGCCCGCTGCCCTGAATTGTATTGAGCAAAGCAAAAACAGAAAGCACCCCAAATCCATATACCGGGCAGACCGGTCCATTCAGGAAACCTCTGTTTATAACTTTTCCCAACGCTACTGCATGAAAAATAACTTCAACAACCCAGCCGCCAAAAGAATAAATAAGAAAATACAGACATATCTGAAAATACGTCATTCCACAAATCATTCGTTGCTCCTCCTTGCTTTCATCAAACCACTTTTCATATCCCATTATCACAGTTCAAACAGAAAACTTACCTGATTCAGTTAAACTTACCCCAGACTGTTTTGTAATGTACTGATCAGTTCCTCTATAACAATTGGTTTGGATAGAAATCCATCCATACCACATGCCAGTGCTTTCTTTCTGTCTTCGTCAAAAGCATTGGCAGTCATGGCAAGGATCGTAATTCCCGCCAGTGCCGGATCATCCAGTGAACGGATCTGCTCAGTAGCCTCATATCCGTTCATTACAGGCATCTGCACATCCATAAGCACCAGATCATAATCACCTGGTCTTGAATTCTTAACCTTCTCCACAGCCTCTGCTCCATCTTCCGCTGTATCAACCTGAAAACCATATTCACTAAGGAGTGCTACTGCAATTTCACTGTTCAGTTCATTATCTTCCACAAGCAGTATGCGCCTGCCTCTGAAATCTGAATCTGCTGCCGGAAGAACATTATCCTCTGCCTCAGCCTGCTTCTGGCCGATCGCAGCCATCAGAGTCTCTCTGATATCTGACATAAACATAGGTTTTGCACAGAATGCAGTCACCCCGGCTGCCCTGGCTTCCACTTCAATATCTGACCAGTCATAAGCAGTCAGGATAATGATCGGCGTATCGTCACCAAGACTGCGGATCTGACGGGTAACTTCAATGCCGTTCATATCCGGCAGACGCCAGTCAATGATATAAGCGTGGAATGCATCACCCATTTCCACAGACTGCCGTGCGCGGAGAACAGCCTCCTTACCGGAGAGTGTCCATTCCGAACGCATTCCAACCTTTACAAGCATCTTAGTCACACTGTCACAGGTATTGAAATCATCGTCTACTACCAATGCCTTCAGACCTTCCAGTTCTGCGATTTTCTCTATACGGTGATTCTCAGGCTGGATCCGCAATGGCAGACGGATAATAAATTCAGTACCTTTTCCCTGTTCTGTCTGAACCTCAATGGTTCCGCCCATCATATCCACGATGTTTTTGGTAATGGCCATGCCCAGCCCTGTACCCTGAGTCCTGCTCACAGTGGAAGTCCGCTCTCTCTCAAAAGGAGAAAAGATCTTCTGTACAAATTTCTGACTCATGCCGATTCCGTTATCCTTTACCCGGATTTCGTACAGTTCACAGCCTCTCTGTGTACCCGGATACTCTCTCAGCCGGACAGAAACGGTTCCGCCTGCAGGAGTAAACTTGATCGCATTGGACAAAAGATTCAGCAGCACCTGATTCAGCCTCGTCTTGTCACAATAAACATCCTCATTGGTAACATCCATGACATCCATGTAAAGCTCCAGCTGTTTCGCATGGATCTGTCCGCTGATAATGGTTTTCAGATCATGAAGAACCTCTGACAGACTGACTTCCGTTTCTTCCAGATGAATCTTTCCGCTCTCAATACGGCTCATATCCAGGATATCATTGATCAGTGAGAGCAGATGATTACTGGAGGAAAGAATCTTACCCAGATAATCCCGTACCCTTTCTTTATCATCAATGTTGCTTACAGCCAATGTGGTAAAACCAATGATTGCATTCATTGGTGTCCGGATATCATGAGACATATTGGAAAGGAAGGTGCTCTTTGCCTTGTTTGCAGTCTCCGCAGAGCGGACCGCCTCAGAAAGCGCCTGATTCATTTTTCTGTCAGAGGTACGATCTGACAGAACCAGGATATATTTCTTTTTTCCGTTTACCTCGCTGCCCATTGCAACATTATGAAACCAGCGGTGTTCTCCTGTTTTCTGATGAACATATTCAAAATCCCATTCCTGCTGCTCATGAACCTGGATTTCTTCCAGATAATTCTTCTCCGGATCTTCAACATCCTTAGGATACAGTTTTCCCAGAACACAAATATCTTTACGGATCTGTTCTACTTTAATTCCCAGCAGTTTTTCCACATTGGGACTGACGTAATCTGCTTTATATGTTTTGGCATCCAGCATCAGGAAAACGTCATCCACACTCATTGACAGCTTTTGAAACAGCTCGTCCCTGTAAAGAATCTCCGTATCCTTTCTCTTCAGGTTTACCTTGTTTTTCCAGAGAATAATTCCAATAAAAAGACCGGCAACACACACCGCTATTGCACTTACAAGCAGCATAGTGCTACGCTGCAGAACATTCATACTGGCATTAACGATGTCAGCCTGGACAAGTCCCAGAAAGATCCAGTCCTGAGGTTTGGATTTCTCATAGACCAGATAGTAATCCTCTCCATCCAGATTTATCAGCATTGCATCTGTATGTCCTTCCTTAAACTCTTCTGAAAGTTTAAGGATCTCTTTTTCAGACATATTGGAATGCTCTCTCAGAATCCCAAAGAAATTATACACCTCTCCCCATGCCTCAGAAGAATGATCCACAACAACACGGCCATCCGGATGAACCACATAACTCTGGGCATTTCCATTGAAAGCAGAAATATTCAGCACATTTACGATATCAGAGTTTTCATAGGCAATGGCAATTGCATCATATTCAAAGCCCTGATAACTTCCATGAGGCTTGGGAGTAGCAAAAACAAGGAGCTGGGATTTTCCGGGAACTGTTGCATTGGTTATCACATCATTTCCCTGCCGGATCTCATCTTCAATATTTTCCTGTAATCCCAGATAGCCGGTTTCACCTGTTACCATCTTATAGTTCCCGTCCGCTGACAGGAAATAAAAATCTAAAAAGCCTGCATCTTCCTGTGCTTTCTCTATATACTCACGAATTTCACTTTCATCGGAAGTGTTCTGCAGATATTCCCCCCATATATGGAGATAAGTCAGATTCTTATTTGTCAGCTCACTTAGCATATTATCAGACTGATGAAAAATTTCTGTCAGGTGAGAAACACTTTCCTCATAAACAGTCTTCGATACAAACCCCAAATATTGGAAAACAGTCAAAAGGATTCCAACGAATAGGGCAATAAGAACTGCTGCATTCCATCGTTTTCTCACAACCCGTTTCTTTCTGTTTGTATTATGATTCTTAACATCCATTCTTCTCACCTCAGAGTAATGTAGTCTTCAGGCTCTGCAAGAATGGCATTACCATCTGAAACATATGTTGTCCAGGTATCTTCCACAGAGGTATCCCCTCCATCAAATACAATATTTTCCTCTGCCGGATAAGCTTCCATATATTGTGGTGCTGCAAGGCAGGTCACAGTAAAAGTATCCTTGTCCTGAATCTGTTTTCCATTCTTTGTAACTTTACTCAATGTATAACCATTATCCGTTTCCTTGATTTCTACAGAAATACCGCTGAACACAGGCAGAGAGCCGCGGTTAAAGGGGATAAAGCCTCCCTGGTAGCCTTCTACGAAGTTTCTGACCGTTTCCTTCAGTTCTGCCCCGCTCATCTCACTGCTGTAAGCGGAAAGCTCGTTTGGCATAATCATGTTGCCTGCCATTTTTTCTGTATAACCGGCCTTCAGTACATTTCCGGTAAAGCTGTTTCCTGTTGCAATCAGCACATCCGTCCCATAAATACTGCGCAAAGTGTTTGCCATAACAGAATAGGCTTCATTGCCTCCGCTGGTATGGAAACGATTGGAATAAGTTTTCTTTGAATCCAGCACAATATCCTCAGAAGTGGATTTTTCTTCAAGAAGCTGGGAATTAAATGACTGATAAGCCTGCTCTGCATTATATTCTCCTGAGATCATCTTAGACACCACATCCCTGGAAATGGAAAAAAAGTCATTTGACGCAATACGGATATACATATGGTTTTCTTCGATCACAGGTTTCACATCCTTCAGATATTCCGTAAGCCGGAAATCCACATCCTGGCTATAGCTTAACAGATCCTGCCCATCATAAATGATCCGGTTCTGCGCATCCTCTGAAAGCATTGTGTTCAGTACCTTCATTGCTTTCTGCCGACGTGTTTCATCCTTTGTCAGGTCACGGTTTAAAGCTATCTGGAAATATGGTGTAGTCATCAGCCACTTTTCGCCGTTCTGCTGAAAGAATGGCAGGAATGTTGTGTTAATGCCCTGATCCTGGAACATTTTTACACCGGCAGAACTGCCGAAATACATGGCAAGCTTACCACTTTTGTACATCTCAACCACATCATCATAATTCATATCCAGATCATCCTGGCTCAGCCCTGTATCCTGAATAAACTGCTCCATACGTTCAAAAGCCTCCGGCCAGACGGTACTGTCCAGACCTTCTCTCTTTGTATTGTCCGGGTCACTGTAGATGGTACGCCACTTACGTCCATCCACAGAAGACAGCTCTGATGCAGACAGACCCTGCAGTGTTTCCATACAGGTATAATCATAGTAATAGTCTGCAGTAAACCCACGGATACCCACCTCATCAAATGCCTGGCAGGCAGAAACGAAGCTTTCATAATCCGTTGGAAGAGGAATATCATACTTTTCAAAAAGATCTTTGTTCACTACAAAGCCATGGGCATCTGCACACACAGGAAGCCAGTTTACACTGCCATCCTGATTTTTGAAATTGTTAAGGTAGGTATCATAGACAGCACCTGCAGCATTGGTTGTGGAAAGATCCATCAGGCTGTCCTTCAGGGGACTTGCATCATGGAGGGAAAACCTGCAGCAGGTTATAATATCCGGCAATCCGCCGTTTTCATCCAGAAAACGGTAGAAATCCAGATTATTATTGCCTACTACAAATTCAATGTTGATATCCGGGAGCTGTTCCTGGATGTATGATGCATATTTTTCATACAGACTTGTGGTCCATAAATACACTGTGATGGTTTCTGCGTCTTCTTTTTCCGCACTTTTCCCGCCACAGCCAGACAGAAGTGACATAACCGTCACCATCACCAAAAGTACAGAAACTAACTTGTTCCATTTTTTCTTTTTCATTATAACTGCTCCCTCTGATTGTGTTTTACTAACTCATTGATCACTTTTACTAATAATTTCCCATCAACAGGCTTGGCAATATGTTCATCCATTCCCGCTTCTTTTGCTCTCATTCTGTCCTCAATGAACGCATTTGCTGTCATTGCAATGATCGGTATCACTTTTGCATCCTCTCTGTCCAGAGAGCGGATCATCTTTGCTGCTTCATATCCATTCATGACAGGCATCATAATATCCATAAGAATGACATCAAATTCTCCAGGACTGCTTTTTCTGAATATGTCAACAGCCTTCTGTCCATTCCATGCTTTGGTCACCACAGTGCCTTCATTCTGAAGCACAAATTCTGCAATCTCCATATTCAGCTCATTATCCTCTGTCAGAAGAACATGGAGCCCCTGGATAGATGTTTCCGTTTTTTCTTCCGTTTCAGTCCTGTCCTTCCTATCTGTGTCAATCCGGAATGGAATCCGGATCACAAATGTAGTCCCTGTGCCTTCTTTACTTTCAAAGGAAATGGTTCCGCTCATTTTTTCCACCAGTTTTTTTGTGATTGGCATTCCCAGCCCTGTTCCGGCGAATTTTGTGCGGCTTCCTGCATGTTCCTGTGCAAATGGTTCAAAAATGCGTTTCTGGAATGCCTCTGTCATTCCAATCCCGGTATCTCTGCAGACAAATTCCAATGTGGTCATTGCTGTCTGTTCCGATGGGATTTCCCGACAGCTGATATAGACATATCCGTTTTCTTTGTTATATTTCACCGCATTGGACAGAATATTCATCAGGGTCCGTTTCACATGCACCGGACTTCCAATAAGATTCCAGTGTGTAACTTCTTTTTCTTCCCAAAGGATCCGGATATTCTGCTCTGTGGCCATCTGTTCGATCACACCCAGTATTTCCTCAGAAATACTGTTCAGATTAAATGGGATTTCTTCCAGAATCACTTCATCTGACTCCAGTTTGCTCATGTCCAGAACCTCGTTTATCAGTTCCAGCAACAGATGGGATGCCTCTTTGATCTTTGCCCTGCATTCCGTCTGTTTCTTCATATCCTCTGCATAATGGTCTGCCACATCGATCATGCCGCAGATTCCATTGATCGGTGTCCGGATATCATGGCTCATTCGCTGTAGAAACTCGGTTTTTGCCTCATTGGCTGCTTCTGCTTTTTTTGCTGCTCTCAGAAGTTCTGCTTTATATTTTTCATCTTTTTCCTGTTCATGTTTCCGGTGTGCCAGATCCGCTCTGTATCCCCAGAAGCAGAATATACCGAATATGAGTAAATAAAGAAAAACGACAGCTGTTACACTTAGCGGCAGGTTACGGAATACTTCTGTATCCGGAAGATATGCGTAGATATAATAATCACGCTGCTTCAGCATGATTCCATAACATCCGGTTCCTTCCTTCCTCAAATGATAGATATGCTGACTGTCTGTATGCTTTTTCATTGCCTGAACAACTTCGTTGTCGGCTGTATTCTGCCCCAGCAGACTCTCATCATTGCTGGCAACAACAATCCCATCGTCTGCAACAATAACCGTTCCATCTTTCTGGATACTATAACCATTTAAAAGCCCTTGTATCGTCAGTGTATAGTTTCTGGCAAATTCAGGAGGTGTGTAATAGTAGATTGCCACAATACCCGGTGCATCTTTTCTGGCACAGGCTGCAATATCAATATAGGATCCGTCTTCCCTGGTAAACCGTTCCGAATAAGATCTTTCTTCATATCCGGCAAAATCCATGATAATGTCCTTTTGCAGATATGCCGTAATCTCACCGGTCAGAGACTCATCCATGCTGTATTCGCAGTCCGTCTTTCCAACTGCATCCAGCACAAGGATACCATCCACCCAGAGAGTCTGAAGATTTTCTTTCAGGAACTCCTGGCTCAGATGACCGCCGTTTTCTATTTCCATATCAATATTCGTACTCATCTGTCTGGCACTTTCAATCGCACGGAGGAGACTTTTGGATTCCGAAGATTCATTATAATGGGTGTAGGTGGAACACTGCACTT
>OKSA01002937.1_pt1 | contig 13243 bp, 10 predicted proteins | sample 1601181 | NCBI WGS metagenome assembly OKSA01 (sample SAMEA3541538, study PRJEB24748) | human gut metagenome | biome: human gut; feature: human-associated habitat; material: faeces | place: China | collected 2012 | reverse complement strand
ACACCAAAACGCATCTCGAGCTGTACCGGGCCTTCCCGCAGTTGGGCGGCATCGTGCACACCCACTCGACCCACGCGGTAGCCTTTGCCCAGGCGCGGCGCGACCTGCCCGCCTTCGGCACCACCCACGCCGATTACTTTTACGGCCCTGTCCCCTGCACGCGGGAGCTGACGCCGGAGGAAATCGACGAGGATTACGAGAAGAACACCGGCAAGGTCATCGTCGAGACGTTCAAAGCCCGCGGCATCGACCCGCTGTATGTGCCCGGTGTGCTCTGCGCCAGCCACGGCCCCTTCACCTGGGGCAAGAATGCCGCGCAGGCCGTATACCACGCCGTTGTGCTCGAGGAGGTCGCCCGCATGGCGATCCTGACCCTGACCATCGACCCCGGTGCCCTGCCCGCGCCGCAGCATGTGCTGGACAAACATTTTATGAGAAAACACGGCCCCAACGCTTATTACGGGCAAAAGTAAGCAGGTTCTTTCTCAAGTATTGAAACGCCCGGTGGCCGATGCCTTTGTGGTATAGCAGAGGGGTAAGAGCTTATGCCCCCAGGAGGAACAACGCATGGTTATAAAGCACGCTTTCCGGAAGGATATTGCCGCACTGACCGCTGTGGAGACGGCATGCTTTCCGCCCGCAGAGGCCGCGACAGAGAAGGAATTTATCGACAGAGTGCAGTATTACGGCAATCACTTCTGGCTGCTGTATGAGGGGGATAAGCTGCTTGCCTTTGTGGACGGCTTTGTCACGGACGAGCCGGACCTGACAGATGTGATGTACGAGGACGCCGCCCTGCACAACGAGCAGGGCGCGTGGCAGATGATCTTCGGCGTCAACACGCTGCCGGAGTACCGCAGGCACGGCTACGCGGGGCAGCTGCTCCGCCGGGCCATTGCCGATGCCAGGCAGCAGGGCCGCAAGGGGCTTGTGCTGACCTGCAAGGAGAGGCTGCTCCCCTACTACGCAAAATTCGGGTTTCAGGATGAGGGTGTGACGGACAAATCCACCCATGGAAATGTCGCGTGGCACCAGATGCGGCTTTCGTTTTGATAAATCGGAGCTCGCCGCGGCAGAGCGGCCTTTTTCAACTTTTTCAACTTTTTTCGCAAATCCACTTGACAATGGCGCTCGAGGTTGCTATACTATAAAAGTCGTCTGACGGCGACAGCAATTGAATATTGCCCCATAGCTCAGTTGGTTAGAGCACCTGACTGTTAATCAGGGTGTCGTCCGTTCAAGTCGGACTGGGGCAGCCATCAAGGCTTGAAGCATTCGCTTCGAGCCTTTTTGTTTTGCCCCGAATCGGCTGAAAATTGGCCGATTTCATCGTTCTGTGTCAATTTCTTGCGTTCCCCTCTTGCAATCCCTATAAAAATAGTATAGTATAGTTCGGTAGAGCAAAACTATCCGGGGGGGACACTTGTGCCCAAAAGCCCGGTTATACCACTTGGAGGTGTTTTTTCCATGAGCAGCCCGCTGCTGGAAGTCAAAGATTTACAGGTCGTCGTCGGTGAGGAAAATAAGGTCCTTCTCGACGGATTGAACCTGACGGTGAACGCCGGTGAGACCCACGTACTGATGGGTCACAACGGTGCCGGCAAGTCCACCCTGATGAGCGCCCTGATGGGCGATCCCCGCTACACCGTCACCCGCGGTCAGATCATCTTCCGCGGGCAGGACATCACCCACGAGACCGCCGACGTGCGCGCCCGCGCGGGTATGTTCCTGTCCTTCCAGACGCCGGAGGAGATTCCCGGCATCACGCTGGAGAGCTTTCTGCGCACGGCTGCCGGTGCTGTGACCGGCAAGCCCGTCAAGGTCATGAAGTTCCGCCGCGAGATGGCCGCCCAGATGGAGGCCCTGAACATGGACCCGTCCTACGCGGACCGCTATCTGAACGTCGGCTTCTCCGGCGGTGAGAAGAAGAAGGCTGAGATTTTGCAGCTGCTCATGCTCAAGCCCGCGCTGGCCCTGCTGGATGAGACTGACTCCGGCCTCGACGTTGACGCGGTCAAGACCGTTGCCAGCGGCATCAAGGCGTACCACAACGCGGACAATGCCCTCATCATCATCACCCACAACGCCAAGATCCTGGAGGGTCTGCAGGTCGATTACGTCCATGTGCTGGACGACGCCCGCATTGTCCGCACCGGCGACGGCAGCCTCGTCAATGAGATCATTGAGGAAGGCTTCACCGCGCTGAAGGAGGACGAAGCCAAATGAGAGCCTTCGAGACTGAAAAGACCGAGGTCGCCGAGATTGACCGCAGTGTCTACGACATCAAGGACAAGGTCAACGCGGCGTTTGAGGTCAACTCCGGCCTGACGGCAGAGATCGTGGAGCAGATCTCTAAAGAAAAGCACGATCCCGACTGGATGCGTGAATTCCGCCTGAAGGCGCTGGACATTTACAACAAGGCGTCCATTCCCAACTGGGGCCCGTCCCTGGAGGGGCTGGACATGCGCAATATCGTCACATACGTGCGCCCCAACACCGAGATGCGCGGCAAGTGGAGCGAAGTGCCCGATGACATCAAGAACACATTTGAGCGTCTGGGCATTCCGCAGGCCGAGCGCTCGAGCCTGGCGGGCGTCGGCGCACAGTACGACTCCGAGGTCGTTTATCACAACGTCAAGGAGGAGGTCGCAGCGCAGGGCGTCGTCTACACCGATATGGAGAGCGCCCTGACCGGTCCCTACGCCGACATGGTGAAGGAGCACTTCATGAAGTGCGTGCCCCCCACGGACCACAAGTTTGCGGCGCTGCACGGCGCTGTGTGGAGCGGCGGTTCCTTCGTCTACGTCCCCGCGGGCGTGCATGTGGACATTCCCCTGCAGTCCTACTTCCGCCTGAACGCCCCCGGCGCGGGCCAGTTCGAGCACACCCTGATTATCGTGGACAAGGGCGCATACCTGCACTTTATCGAGGGCTGCTCGGCCCCGAAGTACAACGTCGCCAACCTGCACGCAGGCTGCGTCGAGATTTTCGTCGGTGAGGGTGCGCGCGTGCGCTACTCCACGATTGAAAACTGGTCCAAGAATATGTACAACCTGAACACCAAGCGTGCGCGGGTCGAAAAGGGCGGCACGATTGAGTGGGTCTCCGGCTCGTTCGGCTCCCACACGGGCTGCCTGTACCCGATGAGTGTCCTGCAGGGCGAGGGTGCCCGCATGGAGTTCACCGGCATCACGTTTGCCGGTGCCGGGCAGGATCTGGACACCGGTGCCAAGGTCGTGCACGCCGCGCCAAACACGACGAGCCATATTTCCACCAAGAGCATTGCCCGCGACGGCGGCGTGTCGAACTTCCGCTCGTCCGTCGTTGTGCTTCCGAACGCCAAGGGCAGCAAGTCCAGCGTGAGCTGCGAATCCCTGATGCTGGATGACCGCAGCCGCTCCGACACGATCCCGGCCATGGACATCCGCTGTGATGCCGTGGACGTCGGCCACGAGGCCAAGATCGGGCGCATCAGCGAGGAGGCCATCTTCTACCTGATGAGCCGCGGCATGACCGAGGAGGACGCCCGCGCCCTGATCGTCGGCGGCTTTGCCGAGCCCATCGCCAAGGAGCTGCCGCTGGAATATGCGGTGGAGATGAACAACCTGATTCATCTGGAGATGAAGGGAAGCATTGGCTGATTGTAAGCCTTCCCCCGATGGGGGAAGATGGCCGAGGCCCCGCCCGAGGCCGGATGAGGGACGCGTTTGCCATGATTGCCCGTTAATGGGTCGCTGCCGCAAGCTTTGCCCTCATCAGTCCGCTTCGCGGACAGCTTCCCCCGAGGGGGAAGCCTTAGCATTGAGTTTAAGGTGATATATATGACTACAACCATGAACCGCCTCCCGGTTTCCACCTGGAATCCGCTGGGCGTGAATTATGCCCCGGCGTCGGCGGCACTGCCTGCCGTACCCGCCGCGGGCTGGGCTGAGGCCGAGACGCTGTCCCCTGCCCTGCCCGCCGGTGTGACGGCCCCCGCCGCGGCTGACTTCGGCAGCTTTGCCGCCAGCGGCATGGGTGCCGAGACCGACGCCTGGCTGGCCGCAAACGCCAACCTTGTCAACCATCTGGCCGTGACCAGCACCGCCGACGCGCCCGTCGTGTTTGAGACGGCGCTCGACGCCGACCACCCCCACGCGCTGACCTATCTGACCATCGACGCGGCGGCGGGCAGCAGCCTGACCGTCGTGCAGGTCGTGCGCGGCGATGCCGAGGGCGGCATCTCCGCCAACCTGACCCGCATCCGCGCCGCCGAGGGTGCGCATGTAGTTTTGGTGCAGGTGCAGCTGCTGGGCAACCGTGCCCGCCGCTGGAACGCCGTTGCTATTGAGCAGGGCACCTCCGCCCGCGTGGAGCAGGTCCGCATTGAGCTGGGCGGCTCCGTCGTCGCCTGCGGTGCCCGCACGCTGCTGAACCACAACAAGTGCGAGTACGATCTCGATGCCGTCTACTTCGGCCACGGCAATGACGTGCTGGACTTCAACGACGTGTCCGTCCACACCGGCAGGGATACCCTGTGCGAGATGCACACCGCCGGTGTGCTGACCGGCAGTGCCGATAAAATTCTGCGCGGTACTGTCGATTTCCAGCGCGGTGCCAAGCGCGGCGTCGGCCATGAGAGCGAGGACGTGCTGCTGTTCAGCCCCAGCGCCCGCAACCGTACCGCCCCCCTCATCCTCTGCGGTGAGGAGGAGGTCGAGGGCCAGCACGCCGCCAGCGTAGGCCGTCTCGACGAGAACAAGCTCTACTATCTGCGCTCCCGCGGCCTGAGCGAAGCACAGGCCCGCCGTCTGATGGTGGACGCCCGTTTTGCCCCGGCCATTGATAAGATCCCGTTGGATTCTTTGCAGGATGAAGTACGTGAAAATGTTGCACGGAGGCTGAATGATGAACTGGACGGCTGATTTTCCGATTCTGGCTGCCGACGAAAACGGCAATCGCCTTGTCTATCTGGACAGCGCCGCCACGACCCAGCACCCCATGCAGGTCCTGAACGCGGTGGTCGATTACTATACGAAAGAGAACGCGAACCCCCACCGCGGCGTTTACGAGCTGGCCATGCGCGCCACCGACGCCCACGAGGGAGCCCGCCACACCGTAGCGCAGTTCTTTAACGCAGAGGACGACGAGATCGTGTTCACCCAGAACACGACGGAGAGCCTGAACCTCGTTGCCTACAGCTACGGCATGAATTTTCTGCATGAGGGCGATGAAATCGTCATCTCCGTGGCCGAGCACCACTCCAACATGGTGCCGTGGCAGCGCGTGGCCAAGGCCACCGGCGCGAAGCTGGTTTATATGTATCCCGGCGAGAACGGCCGCCTGACCACCGAGGAGCTGGACAAAAAAATCACCCCCAAGACGAAGGTCGTCGCCGTGGCGATGGTCTCGAACGTGCTGGGTCTGCGCGCGCCTGTGGAAGAAATTGTGAAGCGCGCCCACGCCGTGGGCGCTGTGGTCGTGCTGGACTGCGCCCAGAGCGCGCCCCACACCCCCGTGGACGTCAAGAAACTGGACGTGGATTTTGCGGCCTGCTCTGCCCATAAGCTGTACGCCCCCATGGGCGTCGGTGCGCTGTACGCACGCGCTGGACTGCTGGAAAAGATGCCCCCGTTCATGAGCGGCGGCGATATGATCGGCGCTGTGCATGAAAGCGGCGCGACCTGGGCCGACGGCCCCCGCAAGTTTGAGGCCGGCACCCGCAACGTCGGCGGCGAGGTCGGCTTTGCCGCCGCCATCGACTATATGAAGGGCATCGGCTGGGAGGCCATGGAGACCCATGAGCATGCGCTGCTGGACCGTATGCTGGCCGGTATGCGCGCCATGCCGTGGCTGACTGTCTACGGTGAGCCTGTGGCCGAGGGCCGCTACGGCGTTGTCAGCTTCAATGTCAACGACGTGCATCCCCACGATGTAGCGACGATTCTGGACGCGGGCGGCGTGGCCGTGCGCGCCGGGCATCACTGCGCCCAGCCCCTGATGGAGTTCCTGGGCATCGGCAGCTGCTGCCGCGCCAGCGTGGCGATCTACAACACACCCGAGGACGTGGACGCCCTGCTGGAAAATCTTGAAAATGTCAGAAAGGTGATGGGCCTGTGAACCTGAACGAACTGTATACCCAGATCATTACCGAGAACAGCCGCAGCAAAGAGAACCGCCACCCCGTCGAGGGGGCGACCCACAGCCTGGAGGGTGTCAACCCCAGCTGCGGTGACGACATCACGCTGCAATTGCGCGTAAAGGACGGCAAAATCGAGGACGCCGGGTTTATCGGCAGCGGCTGCGCCATCTCGCAGGCGTCGGCTTCGCTGATGATCGACCTTGTGAAGGGCCGCACCGTCGAGGACGCGCACCGCCTCATCAGCCTGTACTTCCAGATGATCAAGGGCAAGATCACGCCCGAGGAGCTGGACGACCTGGAGGACGTAGCCGCTTTGCAGGGCATTGCCCACGTCCCTGCCCGCGTCAAGTGCGCCGTGCTGGCCTGGCACACGCTGGAGGAAGCACTGGACGGCGAGGGGAAAACCGATAAGGTGACGACGGAAGAGGAAGCGTAACGTTATATTTCTGTGGCAGGATGTTTCGGCATCCTGCCGCTTTTGTTTGTCAGGCCTTTCCCCTCGGGGGAAGCCATTTTGCGCTTCACTTTTCTTCACATATTTTCCCCGTCTACTTTTCTTTTCCCCTCATCTGTGGTACAATATATAAATATATAAGTTAAAATCCTACGATTGCGCCTATAGAGAGAAAGGGAATGTACCATGTGTGGTTTTGTTGGCTTTACCGGTCTGCGTGAACAGCGCGAGGCCATCCTGCACAGAATGGCGGACCGCATCATCCACCGCGGCCCCGATATGGAAGGCTACCATATCAGCGGCGACGACCCGCGCACGGCCATTGCGCTGGGCTTCCGCCGTTTGAGCATCATCGACCTGGCCGCAGGCAAGCAGCCCATGTACAATGAGGATGGCACCGTCGTCTGCGTGTTCAACGGTGAAATTTACAACTTCATGGACCTGCGCACCGAGCTGCAGGCCAAGGGGCACATCTTCAAGACCCACTGCGACACCGAGGTCATCATCCACGGCTATGAGGAGTACGGCACGGCACTGGCCGCCAGGCTGCGCGGCATGTTTGCCTTCGTCGTATGGGACACGAAAACGAACGAGATGTACGGCGCGCGCGATATTTTCGGCATCAAGCCGTTCTATTATACCCAGACCGACGCAGGCGAGCTGCTGTTCGGCTCCGAGATCAAGAGCCTGCTTGAGCACCCCGGCTTCCGCCGCGAGGTCAACGCCGAGGCCCTGCGCCCCTACCTGACCTTCCAGTACAGCGCCATGAACGAGACGTTCTTCAAGGGGACTTACAAGCTGCCCCCGGCCCACTGGTTCACCTACAGGGACGGCAAGATGCAGATCGAGCGCTACTGGGATGTCGATTTCCGCCACCCCACGACGCTCTCCTACGAGGCCGCCGCCGATGAGATCGATGCCCGCGTGCGGGAGAGCGTGGCCGCCCACCGCATCAGCGATGTCAAGCTGGGCGCGTTCCTGTCCGGCGGTGTCGATTCCAGCTATATCACGGCCTGCCTGATGCCCGACGAGACCTTCTCCGTCGGCTTTGCAAGCCCCGACGGCACGCATAAATTTGACGAGACCACCGAGGCGGGCGAGCTGAGCCAGAAGCTCGGCATCAAGAACTACCGCGAGATGCTGACAAAAGAGCAGTGCCTCGACGCCTTCGCTGACATCCAGTACCACATGGACGAGCCCCAGTCCAACCCGTCCAGCGTGCCGCTCTACTTCCTGTGCCAGCTGGCGCGCCAGCATGTCACGGTGGTGCTGTCCGGCGAGGGCGCGGACGAGATCTACGCCGGTTACGAGTGGTACGCCGACACCCCGCTGATGCAGAAGTACAAGCACATCCCCGCGCCGCTGCGCCATCTGGCCAGCGATGCCAGCCAGCACCTGCCCTACTTCAAGGGGCACGACTTCATCATCAAGGGCAGCGGCCGCCCCGAGGACTGGTTCATCGGCCAGGCGCACGTCTTTGAGGAGAAGGATGCCTACGACATTCTGAAGCCTAAGTACCGCGTCGGCCCCACGGCCCGCGAGGTCGCCGCGCCGATCTATGACCGCGTCAAGGACTTGAGCGAGCTGGAAAAGAAGCAGTACCTTGACCTGAACCTGTGGCTGCCCGGGGACATTCTGCTGAAGGCCGACAAGATGAGCATGGCACACAGCCTTGAGCTGCGCGTGCCCTATCTGGACCGCGAGGTCCTGCGCGAGGCCCAGACCTACCCCGACAGCTACAAGCTGCGCGGCGACACGAAGGCCGTGCTGCGCACCGCCGCCAACAAGACCCTGCCTGACGCCTGGGCCAACCGCACGAAGAAGGGCTTCCCCGTGCCGATTGCCAAGTGGCTCGAGGACCCGGCGTTTTCCGCCAAGGTGCGCAAGAGTTTCATGAGCGATGTGGCGGCGGAGTACTTCGACCAGGACAAGCTCGTCGCCATGCTGGCCGACCCCAAGCACGAGCGCCGCAAGATCTGGACTGCCTACACGTTCCTGACCTGGCATGAGCAGTTCTTTGAGAAGTTTGACGCGTGAATCTTATGAGCCTTCCCCCAAGGGGGGGGAGGTGGCCGAGGCCGGATGAGGGGCGCGTTTGCGCTATTGCCCGCAAACGGATTGCCGCCGCAAGGCTGCCCCTCATCAGTCCGCTGCGCGGACAGCTTCCCCCTCAGGGGAAGCCTAATTTGAAAAATTGGAGATGTACTTTCCCATGTCCGACATTATCCCTGTATTCCTTGGTGCAGACCTGAACTGCTACAACTTTGCCCGGGCGTTCCATGAGGCTTACGGCGTCGAGAGCTACGCCTATGGCCGCTACCCGATGGCTCCGACCAAGTATTCCAAAATCATCCACTTTACCACCGTGCCCGATATGGACAACGAGGACACGATGCTGCGCATTCTGCACGAGTTTGCGGCACAGCATAAGGGCAAGCGGCTCTATCTGTTCGGCTGCACCGACGATTACGCCGCGATGATCATCCGCCGCAAGGCCGAGCTGACCGAGTATATCGCCCCCGGCCCTGCCGCCGACCTGTACGGCTCCATCCAGAAAAAGGCCGAGTTCTACGAGGTCTGCGAGAAGTTCGGCATCCCCTACCCCGACTCGAAAATCCTGACCGCACCTGTCGATGCCGCCGAGCTGACCGAGGATAAATTGGGCTTTGCCTACCCCATCATCGTCAAGCCGTCGTCCAGCGTTGATTACTGGAAGCATCCGTTTGACACGATGAAGAAGGTCTACACCGCCGCCACCCCCGCCGAGGCCGCCGAGATCGTCAAAACGATTTATGCCAGCGGCTACCCGGACCGCATGGTCCTGCAGAAGATGGTGCCGGGCGGCGACGACCACATGCGCGTGCTGACGGCGTTCTCCGACGAGAACGGTAAGGTCCGCGCCATGTGCCTTGGCCATACGATGGTTGAGGAGCACACCCCCCACGGCCTGGGCAACCATGCCGCCATCGTCAGTGAGGACACGACCTCCCTGCCGCTGGTGGAGAACATCCGCAAGATGCTGGAGGCCTGCCGCTACACCGGTTTTTCCAACTTTGACATCAAGTACAGCGGCATCCCCGGCGACTACCGCGTGTTTGAAATCAACCTGCGCCAGGGCCGCAGCAACTACTATGTGACCGCCACCGGCATGAACATTGCCAGGCTGGTTGTGGAAAAGTGGAACGACGGCGGCGCCGACTGCGTGCTGAACAAGAATGAGGTGTTCTGGCACCACGTCCCCGCGCAGGTGGCCTTCACCTACACCGAGGACAAGGACCTCGTCGCCCGCGCCAAGGCGCTGAAAGCGCAGGGCAAGGAGGCGTGCAGTCTGCTGTACAAGCCCGACCTGCTGTGGAACCCCGTGCGCTATGCCTGCGTGCTGGAGCAGCTGAGAAGGCAGTTCAAGAAGTTTAAGACGTATTACCCGGTACACAAATAATAAATAAAAAATAAGAAATAATAAATGTGGTGAATCGCGTCGCTGGCGCTCCGCTCAAAAAACGTAGGGGCGGATTCCATATCCGCCCGTGCCCGCTTGCGGCAAGGCAAACTTCCGCGGGCGCATATAGAATGCGCCCCTACGGATTTCGTTTTCGACCAAAGGGAGAAAACTCCACATTCTTTATTATTTATTCTTTCTTATTTAAAAAGGACGTTATCATGAAGCTAAACGACCTTGTCCAACATATCTCCCACACAGGTGCCTCCGAAACGGACATCACCGCCATCACCTACGACTCCCGCAAGGCTTGCGCCGGTTCGCTGTTCGTCTGCCTTGTCGGTGCGTGGCTGGATGGGCATACCTACGCCGAAAGCGCCTACCAAAACGGCTGTCGTGCGTTTTTGGTGGAGCATAGGGTCGACCTGCCCGCGGACGCTGTGCAGATCGTCACCGACGACACCCGCGCGGCACTGGCCGTCATCGGTGCGGATTTCTACGGCAACCCCGCCGACGAGCTGCACCTCATCGGCATTACGGGCACAAAGGGCAAGACGACCACCGCCCTGCTGACCGCGGCCATCATGACCGAGGCCGGTCTGCCCTGCGCCTACATCGGCTCCAACGGTGTCGACATTGCGGGCGTGCACGAGGCCACCGCCAACACAACGCCCGAGAGTCTCGAGCTGCACCGGCTGTTCCGCAAGATGCTGGATGCGGGCGTGCGCCACTGCGTACTGGAGGTCAGCAGCCAGGCGCTGCGCCACCACCGCGTGGACGGCGTGCCGTTTGAGGTCGTGGCCTTCACGAACCTGTCGGAGGATCACATCGGACCCGGCGAGCACCCCGATTTTGAGGACTACAAGTGCGCCAAGCGCCGCCTGTTTGCAGAATACAACGCCCGCACGATGGTTTACAACGTGGATGACCCCTACAGTGATTTCATGCGTGAGGGCTTTAAAGGCGAACAGATCAGCTTTGGCATCCAGAATGCCGCCGACTATCACGGGCAGGATCTGGCACAGTACCGCAGCCAGACCGCCCTCGGCGTTGACTTTGACTGCGTACACGCGGGCGAAACGACCCACATCGAGGTCATGTCCCCCGGCACGTTCAGCGCTTCGGATGCGCTGTGCGCCGTCGCACTGTGCGGCGCGTTCGGCGTGACGCCTGCCCAAGCCGCCGCCACGCTGGCCCACACCCCCGTGCAGGGCCGCTTTGAAGTCGTCGAGGGTCTGCCCGGGCGCACCTTCATTGTGGACTACAGCCACAACGGGCTGGCCCTGACCAGTGCGCTGAAAACGCTGCGGGCGTACAATCCGCACCGTTTACTTTGTGTATTTGGGTCGGTGGGTGGCCGCACGCAGGTGCGCCGCAAGGAACTGGCCGACGCATCGAGCGCCTACGCTGACTATACGATCATCACGAGTGACAATCCCGACAACGAGCCGCCCGAGGACGTCATCCGCGACATTGCGGGCCACATGGCTCCCGGCGCACCCTACACCTGCATCACGGATCGCCGTGAGGCGATTTATGCCGCAGTGAAAATGGCCGAGCCCGGCGACATTGTGCTGTTCGCGGGCAAGGGCCACGAGGATTACCAGCTGATCAACGGCAAAAAGCTGCATTTCGTCGAGCGGGAGATCATTAAAGAGGCTTGCGCGGAGATAAGCAAATAAAACAGCGGCCCACACTTCGGGAGATACGAAGCGTGGGCCGCTGCTGCGTTGTAGGGGCCGGGCATGCCCGGCCCGCGGCATGTATGGCAGACGGGTTCTGCCGGAAGGCTGCGGGCCGCACATGTGCGGCCCCTACCGTGTTGCGGGATTTTTATTGTGTGTCGCAATGGTAAGCGGGCACGAAGCGATCAAGACCGCTCCCTACAGAACCCTGGAAAGCGGTATCGTAGGGAGGGGTCTTGACCCCTCCGCACAAGTTTTCGACAGCAGAAGCAGACAGCTTTTACGCCCCGGCTCTTGGCAGCAACAACGCAGCGGCCAGATACGCAAAATACAGCGCCAAACACATCCACCCCTGCCCGCGCTTCAGCTTGTGCCTGCACAGCGGCGGGAGCAACAGCACCAGCGCCATGGCGGCGCAGACGGGGACTTCATAGCTGCGGAACTGCGCGCCGACGGGCAGCTTGTGGCGGTACATCAGGCTGGAAATCGGCAGCGCCAGCGTCAGGTTCAGGATTGCGCTGTTCAAAAGCTGGATGGGCAGCGAATCCGGCGGGTAGTAGCGGCAGCGAACCGAGAACCCCTTCCAGACCGAGCCCAGCGGGTGATTCAGCGCCTCGACCAGCAGAGGGATACAGAACCCGAAGCTGATGAGCGTCGCCGCCCAGAGGGCCTGGATCGTGCCTGTGAGGTTTGCCAGCGTCGTGGCACTGTAGAGCAGCGCCTGTGCACCGCCCGCCAGCAGGGCCAGCCCGCCCACGACACCCGTCAGATTTGTCAGTGCGTTCCGGACGTTCATGACCGGGAAAGCCATCGTGTGGGCGCTGTAGCCGTATTCCTGCGCGGCCAGCTGCGGGCTGGGGTGCTTTTCGGACGTGGAGACTGCCTTGATCGTATCACCGTAGGTGAATTTGTGCTGGAACACAATGCTCATCATGACAAAGAGCACGAACAACAGCATCAGCAGTCCGGTGCCGGTGTAGCTCAATTCGCCGTCCCGCACAAACACGGCCAGCACGCCGCAGGCCGCCAGCAGCAGCAGGCATTTGCGGCAGAACTCGTCCCGGTCCGCCACGGCGCAGTGCCTCTTGCGCAGCAGACAAACGGAGAGCGCCAGCCCCAGATTCGTGACAGCGCCCGCCAGTGCGGTGCCGACGGCCAGCGCCGTGACCGACATGCCCGCCGCCAGAAATGCCAGCATCAGCTGCGGCAGCGCCAGGCAGAGCGGTGCCACCGTGCCGCCCACGACCCACATGGGCAGCCCAAGCAGGGCGCAGCACCAGGTAGTGCACCGCCCCGCCAGCCGACTGCCCACCGCTGTAAACAGCAGGCCGAGGGCGTAGACTAATAAAGTTGCAACTAAAATTTTCATCATTGTATCGTAGGGGCGGATTCCACATCCGCCCGAGCCGTGCCGCCGCTTGACGGGCGGATATGGAATCCGCCCCTACGGTCGTAAACAAAAAAGCGGTGCCAGGGCACCGCTTTTTTCTTAGGGCAATACCGCATAATTCTAAGTGCCGATACGGCGAGCGAGGTGCGGCAGC
>OKSA01002927.1_pt1 | contig 13267 bp, 10 predicted proteins | sample 1601181 | NCBI WGS metagenome assembly OKSA01 (sample SAMEA3541538, study PRJEB24748) | human gut metagenome | biome: human gut; feature: human-associated habitat; material: faeces | place: China | collected 2012 | reverse complement strand
GGTATGCTTGTACTCAGAAAGAGAAAGCGAGGAATAGCAATGAACGAAACAAAAACAAAACAATCTGTAACACAGCAAAAATCAAACTGGAAGCCAATTTTAAATCTTTCTTGCTTTTAAAAGCTTCCGCCGGGTTTAAGGGCATGCTCTGCCGCTGCCACCACCTGCTCCAGCGTCACATGCACCTCATGTCTCGCTATGTTCTTCGGAGCATCCGGATTCTCCAGACCGTGACTGCCCTTTATGTATGGCGGATTTGAGGTCACTATGTCAAAGGAGGCCTTCTTGTAGTTACAAGAGACCTCCTTTATATCTCCGTTATCTATTCGCACTAAACCGTCAAGCCCATTGAGGCTCACCCTCCTTGCCGCCATATCCGCACATGCAGGCTGAAGCTCTATACCTATAAACCGTGCTCCATCTGCCATTTTACCGCCAGGTTGCTGAGTCGCCCCTGCATCCGAATTAGTAACTCCATCTACGGCAATACAATCATGTGAGGATATATAATCATCGGCATTCAAACCAGCAAGTCTCTCCTCTCTGGTAAGAGCTTCATCCCCATACTCCTTTGCAGCAAGAAGTATAGGTATGATACCTGTTCCCGTTCCGAGATCCAGATATCTGCCACCGCGCTTAAATCTCACATAGTTTGCCAGCAGCACAGCATCCATCCCAAAGCAGAACATTCCGCTGTTCTGTATGATCTGGTAACCTTTGCACTGAAGGTCATCTATCCTCTCGCAAGATTTAATCTCCACCGTGGACCCGCCCACCACTTCGGACCGGGCCTGTACAGCCTGACTCTCTATCGTTTTATCATCCGGTTTAATCGTCAAATTTGGACTTTCCACCCTTGTCCTCCAATGCCTCAAGTGCCTTGTACTCCTCGGCACTGAGTCTCTCTGAATTCTTTCTTCTCTTAGGCTTGAACTTGAGCTCAGCCACAGGATACTCCATAACTTCCTTGTTGTCATCCTTGTCAGTCACCACGATCTTAACCTTCTGACGGAGGACGTTCACGGACATGACCTCGCCCTTATTTCCATCTACTGTCCTCACGAAATCTCCCACATTTGGAAGTTTTTCATTCAGGTACTCGTAAGTGTCCTGCTCATGTTTCAGACAACACATAAGTCTTCCACACACACCTGATATCTTGGTTGGATTCAGCGACAGATTCTGCTCCTTTGCCATCTTGATCGACACAGGAACAAACTCTGACAAATGCTTGTTACAGCAGAGCTCCCTTCCACATATACCGATTCCGCCCACCATCTTGGTCTCATCGCGGACACCGATCTGTCTGAGCTCTATTCTTGTCTTGAACACCGACGCAAGATCCTTTACCAGCTCACGGAAATCAATTCTTCTATCCGCTGTGAAGTAGAACAGCACCTTGTTATTGTCAAATGTATATTCAGCCTCTATGAGTTTCATGTCCAGCTTGTGCTTGGCTATCTTCTCAAGGCAGATGTCAAATGCTCTCTTGCTCTTCTTCTTGTTATCCTCATATTTCTTTGTGTCATCGGCTGTGGCAACCCTTATGATCGGCTTGAGTGAAGCCGTAAGCTTGCTGTCCTCAACTTTTCTTCTACCTAGAACCACCTTACCATACTCCACTCCTCTTGCAGTCTCGACTATGACAAATGTACCAGTTTCAACTTCAAAATTCTGTGGGTCAAAATAATATATCTTTCCATTCGGTCTAAAACGGACTCCTATAATCTCTTTCATCAACAATTCTCCTTCATAGTCAGGAGCATAAGCTCCATTGCAATGTCAAAGCTGACATTTGCCTCAAGTCTGATCTTAGCCTTGTCCATGGACTTGAGCACCTTTTCTATTCCCTCATAGCTGATATGGGACGACTGCTTTCTTATATCCGAATAATACTCCTTGAACATCAGCCTTCCAGGGTTATTTGACACCTTGAGCATCAGTACATCTCTGTACCACATCATCATCAGATCAATGTAATCACTTATCTTGAGCTTGTACAGCTCCATATTCTTGATTGCAAACAGCATATCATCCACCGACATCTCTCTAAGATGTCTCATGATCTTTACAACATTTTCCTTTATCTCTCTGTATTCATCACTGGTGGCAAGCCTTATGGCTTTTCCAAGGTTGCCCTGAGCGAAATCCATACAGAAATCAGCTTTCTGCTTGTCAAGCTTCAGCTCATTCATGAGATAATCGAGTATATCATGCTCTCTGACTGGTTTCACATTCAGAACTATACATCTGGACTGGATAGTCTGGAGCATCTTATCTATATTGTTTGTCAGCAATATAATGATAGCATATGATGGAGCCTCTTCTATAGTCTTAAGAAGTGCATTCTGTGCATTCACATTGAGAAGTTGCGCATCCTCTATCACATATATCTTATATCTGCTGCTGTACGGCTTGATATCAATATCTGAATTCACCTGATCACGTATCTCCTCAACAGAGATGACATTTGGCTTGTCATGTGTGACCCAGATAATATCCGGCTGGTTTCCTGTCTCACACTGGAGGCACGATTTGCAATGATTACAAGGCTCCGTACCACCCTCCTCGCACTGAAGAGTTTTCACAAGTGCCCTTGTGAGGGTCTTCTTACCACTGCCAGTCTCGCCATTGATTATATATCCCTGAGATATCTTTCCAAGCTCTATACTGCTCTTGAAATGGCGTATTATGTCTTCATGTCCGATTATTTCTGTGAAATCTATCATAAATACCAACCCCCTTACATTATTAATTCACATTGTCTGTAGCTTTCTGACCTTCTCCCATCAGATTGCATCACAGGTTGAGTTTCTTCTCTACATACTTTGTTATTATACCATGAATCTCATTGATAGGTAAAGTAGCGTCTATCTTTACTATTCTCTCAGGGTGCATATCCGCCAGCATACGGTATCCGTCCACTACCTTCTGGTGAAATTCAATTTTTTCATTCTCCATTCTGTCAAGCTCTGCCTGATTCTTTTTTCTCGCAATCCCCTCCTGGGCATTAAGATCCATGAGAAATGTCATATCAGGCATGATCCCCTGAAGCGCAAATTCATTAACCTTATACACCGTATCAACGCCCAAGCCTCTTCCGATTCCCTGATATACAGCGGAGGAATCAACAAATCTATCCGCTATAACCGCCTGTCCCGCTTCAAGCGCCGGTTTGATGTTCTCCTTTACGAGTTGGGCTCTGGCTGACGCATATAAAAGCAGCTCTGTCATATATCCCATCTCCGTAAATTCCTTGTTCAATATAACCTCACGGATTGCCTCACTGATTGGATTTCCTCCCGGATCTCTCGTTATCAGCACATCGTAACCCTTTTTCTCAAGATACTCTTTGAGAAGTTCTCTCTGTGTTGTCTTGCCGGCTCCATCCGGTCCTTCTATTGTTATAAATATTCCTCTCATATCTTAACCCTATGTACATGCACCACAAATGCATATACGCCTTTCTTCTTATATAATTGACCATACGGCCCATCACAAAATATCAGCACATGTCATTCTAATTTTCAATAATGCTTGTATGCTTTTCATTTCTCGCACAGCACAGCTATACATCCATCATCCACACCTGATACATTCAGCCCGCTTCTTATCATTGTATCTATTCCGCAGACAGCCCGCTCGTCCACTATCTCTCCAGGAGCCAGCACAGGAATCCCCGGCGGATATGCATACACAAACGCACCTGATATTCTTCCCACCGACAGCTCAAGAGGCACCATCTCTGAAGTCTCATCCCATGCTTTCCCGGGAACCACTGCGGATCTTCTTCCAGATATAATGTCCATCGCTCTGCTGCCATCCACGATTGATCTGTACTCAAGTCCACTGTCTATCTCTTCTATCGCCTTAAACAGTATATCATAACTATCGACACTGTCCACAACAGATGATATACAAATAACATAACTCACCGAAGCCATCTCCACGATCAGCCCATACCTGTCAGCCAGTATGTCAGCGAGCATAACTCCAGTGAATATCTGTCCTGATCCATCCACAGTTCCAGGTCTCACGACAAATACCAGCCTTCCTTCATCGTGGTCAAATACTTTACACGCCGAACAACCTTCATCATTTTTAGACACGTTCACCCCGGGTCTGAACAGCCGTATATTTCTAAGATTGTCACATTTTTCAGCGAATATCTCAAGCCTCCGTCCATACTCGACAAATACTGCTCTGTTATTTGCGCCAAATGCCACCGCCTTCTCCATGCTGCATAAATATATACGAAGGTGACGAGGTCTGAAATATCTGCAGATATCTCCTGACTCTCTCATCAAGTTTCGGATCCATAACATGAAGCAGCGATGTCTGAGTGAGTGCAGGCATGGTCTTGTGAAGGCTTTCGATGACGATGTCCGCTCCCTGTGCCATGGCGGTTTCATGTCCTTCCATGAAGTTCAGATGCGCTCCCTGTGCCTCATCCACTATGAGATATATTCCATATCTGTGTGTGATTTCAGCTAAAGTTCCTATGTCTGATATGACGCCCTCATATGTGGGTGATGTGATGATCACCGCACTCGGCTTTCTACCATTTGTTATCAACGTGATGATCGCACGCTCTAGCTTATCCGGCGATATATCACCCAATATATCCGTCCTTTCTGACACTTCACGATCATCTCCACCATTGACAGCTACCCTTTCCGGAGTTTCGCGATCGCCTTCACCACGAATATCTGTCCCTTCCCGAGTTTCACAATCATCTTTACCACAGGCGTCAGTCATTTTGTCCGACATTGACTGATTCGCGCCGCAGTGCCATCTCATATCCACATAATCTGGCACTATGTATTCAGGCTCAAGCTCAAGCATGCAGATGGCATTGTACACCGCCTTATGACAGTTTCTGGCCGCAAGTATCACATCTCCCCTGTGACATGTGGCATGGATAGCCGTCATAAGTCCGGACGTAGAACCGTTCACCAGCATGTACGTCGCAAATGTGCCATACACCTTCTTCATCTCTGCAAGACTGTCCGCTATGAACATCTCCGGCTCATGCATATCATCAAGATCCTTTGCCTCAGTGAAATCATGTGCATATACTCCATTCCAGAAGTTTTCCAGCTTTTCTAACGGCAGTCTCTTGTGCCCCGGCATGTGCCATGGGTATGTGCCTTTATTTATATACTTTTCAAGTGCTTCATTTATATATTCTTTCAATGCTTTTCTCCGAACATATCTCTATATAATCTATCTTCCGTATCATAACATATTTTCACGTTTACATTCAATCCGCCAGCCTGCCAGCCATGTTCCATAAAAAAACAGGAGAAACCATAATCGGTCTCTCCTGCGAGGGGGTATGAAAAATTAATTTATCAGCTTTTATTATGATCTGCCAAATGCTGCAACAGCATCCTCTATCTTCTGCAGTTCTTCCTCTGTCATGACTGTGTGAGCCTGTTTCTCAGCAGCCTTGAGATTGCTGATGATCTGTTCAGGCTTTGAAGCACCGATCAGCACTGTTGTGACCTCCGGCTTGTTCAGCAGCCATGCGATGGCAAGCTCTGAGAGCTTCATATCATATCCGGCTGCGATCTCATTTAACTGATTGAGGAGAGGTCTAGTTTCAAGCACCTGATCCTCATGAAGGAATCTTCCGTCCTTCACTGCCCTGCTGTCCGCCGGCATATCCTTCAGATATCTGTCTGTCAGCATTCCCTGTGCCAGAGGTGAGAAACATATGAGACCCTTGCCTGATGCGTATGTCTGCTTCAGAAGTCCATTCTTCTCGACAGATCTGTCCAGTATGCTGTATCTGTTCTGATTTATCACAAATGGCACATGTAGCTCATCCAGTATCCTCTCCGCCTTTGCCATAGTAGGTCCGTCATAGTTGGAGAGTCCGACATAGAGTGCCTTTCCACTCTTAACTATCTGTGCCAGCGCACCCATGGTTTCCTCGAGAGGAGTGTTCGGATCCATTCTGTGATGATAGAATATATCCACATATGGGATGCCAAGTCTTTTAAGGCTCTGGTCAAGACTCGCTATGAGGTACTTTCTGCTACCCCAGTTGCCGTAAGGGCCTTCCCACATATCGTATCCAGCCTTTGTGCTGATTATCAGCTCATCCCTGTATGCACCCAGATCCTCTCTGAGTATCTTTCCAAAGTTCTCCTCTGCACTTCCGTACACAGGTCCATAGTTGTTTGCTATATCAAAATGTGTTATTCCGTTGTCAAATGCGGTAAAGCACATCTTCTTCATATTCTCGTAGTCGTCATTTGTTCCAAAGTTGTGCCAGAGTCCAAGTGCCAGAGGTGGCATCATGAGACCGCTCTTTCCGCAATGTCTGTAAAATCCTGTACCTTCAACATTCTTATATCTATTCTCTGCTGCCTTATAATCTCCCATATTGTTACCTCTCTTAAAAATATTTTTTTCATAATACCCAAATATCCGCTCCCCGATCATACAAAACCCGGAAGTTACGCAAAAGAAACCACCCAACTTACAAATTCACTTAAAACTTCATGTACACAGATGGTTTCTTTTTATATATGCAAGTTATCACTACATTTTGAAGTATATCATACCTATTACATCAAAAAAATATGAATATTTTTTTATTGTATATGAAATTTTTATAAATGTTCTGTCTAAATTATCACAGACATTTTTACTATCCTCTGTATGCCTGTTACGCATTTACCGGGAGCTTATAAACACCGAAAAAGTGCCATCACGATATGACAGACTTCCTTTTAAGCCATACTTGTCAAGTATAGTCCTCACAACAAAAAGCCCGAGTCCACTGCCACCGCCTGTTCTACTGCCGCTGCCCTTCACATACGGATCCCACAGCGAATCTATGTCATCTGGCAGGACATCGTCCGTTGTGTTGCTTATCGTCACCTTTCCATCTGACATCTCTATATCTATAATTCCATTTTTCATGCCGTGTCTCACCGCATTTGTCACCAGATTTTCCGCAACGCGTTTCATCGATTCCATATCTGCATTTAAAGTACAATTGCCCTCAAATGTCACCACCATATTTTTTCTCTGTATCGACACCTCATTATCTTCTACAACTTTTCTGAAGAGTTCCGCCATATCAACGCTCTCAAGCTTTTCTCTTTTTCGCCGTTTCCCGGTCTCCAGCCTGTCTATCTCCAGCATCTGCTCTATCATTCCATTCATCCTTCGCACATTTTCTGATATTGCCTCCGCATACTGCTGTCTCTTGTCCGTATGCACATTTGCGAGAAGGTTCTCCGCATAACCCGACATAGCCATGAGTGGGGTTTTGAGATCGTGGGCCATAGCATTTGTCATATTGCGTCTGTACTCCTGACGGTCATAGCGGGTCTTTCTCGTCAGGTATATGACAGCAGTCGCAAATACAGTTATGCACGCTATACACCATATGGCTATTCTTCTTATATCCCCGGCTAGTTCCCGTATGACTGCATCCGCGTCATAGGAACACACCCCGGCAAGTATGCACTGTCTGCCATTTGCCAGCGTGACTCTGCCCTCCATGGCAGCGTAAACCCTGCCGTCGCCACCCTGGATACCGCACACATTGTTTCCTGTGTAATCTATCTTCTTTTTGCCGAACAGAAAGTCTCCGCTTGTTGAGCCTATGTGACAAGTCCATACCAGTCTGGTCATCTGTCCGCTTGCCACATACCGGGTGCTGGATGCTTTGATAACCCTGTCCAGCGCATCGCTCTCGGTTTCCAGCAGCTGATCCATATCCCTGAATGTCCTGATATCCGTCACCACATACTTTTCCCCATTCATGACAAATGTTGAATTGATAGTGTCATCAAAAGTAAGCTTTTCCAGTGTCACATCATACTCCGAATACCCCGACGAATCCGCCGGGCCATCGTAAAATACGCTCTCGTCTGTGTATCTGTCAGCACCCTGTATCGTAAAGCTGCTTCCATTTTCACTGTCCCGCAGATACACTTTTCCTATGCACGGATCGGCTATGTTCTTCACTCCGCAGATGTCCCCCGAATATTCATATACCGACACCCTATTGTCAAGAACCTTCGTCAGTCCACTGTCATCACACACATAATATCCGCTTATGCCGGTATCCAGATTCCTGACACACATGATAGTAAATGGCTCATTTTTATTCACAATACCGTCCAGATCGATCCTCTGGAACGTTTCAGAATCGTACAGTCTATATAAGGTATTACAGTTATTTATAAGATAGTGATTGTACAGCCAGTCTTCATTTGTCACATACATGATCACCTCGCCATTCAAATACGAATTCCACATTATCGTATTGTATGCCCGTATATACGCCGCGCTGTCTTCATCCACGGAATCGGCAAATTCATCCTGAGTCTGTACTGTGTTCATCCTCTCATGGACACTCCCCATCATATCATCAACCGAGTCAGACATCTTGTTATACAGCATCATGCTCGCAGTTCTGTATGACACATATGCCAGAGTTCCGATCAGAACCGTGCATACCAATGCCGCCACAAGCAGCTCCACCCACCAGATGGGCTTTCTCATCAGTTTCATTTTCTTTTCGTGTTTTTGCTTTTTGCATTTTTGATTTTCATTCGATTTTCCCATGCCATCACGCCTCCTTATTGCACATCCCTTATCTGATATCCCTTTGTGATGACAGTCTTTATCTGCCCGGCAGCCTTGCCAAGTGCCTTTCGCAGCTTTCTGATATGATCGTCTACAACTCTGGTTCTCCCGTCATAATCATAACCCCATATATTTACCAGCAGTTCATCCCTCGACACCACACGTTTTCTGTTCTCCATGAGGTATATGAGAAGTTCCAACTCTTTTCGCGGCATATCAATGGCTGCACCATCCACAGTCACCGTGAGTGCCGATGTGTCGCAGCATATTAAGCCACACACAAGTTCCCTGTGGACAACGGTCCCCTTTGCGCGTCTCACCAGTGCAACAGATTTGGCATAGAGTTCTGCAATAGCAAATGGCTTGACCACATAGTCGTCGCAGCCAAGTGTATACCCATATAAAACATCCTCCTGCCTGGCTCTGGCGGTCAGGAAAATGACCGGTACATCACTGGTCTTTCTTATCTGACTGCACAGTTCCCAGCCATCCACTCCCGGAAGCATGATGTCTAACAGCACAAGATCATACTGATTCTCATAGAGCATTTCCTCTGCCTGTATGCCATCACAGGCGTAGCTCACATTCATCTCACTTCCCTCAACTCCTGTAAAATAGTCAGCCACGGCCTCCCTTATGTCGTGGTCATCCTCCACCAGAAGAACCTTGTATCCCATCTCCGCACCTCCTAAAATAAACTTTTTCCCTTCTCATTCGTCCAGCCACAATACATCTGAAACATATATCCAAAAGGCGACATCCCCTGTCATCATATTAACATGATATACAGACGATGTCGCCTTTCTGTGTCCTTTATTCTGCTTTTACAGCCCATCTCATCTTCGTCGATCTTGCTCTCGGATTTCGGGCGCACTCCTCCGCTGACGGTCTGATGACATCCTTGCTGACTTCGCTGTAAACACCAGCCTTTGCTCCAGCCTTGAACGCCCTCTTCACAAGCCTGTCCTCTCCGGAATGGAACGTAAGTATGGCAACTCTTCCACCTGGTCTGAGCGCATCCGGCAGCTTGTCAAGGAAATCATACAGAACCTCAAACTCACTGTTCACATCTATTCGGAGAGCCTGAAAACATCTCTGACAGGATTTCTTCACAGCCTCTTTCCGCTCCTTCTCCGGAACAAATGACAACGCCTCCTCGATGACATCCTTCATCTGCGTGGTGGTCTCCACATAATTCTTAGTGCGGTTTCTCTTCATAATGACCGTAGCGATCTCCTCCGCATAAGGCTCGTCCGAGTTCTCCTGGAACATCCCAACGAGTTCCTCATACGAAACCTCTCGCAGACGCTCCGCCGCCGACTCACCCTTCTCCGGATCGAGTCTTAGGTCAAGTGGTCCGTCGAATTTGTAGGTAAATCCTCTGTCTGGATTGTCTATCTGCATGGAAGACACTCCAAGATCCGCAAGGATAAAATCAAATCCTCCGGCCTCCTCTGCAACTTTGTCTATGTTTCTGAAATTTGTCTGCTTTATCGTGAGTATATCCTCCCCGTAGCCGGCATCCTCCAGCCTCTTCTTCGTCTTCACTATCTCTATAGGATCAACATCCAGTGCATACATATGACCTTTTCCCTGAAGCTTCTCCAGCATACGCCTTGTGTGTCCACCATAGCCCAGCGTCGCATCAAGCCCCTGCTGTCCCGGCTGTATCTGAAGAAAATCCAGTATCTCGTTTACACATATTGATATATGCATTCCCGCCGGTGTGCTTCCCTTGCTTATGACCTTCTCTATCGTATCGGCATATTTCTCAGGATCATGCTCCTTGTATTTCTCCTCAAACCTCTTCGGATGAGTTCCACTGTAGTGAACTCTCCTCTTGTGTATCTTTTCTTCCATTTTATTCTTATCTCCTTAACCGTCTCCGTCTGCCGCACTCGCCGCCCGGAACATTTATGTCATAATACCACATATCTGCCCAACAAGCCACACGCTAGATTTTCTCAAAAAACGAAAGTGGGGACGGAGGTACCTGTCCCCTTTTACAAAGTGGATGATTGGCATAAAAAACTGGAAGCCCCGCACTTACCGTGAGTGACTTCCAGCATAATAAAATCATTTATCTAACAATTATCTACCAGCTATAATATGATGTATCATAGTGAGCTGGCTTCTGAGTGCATCCACCGATATCTGTCCAGGGGCGGAAGGAATTCCCGCTGTTGCAAATGATACCGAATTGCCATACATCTCACCAGTGGTTCTTGTCTCAACTCCAAGTTCTCCCATTGATATAACTATAAGAGGAGTCTGATTACCACACTCCTGAAGTTCCTTCGCCGCTTGCATCATGTCAACGACCTGAGAACCATCTTCTGGCATCATGGCTATTTTGGCTATGTCTGCACCAGTAAATATGATGGACTTGAATCTGTCCACGATCTGTTCCATCGGAATGGTGGTTTTGAAATCATGATTGGACACGATAACATACACACCCTTCATATGCGCCTCTGCTATAACCTCATCTACTATCTCCGTATCTGAAAAATACTCAACGTCTACTATATCTACGTAGCCACTGGCTATTACATCAATCAGAAGGTCGCGATACTGACTCAGAGTCGCGTCCATACAGCCACCCTCGCCTTTTGTTCTGAATGTGAATATTAATGGATATCGTCCCAGCTTATCATGTATCTTCTCCAAAGTCTTCATAAGAGCATCACTGTCAAAACACTTCTCATACATGTCCGCTCTGAACTCCACCATATCCGGTTCAGACTTTGCTATGATCCTTGACTGATAGTCCACATCGTAATCCGTCGGTGCCACCAGCGGAACACATATCTTAGTCATTCCCTCTCCAATTGCCACATTCTTCACATTTACGACCTTCATCACTGCCTCCCTGCGTATATATGTTATTCGATCCGGACGCATAGTCCATTACTTTATCTCCATCGCTCCGATAAATGTATCACACAGCTTCTGAATATCAATATTATCAGGCTCTTCCCAGTAGCTTATGCTACATACAATAGAACCATCTCCAAGCGGATATATAAATGTTATATCTGTGCTCTTCATATCATATACCGTCATCTGAGCCTCAAGACAGATTACCTCTGTTCCGTCTTTAGCCTTTACCTTGCTGTCTGTAACGGAATCTATCTTAGTATTCTCATCTTCCATATCTTTATATGTTTCTTTTAAGGTCTTAAGATAAGTTTTCGCATCTGCATATTCATTTGCTGAATATATTACATATGCACCACCCTTTGTATCGTTCAATGAGATTGAGTAACTTGAGCCATAACTTCTCTCATATCCCTTAGGGTCATTTATCTTTACAGTTTTATCCCCAATCGCAAGAACTTCCTTTGAATAATCGACATCATCAGTTGCTGCTTCTGTTGTCGCTTCTGTTGCTGCCTCTGTACTAGCTTCTTCCGTAGGATCTGTCGATCCATCATCATCGCCATCATCCTTTTTACCAAGTGGCAGTCCCGCATCTGCGGATTCAAATAAACTTCCCCACGCTGAGATAATCTTCTCTGCACTTTCCGTATTGATATACTGCTGGGCCTCCTCGCCCTGAAGTACTGAATAATCAACGACATCGCTGTCTGCCGGAGCTGAGATCTTACTCTTACTCTCAGCAACACTCATGCTGCCTGACAATGCCACAAACTCCTGTCCAGAAACATTCAGATTAAACTTAAGATCGTTAAGACTGAATGACTTGCCCTTCTTTACATCAGCCAGAGTTCCTGAATATGTCATCTCGATATCTTCTGAGTTTGCTGTAACCTTACTGCTTCCGTCTATAGCGCCACTCTTCTCATCATATGAAAATACAGTGCTTCCTGTAAATGCCTGAGACTCACCGTCCACATCGGCTGACAAGGTATAATCTGCCGTAACTTCGGTCTTGTCACCGCTCTTCTTATTCTTATATGCACAGTCAAATGTGACATTCATCTGTGAACCGTACTCCAGCTTCACAACCATCTTTGTATCCGATGTAACATCTCCATCGCCCATGTGATCCACCGTAACACCAAGTGTCACACCTGCTGCGGCTATATCATACTCTGAATCAATATGAACCACCTTGCCGCTGTTGATGTAGACATCTGTCACTATATCCTTTGTGAATACAGCTCCCACAAGTGATGGGATAGTGCTAATAGACTGCTTTATCTGATCCTTTGAAATGTTCATCTCTGCAACCATATCATCAGATATATTACTGTCCACATATTCGTTAAGACAGTCCACAATAGCATTTGACAGATCATTTATTGAACCAGTGGATATTGTGATCGTGTAATGCTCTGCATTTACAGTCTTTCCATTTGCATCGGTGAAACTCTCCTTGCCTACTCTCTCATAGACCATTGAATCCTTAAATTTATCAACTGCAGGAATAAGCTTCTCATCAAGAATCTTTGTAAGAGCCTCTGCATCAACTGTGCCGCCTGCACCAGCCTCAGTGCCACCAAGCTCTGACATGATAGTATTCGCATCGAGAACGAGTGTCTTTGTAAGTAACTCCGGTGATGAAAAGTAAATCTTGTTTCCTATTGAAAGGATCTCTGCTGTCGCTTTCTCACCAGCCGCTGTCATGGAGCCACTTATCTTAAAGTCGTTACTGTCGCCAAATGCTGTGCAACCGTTACACTCG
>OKSA01002922.1_pt1 | contig 13272 bp, 8 predicted proteins | sample 1601181 | NCBI WGS metagenome assembly OKSA01 (sample SAMEA3541538, study PRJEB24748) | human gut metagenome | biome: human gut; feature: human-associated habitat; material: faeces | place: China | collected 2012 | reverse complement strand
AGACGCTACTGAGACTCCAGAAGTTACAGATTGCATACACCTCCGTTATTGGTATTTTAATCATAACAGAAAGGTGGGATTGCAATTGGATCGATGCGATTTTAGCTCTATAATGACATGTTTAAAAAATCATATCAGCGAAAGTAACCAGATGAGCCAGCCTGAATTTTTATATGAGATATTTGAGGATTTTATGGACAGCCCGGAAAGCAAAGATTTTTCTTTTGATAATGGGCTTGTCTGCCGGTGGATGACAGGACAGGCGAAGATCAGCCCTAAAATCTCTACTTACTATGTCAAACCAAGTAAGCAGGAAAAACTGGCTGAAACAATACAGCAAAATCTTCTGCCACTGATGACCGACTGCAGCAAGGCAACTTACTATAACCATATTCTCACCCTGTTCTCCCTTTATTCCATTTCACAAGAACAACAGGATATTATGCGTGATCTGTGTTTTCTGCCTCCTGCCGGTATTTCCGCCCGTATCTTTGCTGACTGGCTTGGACAAACTACTTTAAATGACATCAATGACCTGATTGAGACAGGTTTTATACAGGCAAACACCCGGCATACCACTTCCCTGCACCCAATGATTCAGGAAATCGCCCTTTCTGAAACCAGACCTTCCGTCACAACCTGCCACACTTTATTGGATTCTCTTCAAAAAATATGTTTGATGCACGGCACGGAAGTCAACTATTACAAAAAATGTTCCAGACAGTGGAAAATATCATTCACCTGATTGATAAAGATGATATGTCCAAATACCTTCTATTTTTAGAGGATGTCTTCCCATATATGGAGAAATACCACTACCAGAAAGATATGAAAGAAATTATCCGGGAATTCGTTCAGCCAACCGGATGGAGCAGCATAGATACAGCCGAGGAAATCCTTCAGAAACTTAAATTTGCCGGAATCAACCTTTCTGATGACTCTTCCTGCTGTGTAGCAACCGGTTACGGACGCATCTCTGTTCCTTATGCAGATAAGGCTGTTACAGAGATCACCTGCCATGCACTTGGCGCTGTACATTTATTTCACCAGCCAGACCTGACCGTAATCGACATCGGTGGCCAGGATACGAAGATCATTCAGATTGAACAGGGCTTCGTAAAGGATTTTATCATGAACGATAAATGCGCCGCCGGAACCGGACGTTTTCTTGAAGTGATGGCCAACACCCTCTCCCTTCGCCCGAATGAAATGTTTGAGCTGGCACGCCTGGATTCTGACACAACGATCAGCTCCATGTGTACTGTATTCGCAGAATCCGAAGTTATCGGACTGATCGGCAAAGGTGAACCGAAAGAAAATATTGCTTATGCAGTAGTAGATTCCACCATTCGTAAGGTTACCGCCCAGCTCAGCCGGATGAATGGTGAGATGTCCACATTTTGCCTGACCGGCGGTCTATGTGAATGTGAATATATCCGCGAAGCTTTATCAAAAAAACTTGGAAAAGAAGTGATCTCCAGCCCGGATGCCCGCTACGCCGGTGCGATCGGTGCCGCACTCAGTGCGATGAAGATACGCTAACAAAAAATGCCCCGGAACAGACTTTAAAACCAATCTGTCCCGGGGCAACTTATATTCTTTCACTTATATTCTTTTATCTTGGGCTTTTCTCTTCGTCTATTATCTGATTCTGAAGATTGGGCTGATCTTCTTGTAGATTAAAAATACAATCAGTGAAACAACAATTCCCTTCACAAGGTTGAACGGTGCTACCGCAAACATAACAAATGTAGAAAGGCTTGTGATATGTGAGTTAACTGCTGTTCCCATACCAACCAGTGCGTCAATCGGCATTCCGAATGCAGCTGCATAAGTTGGAAGCAATACAAATGCGTTGACGAAGCATCCAATCACGATCATCAGAACTGTTCCTGTTACCATTCCGATCAATGCACTCTTTCTTGTTCTGTTTCTTCTGTAAATGAGGCCTGCAGGTACACAGAATGAACATCCGATAATAAAGTTTGCAATCTCTCCAACACCTGCTGTTTGTGTTCCTGTTAAAACAAGATTCAGTAAGATTTTAACAAGTTCTACAAGAACTCCTGCCATTGGTCCCATTGCAAAGCATCCTACCAAAACCGGAACCTCACTTAAATCAATCTTATAAAATGTCGGTGCAAACGGAAGCGGAATATCAAACATCATCAAAACTACTGCGATTGCTGAAAGCATTCCGATCTGAACTAATGCCTTTACCCCCAGCTTCGGCTGAATCTTCGCATCTGCGTTTGTTAGTGTCTTTGTCTCTGTACTCATAGTGTTACTCTCCTTTTTCTATCCACTGTCTTTATCCTAAACAGCACTTTTTCTTTTTGAAAAAGGTAATCTTCACAAGAAAAAACCCGGAAGGTTTATTACCTTCCGGGATTCATGTTTTCTGCTCTTAATGGCATTCTCGCAAGATTCTCAGGCAATCAGATATCCTATTCGAATATCTCTCTTTCTGTTCCTGCGGGCATGAACTTCTTCTCTCATCCAGACTTTACTGTCGGTACCGGAATTCCCATTCTGTAATGCCATCACAGACGAGTCACCAGTTCAGCCGCATCATATGCGGGTCGCGGACTATACCGCCGGTTGGGACTTGCACCCTACCCCGAAGATTAAATTCCTTTTACTCTTATTACTATAGCGCGCTCTTAATAAAAATGCAACCCCTTTTATTGATATTTAATATCATTTTTGTGTTGAAATCGATATCACCCACAGCACTTTCGACTAATATGTTAATATTCCTTTTATCCTACTAGGTTTATAGAGTTCTTAATAAAATTTTTCAATAATGTTCATTTTAGGTTCAAAAGTTCATCACACTTTTTTCACAAAATACCTCTATACTATAATTGTTCTTAAAAAGAACACTTTTTCATAAACTTTTTCCCCCTTGAGTCACAGAGATGTGGCTCATTTCCTTTTATTTAAAAAAAATCCTGTCATCTCGACAAGATTTTCTCATACATTCTTTACAGAACACGTTTTCTCCATTTTTCCCATAGGGTTCCCTGTACATACTGATAAGCTTTATCATAAACCAATATCGCTATCTGTCCAACCATTACAGCTGCCAAAAGCAACTGATCTGACACCGCTTTCTGAAACAGCATCGACCGGAATCCAAAAAGACACGGGAGATAAACCAAGTTAAAGATCACATATTTTGCAAACCAATAAATTCCCATCCTATGTCCCATCTGTGGTCTTTTCGCAAGAAACATCCAGACCGCTTCAATTCCAAGAATATAGAATCCCATCGCAGCAAATGTAATCACATAAAACTTATTTGGCGTGACAAGAAGTCCTAATAACACTGCTGCCAGATAAAAGGCCGCCCCTGTACGAAGGCCGAACTCGCGGATAACAATCCCTACAAAAAATGCCGCTGCTGCCAGCAAAAACAATGTATTCGTCTCGATCACGCTTCCAAGTGCCATGCATACGACAGTCACTGCAAGCAGAAGGCCGCCGAATGCTATTTGTTTTGCTTTTACATGCATGAGCAGAGATCGCCTCCCATACATTCACACAATGTGTCCGCAAGCCATAAGTCGCAGCACATATTTCCTGTACCACAGGAATTCTGTCCTCCCGGTGCATAGCCTCCACCATACGGACTATTCTGATATCTTCTGCTGTTAAAGTCGAGCTGATTCAACAGCTGACGAAACTGCATGTTATTTGGTTCCATATTTACTGCCTGTGCTGCGTGATCCCTCGCCAGAATCTGATTTCCGATTCCTGCATTCGCACAGCCACTCAGATAATACCACATTGCACTTCTCTGCTGAACCTGATCCAGTGTATTGATCGCCTCTCTGTAACGTCTGCTGTTAATATAATTCGCAGCTGCCTGCAGTTTAGGATCCATCGTTCCATAGCCATAAGAGCTGTTCTGATTTCCATAAGAATAACTTTCAGAAGAACCATATCCATAATTATTCCCATACGAATTTCCTCCGTTCGCACGTTCTCTCATGATAATATCATACGCTTCCTGTACTTCCTTAAACTTCTCTTCTGCAAGATCTGCTAACGGATTGTTCACATTTGCATCCGGGTGATATTTTCTTGTCAGATCCCGATACACTCTCTTTATTTCATCATCCGATGCGTTTGGTGATACCCCAAGCACATCATATGGATTTTTGTTCATCTTTGTTGTCCTCTCTTTTCTTCATCTGAATCTTATTATAATGATTCCAAACTCCATCATACAGTATATTTCTCAAAATGTCTACGTCAACCAGACATGGTAATTGTTCAAAACGAACCGTACTCTCCGCGATCATCATTCGAAGGATCTGTTCCATCTGCGCCTCATAGTCCGGCCGCTTTGCCAGTTCTTTCAATGGATTATAGCGATTCTTCTTTCTATCTTCCGGCAGATCCTCGTAAGCGTCCATCAGATAAATGAATTTTCCGAGATAGAACCCCATCTTTCTGAGCGTCTTCTCCCAGATATCCTCCTTCCAAACAAAAAGTTCCGCCATTAATCTGCCAAAACATCCTGCTGCCCGGTCAATATCCATGCTGTTCTCATGTTCACATTCTCCAAGTTCTTTCAGAGATTTCCGGATGATCTCACTCTGTCGCGGATATTTCTCTATGATTTTCTTCGCTTTTCCCTGAATCAGGCTCTTCGTCATCAGACTTGACACTTTACGATCATCCTGCCAGTCATCTTCCATATGATAATAAGCCAGCAGTACATTCATCGCCGCCGCATAAGATGTAATCTCATTTCGCAACATATGCTGCCGCTTCACCGGATGCACCTTACAGCGGTGTTCCTCATGTTTCGTAATCGTCTCATATAAAGAAGATAACAGAATAACTGCAAATGTCATGTCATACGTCAATGTCATCTGCCCCATAAATCCATAATCTTCTTTCAATGTGCGGCAAAGTCCACAATAATATGCCCTGTATTTCTTCAGATCTTTTACTTTTAATTCCGGTTCACAGACCGTTACATATCCAAACATGCAATTCCTTTCTCTTCTGGCAATTTTCCCGACTTTCTCTATTTTACCCTATTCTTTCCACTTTGCCTATCACATGTCTGCAAAATTAATAAGATCTTCACAGATTTTTAATTGTTAACTATTAATATTTCATGGTTGACAATTCGTTTTTCATGAATTATACTAACGAAGAACTAAAACGTTGTTATATTTTAAACAGCGATGTTAAAGCTCGCTTGGAAACAGCGATAAGTATTAAGATCTAAAGGAGTAAATTAAAATGTCACAGAATGAAACTTCCGGCACAGTTGCCGTAGACAACCAGAAAATAAGAACAAAACAGATGGTACTCATCGCCCTGATGACTGCAGTAACCTGTGTCCTCGGACCACTTTCCATCCCACTGCCATTCAGCCCGGTTCCGATCTCTCTTACAAACTTTGCAATCTTCCTTGCAATCTTCGTTCTCGGAATGAAAAACGGAACAATCAGCTTTATCATCTACCTCCTGCTTGGAGCAGTTGGTGTCCCGGTCTTCTCCTCTTTCCGCGGAGGTCTCCAGGTTCTCGCAGGACCAACCGGAGGATACCTGATTGGATTTATCTTCCTTGCACTGATCATGGGATTTGCACTTGATCACTTTGATCGTAAGCTCGTTCCTACAATCATCGGAATGATCATCGGAATGGCTGTATGTTATGCATTCGGAACTGTATGGCTTGCCAAACTGTTAAGCCTCTCCTTCAAAGAAGGACTTATGATGGGTGTTATCCCATACCTTGCAGGAGATGTAGCAAAAATCATCATCGCTGCAATCGTAGGTCCAAAACTTTACGGAGCAACACAGAAAATCAGATAATTGAATTAAAAAAACGCCCAAACAGATACTCTATTTGTTTCTGTTCTGGGTGTTTTTTACTTTTGTCCTCGACTTCAATATTTTCCTTGAATCCGTCACCTCGAAGCAAATACTTTCGGTTTGAATAATGTAAGTGAGGAAGTTTCTTTGTTGTTGAGGACACATATAAGGCAGGAGCGTTCCGAATACACTTTGCAGAATCTGTTAGGAAAAGTCAGACAGGAGCCCCGCATGGCGAGTGTTCTGGCTTTTCCGTTACAGATTGTCAAAGGGATGAGGTAGAGCGGGCCGGTGTCCGATGCAATAAAGAAACTTCCTCACGCATCTTAATCAAACCCAAGCTACTCAACCTTAAATTCCTCTCATCGTCAGCTGGATCCTCTTCTTCTTCAGATCCACGCTCATCACCTTCACATCCACAATATCTCCAACGCTTACTGCTTCCAGCGGATGTTTGATATATCTGTCTGTGATCTGGGAAATGTGTACAAGTCCATCCTGGTGAACTCCGATGTCCACAAATACTCCGAAGTCGATCACATTTCTTACAGTACCTTTCAGCACCATACCTTCCTTCAGATCTTTCATCTCAAGTACATCTGTACGAAGGATTGGCTTTGGCATCTCATCACGCGGATCACGGGCCGGTTTCTCAAGCTCTTTGACGATATCACGAAGTGTGATCTCACCAATACCAAGCTCTTCTGCCAACTTCTTATAATCACCGATCGTAAGGCCAAGTCCTGTCAGCTGATGTGCTGTGATAGCCGCTGTTTCATATCCCTGTTTCTTCAACAGCTTCTCTGCCGCAGCATAAGACTCCGGATGAACACCTGTCGAATCCAGCGGATTTTTTCCTTCTGAAATACGCATGAATCCTGCGCACTGCTCAAAAGCTTTCGGTCCGAGTTTCGGTACTTTTAACAGTTCTTTCCTGTCTGTAAATCGTCCATTTTCTTCTCTGTACGCTACAATATTCTTCGCAATCGCACTGCTGATTCCTGAAATATAGGAAAGTAGCGGTGCAGAAGCAGTATTTAAGTCTACTCCGACTTTATTTACACAATCCTCTACAACTCCGTTTAAGGATTCTCCAAGTTTCTTCTGGTTCATATCATGCTGATACTGACCGACACCGATGGATTTCGGATCAATCTTTACAAGCTCTGCAAGCGGATCCTGAAGACGTCGCGCAATCGAAGCCGCACTTCTCTGTCCTACATCGAATTTTGGAAATTCTTCTGTTGCAAGCTTACTTGCGGAATATACTGACGCACCTGCCTCATTTACAATGACATACTGTACCTTCTCAGGAATCTCTTTCAGGAGTTCTACAATAAACTGCTCAGATTCACGGGAAGCCGTACCATTTCCAAGAGAGATCAGGGAAATGTGATACTTCGGAATAATCTTCTTAAGCAGATCCTTACTTGCCTGGATCTTTTTCTCTGTTGTCGGCGCAGTCGGATAAATAACTGTTGTTCCAATTACCTTTCCGGTCTCATCAACAACTGCCAGCTTACATCCCGTACGGAAAGCCGGATCCCAGCCAAGCACAACCTTGCCTGCAATCGGCGGCTGCATCAGGAGCTGATGAAGGTTCTTTCCAAACACTTCGATTGCCCCGTCTTCTGCCTTCTCTGTCAGTTCGTTTCTGACCTCACGCTCAATAGCCGGTCCGATCAGACGGTTGTAACTGTCTGCAATTGTCTCTTTCAATACCGGTGTTGTATAAGGATTCTCTGTACGGATCACCTTTCTCTCAAGATATCTTAAAATATCTTCTTCCGGTGCTTCCACCTTCACTGTCAGGAATTTTTCTTTCTCTCCACGGTTCAATGCAAGGATTCTGTGTCCGGCAAGCTTCGCAACTGCTTCTTCAAACTCATAATACATCTCGTAAACAGACTCTGCCTCCGGATCCTTCGCCTGAGAAGTAACCTTTCCTTTTCTCATTGTCGTCTCTCGGATCCAGGTTCTGTAAGCTGCCTCATCTGAAATGCTTTCTGCAATAATATCACATGCTCCGCTGATTGCATCCTTTGCACTTTCCACACCTTTTTCTTCGGAAATATACGCTTCCGCTGCCTTCTCAAGCGGCTCTTTTGTCTTCTGCAATGTGATCAGTGCAGCCAATGGCTCAAGTCCCTTTTCCTTCGCGATTGTCGCACGGGTACGTCGTTTCGGACGATACGGACGATACAGGTCTTCTACTGCCACAAGTGTTTCCGCTGCCAGAATCTGTTTCTTTAATTCTTCTGTCAGTTTTCCCTGCTCTTCAATACTTGAGATTACCTGCTCTTTCTTTTCTTCCAGGTTTCTTAAATATACCAGACGTTCATACAGCTTTCTCAGCTGTTCATCATTCAGTTCTCCGGTTGCTTCTTTTCTATATCTTGAAATAAATGGAATCGTATTGCCTTCATCGATCAGCTGTACTGCCGCATCGATCTGCCAGCGTTTTACATCCAGTTCTTCTGTCAGTCTCTGATTAATATCCATTCTTTTTAATCCTTTCCACTTTCATAGGCATTCTGTACCTGTTCGGTCAGTTCTTTTCCGCCGTTCGCATACCATTCTACCACAAAAGTATCAAAGTAATCCACTGGTTTCTCCCCGCTGATAATCTGAAGAAACGCTTCCTTCTCCAGTTCCTGTAATTCCTGCGGGATTTCGGCATTTACGTTTTCCAAAGGCATTGTCTGTGCACTTCGTATTCCCGCTTTCTGCAGTTCCCCCACTGCCTCAATTCTTGATGCATAAGCTGCCCAGCCATTTGCCGTTGTCAACTGTCCATTCAAAAATGATTTACATGTATCATAATAAGATTTTTCTAGTCCACTCAATTCCGACGCATCAAGCGTTTTGTCCAACGCTGCCTGAATATGTTCTGTTGTCCGATAAAGTGCATCTTCATAATCCACATTAATATTCAACGGACGGGCTGTCGGATCTACATTAATGGAAAAATAGTCATTCAATTCTCTTGCTGAAGCATCATTTGCATATCTGGACTGGTCAAAAATCGCACTCACATACTTTGCTACAATTTCCGGATGTTCATATCCTTTGCGTACCACCACATACATCCACTGGTCATAGGATTCAAAAACTGATATCTTCTGTGTCTCATTCACTTGTTCTTTGTCTAAAAGATACGGTTTCCACTCTGCATTTGAATCGACACTATATGCCGCACTAAGCGGATTATTCGGAGCCCACCAACGTCCGTAGATTGCTCCGCAATGTCCGGTTTTTAACAGATTATCTATGTTTTCCGTCTTTCTCAACAAGAATCTCTGGTCGAGTATCCCATCCTCATATAGATTACGAAGCTTTGAAAGTGCTTCTTTTGTTTCCTGCGTTACTGACCCATAAACTACATCTCCACTTTCATCCAGAATCCAGTGACATGGCATTGCACCTGTATGTATAAACGCTGAATCCACTCCATAAGTTTGGTCCGCCCCGGCAATCACATCTGTACTACAGGCAAGACCAATCGTCTGACCGTCTCCTGCTGCATCTTGTTCTACAAATGCACGCACTATCTCCAACGCTTCTTCTACCGTTTCCGGTTCCTTCAATCCCAACTTCTCAATCCAGTCTTTCCTCAACCAGAGAAGTGGAGCTCCGTCATCGATCACCGTATTCGGAAATGCATACAACTTTCCATCAACTGTTGCAGATTGTAAGAGAGAATCTCCATAACTGTCATACATTTCTTTGATTGTATCTGTCGTACACTCTTCATAAGTTTCTGTGAGGTCTTCAATCATACCTGCTTCAATCAGGCGGAGCAGGTTATCTCTTCCTTTCACGACAAGCACATCCGGAATATCTCGATCTTCAATCGCTACATTGACTGCCTCTTCATACGTATTGCCATCCTGCAATTCAAAGACATCTGCATTTTGAATATTAAGCACTTTCTTCAGATATCTCGTATACGCATTGTTTTCGTACGTATTTCCCACCGGGAGATTCGAATTATTTGCTCCTGCAATCTTGCCAAGTGTATACGTGACTGTCTCAGGATATTTTCCAAGCGGCGTATGCATTGCTTCATACATCAGTTTTCTTTTCACTTCAGCTGCTTCGCCTGCACCAGACTCACTTTGAGATGCATCTGACTGTTCCATCTGTCTTTGACTTTCTTTTGATTCAAAACAAGTTCCGCACCAAAGTATCATCAATAAAATTAATACAAGCTGGGCTGAAAGAATTCGCTTTTTCCTATCGTTTTTCATAACACCTTTGCCTCCGTCTTCTTCGGAATCCGGATAAAGACACGCGTTCCTTTTCCAGGAGTGCTTTCTATCTTCATCTCACCTTTCTCTCCGTAAAGAACATGGATTCTGTCACAGACATTTCGCACGCCATAACCGGACGACTGATAGGTCAGGATCTGATCTGCCTTTTCCTGCGTCATTCCTGCTCCGTTGTCCCTGATTTCAAAGAAAATATGCTTATCTTCTTCACGAATCGTCAGCCACAATGTTGGATCCTCATTATCTGACACATCGATTCCGTGATCGATTGCATTTTCTGCCAGCGGCTGCAGGATCAGCTTCGGTATCATATAATCATTAAGACCATCCGAAATCTGTTCGACCACGCGGAACTCGTTATCATGCATAACCAACTGGATCTTGAGGTATGCACGAATATTATCAATTTCTTTTGCCACCGTAGTCATTGTTTCACCACGATTCAGGCTTGTTCTATAATAAGTAGACAGTGCCAATGTCACATGACTGATTTCATCCTCCCCCGCTTCAATTGCTTTCCAATTGATAATAGAAAGTGAATTGTAAAGGAAATGTGGATTGATCTGTGCCTGCAGCGCTCTCATCTCACTATTCTGAAGCTGGATCTTACTCTCATATACTTCTGAGATCAAATGGTTCATCTGATCCATCATGCGCTGGAATGACCGAATCAACACACCAACCTCATCCTTGGACTTACTCTGCACCGTAACCTTGCGAAGTCCCATATTAATCTGGTTCATATTCTCTGTCAATAATTCCAACTGTGACACCATACGGATGGAGAAAACATACCCTAAAAGACTCAAAAGGAGAACACTGATTAAAATTAACGGAATATTTTTAAGCAAAAGCTTATGGATTGCATTTTCACTTACCGCCTTCGGACGATAGATATAGAAATCCCATCCGGTATCTTTCATTGTTCTCTGTGAAATATAATACTTATCACTGATATCCTTAAGATTCTCAATATTCTTTGGACGATATTTTTTATCCATAGAACAATCCGCATAAACAACATTTCCATTATCGTCCAGAATCATACCACCTGTATTATCTGTAATCTGACTCATGAATGGACTAAGAACTTTTTCATAATCCAGGCGCATCTCCAATACTGCTTTGATCGTATCATTATCGTAGAATTTTCGACTGGCAATGATTGATTTATTTCCCCCACGAGTAATGCTCCACTGCATCAGCGTTCCTTCATTCAGCCTAGAATACCACTGTTGATTCTCCGCTTCTGACATTGGAAGAAGTGTATCTCCATGTGGCACTTCTATATTGTCAGAATACAGCGTAATACTCCGAATCTCTTTGTGATAGATGGTCGGCATCTGAAGCAACGGATCTGCTACTTTCACATATTTCAAATATTTCTCATAATCTGATTCCATTTCCGTATCGAAAATATTCCTGAGACTTTGTGAATAGGATAAATAATCGACCAGATTTTCATAAATCTGTGACTGGTTCTCAATTGAGTTCACCGACTGCTCCAGTATTTTTTCCAGGTTATACTGTTCCTTTTCTCTCAGCTGATTCGTCATGCCATATTGCATAGAAAAAGCCAGGAATACAACCGGCACCAATCCTACAATCAACATCAAAACTGACAGTTTCTTACGGAATTTCAGATTTTCAAATCGATGGAGCAGCTTCCGTATTTGTTTTTTCATCCGCCTCTGTTCCTTTCCTGCATGCTTCCGGTGTGTCTCCGAAAAATTCCCGGAAACTTCTGCAGAAGTAAGAGTTATTGGAAAATCCTACTTCTTTTGCAATTCCGGAGATTTTCATATTCGTTGTCTCAAGAAGTTCTTTCGCTTTTTCCATCCGCACCTCACGGATAAAGCGGTTCAGTGTCACTCCCGTTTCTTCTTTGAACACAGCACTTAAATATCCGGGAGAAAGAAATACCATTGCTGAAAGCGTCTCTGCTCCAAGATTCCTCTCCTGATAGTGATGATAAATGTAACTTTTTACTTTCGTAATCTCTGAACGGAATCCGTCTTCCTGTTCCTGTATACAGTGTTCATATTCCTGAAGTGCTTCGTCTACTATAGCGATCACATCCTTCAGGTTTTTGCAACGATATAACCGATCCACTCTCTTCGAAAGCATTTTCTCATCCATTCCATCCATCTGATCAAGCAATTCTTTTAAAATTCCGGAAAATACAAACTTTACATACATATCTGAAAACTGCTTATTGACACGGTATTTATCTTCCAATTTCTCAAAATCCTGACGGAGATGGGGCAGATCTTTATATTGAATATCATTCGTGATCTGTTCCATGATTTCAGAATCTTCTGCCGGGTCTGCTTTCTTCTCTTCCTGCTTCTCTCCATGAAAAAATAAATGCTGATGCGGCTGGTAGAACTGCTCTTCCAGCATTCCTTCCAGGGCTTTAAACTCCTCTGCCAGATTCTTTCTATCCTCAATTTCTTTACTGACCGCAAAATAACATTCACTGTCAAACTGATGCGCAAAGAATCGATACATTTTCTCTACAACCACATGATAGTCTGTATACTTCTCCTCGAACAGAAAGATGGACTCATTTGAATTCAGATTCACATAATAAAATTCTCTCTGCACCTCTTCCTTCAGACTTGTCAGAAAATGTTCCTCCTCCGTCTCGAAAAAACCATTGGATGCACTGACAAGAACCATACGCGAAAACTGTGAAACATCATCTTCTGTTTCATCCGTTAATTTCTCAAGTTGAACAAAATCCTCTTCTTTTCCTGAATATAGATATCTCAGGAAGAAGTATTTCTTCAGATAATCTTCTTTTCTGTTCTGCTGCTTTTGCTTCTCTTCCTTAGATGAGATATTTTCCATCACTCGTTGAAAGGTCTTATGAAATTCGTTCGGATCGACCGGCTTTAGGACATAATCCACGACACCATATCGCAGAGCCTCTCTCGCGTAGGAAAAATCATTATATCCACTGAAAATCACGATTTCCATCTCCGGATGATCTTCTCTTACAGCTTTCGTCAGTTCCAGACCATTCATGTAAGGCATCTTCACATCTGAAAACAAAATATCTACATGATTAGATGCTAATACGCCAAGTGCATCCTTTCCATTCGCCGCTTCCAGAATCTGGAATTCTCCTTCCTCCCTCTTTAACAGAAAACGG
>OKSA01002912.1_pt1 | contig 13303 bp, 16 predicted proteins | sample 1601181 | NCBI WGS metagenome assembly OKSA01 (sample SAMEA3541538, study PRJEB24748) | human gut metagenome | biome: human gut; feature: human-associated habitat; material: faeces | place: China | collected 2012 | reverse complement strand
GATTGGTGTTTTTATATCAACATTGACGTATTAATTTTATAATGTATTATATCACCATTTTGAAAATTCGCTTTCACTATATAATGACTATTCTTTTCTTTGTGTTACAATACAAGCAGGAGGATTTAACCATGTTAAAATTTGAACCATTCTATCAAGAATACGAAAGAACATTAGATGCCTTCTCATTGGCATTCTCAACCATTTATTTTGAACAAATGACAATTGCACCTAAGAAAGGAATTCCTTATTCAAATGAAATGTTGTCTAGACTATCTAAACAAGCATTCATCATTGAAAATGATCCAGAAACAATCAAAAAGATCAAGGAATACGCAAAGACATTGCCAGAAGGAAGTTTAGAAAAGAAAGAAGTCGATTATCGTCTTGAAGCATTAGCTCAATCTGAAAACATTCCTAGTGATGTATATGCGAACTATGTCAAAGTCAAAGCCGATAGTGAACTTGCTTGGCATGAAGCTAAAGAAGCAGATAACTATGAACATTTCAAACCGCATTTACAAGCCATCATGAAAGAGACTTTGCACCTTTTAGAATATGATCCTAAATTCAATGGAAATAATGCGTATGATGTATTATTGGATCGTTATGAAAAGGGAATGACACAAGAAAAATATGATGCATTCTTTAATAATGTTAAGGAAAAATTAGTTCCATTGATTCATGAAATTCAAAACAAGCCACAAATCAATGATGACTTACTTCATGAAACATATGATTTGGATCGCCAAGAAAAATTTATGGAAGTAATCTGTGATTTCATGAAAGTTGATTTCGGTAAAGTATACCTTTCAACTGTACACGAATATGGACATGCTCTTTATGGACTACAAATGGATCCTGCATTTGAAGGAACCATGCTTACACAAGCTGTTGGTTCAGCTGCACACGAATCGCAATCTCGTTTCTTAGAAAACCACGTTGGTAGAAGTCACGCTTTTTGGCAAGCAAACTATAATCAATTAGTAAATTTATTCCCAGAATTTAAAGATGTGTCTGTTGACGAGTTAGTAAACATGATCAATAAAACAGAATGTGCTTTGATTCGTACAGAAGCCGATGAGTTGACATACCCATTACACATCATGGTTCGTTATGAAATTGAAAAAGAAATTGCGAAAGGCAATGTAGATTATGATAAGTTACCAGAACTATGGGCCGATAAATACGAAGAATATTTAGGTGTTCGTCCTACAAACTATAAAGAAGGTGTCTTACAAGATATGCACTGGTCTACAGGATACTTAGGATACTTCCCAACATACGCATTGGGTAGTGCGTATGCAGCACAATTGTATGCAACAATGGAAAAACAATTTGATGTAAAAGAAGCCCTACTAACAAATCATTTTGAAAAAATCACAAACTGGTTAAAAGACAATGTACACCATTATGCCGCAAGTAAATCGATGGCTGAAATCGTAGAAGAAGTAAGTGGAGAACCATTTAATCCTGATTACTACACAGATTATTTAATTAAAAAATACAAGAAATTATACAATCTAGACTAACATGAAGAAGTGAGTAACATCACTTCTTTTCTTATTGACAAGAATGGTAAGAAATGAATTTTTAAGAAAAAAGCAGCTAACCTATTTTCACAGACTAACCACACATACCTTATTCAAACTTATTCTACAAATCCGACAAATCAATAGCTGTGGAAACATCTCCACACTTAAAATTACTTACCGCATGATCCATATCTGCCAATGTCCTGGCTGAAATGCTCTTTGGCACTGATAATTCCCGAGGTTCGAGAATAATACAACCATTTCCATATTCTTTCACATTGTAGTAATGATAAGTAGCTCCTCTAAGAGTAATTCTTTTTTTGTTATCCAAATGTGCAACATAATCCTTTATTGTTTCCATTATCAACACCTCCAACGCAAATCTAAATATGGGAATTTCCATCTCTTATCCTTATAATAAATTTTCTTTATTCTTTGTCAATCTAATTTTGCTTGTTCACTATCATCAGGAAAGGTTCTATGCACAACTAGAAAAACAAATCCTTTATTGGTTAGTATGGTTAGATTGGTTAGTATATGGGTAGAAAGGAGCTACTTTATGATATTTCAAGAAGAGTTTGAACAAATGCGTTCTTTAGAACAAGACTTGACTTTTCTTTCTGCTAAGACTGAATTTGATGAATCAAACATCCCATTTAAAGAAAAGAACTTAGGCATTCAAAATCAAGATGGTATATACACGAATTTAGGACTACTTTTATCAGACCAATGTAAACACACTATTAAGGTTGCAGTTTTTGATGGAGAAAAACAAAGTGAATTTCAAGATCGAAATGAATTTGCCGGTTCATTATTCAAACAAATGCACGAAGTATATTCTTATATCGATTTTAGAAATCAAAAACATTCCAACTTTTCAGGATTGAAAAGAATCAATAAAAGAGATTATCCAGAAGTAGCTATAAGAGAAGCTTTATTAAATCTGATTGTTCATCGTGAATATTCATATAGTGCAAGTTCCTTCATTCGTATGTATACAGACCGGATTGAATTCACTTCCATTGGAGGCTTATTAAAAGGAATCACTTTAGAAGACATTCAGCTTGGTATTTCTGTTTGTCGAAACCCTAAACTCGCAAATATCTTTTATCGGTTAGAACTCATTGAAGCTTATGGTACGGGCATTCAAAAGATTCTTGATTCGTATTCAGGATCTGAATTCAAGCCTCAATTTGTGACAACAGAAAATGCCTTTAAGGTCATTCTTCCAAATCTAAACCATCCAAAGAAAAATAGTAAAATTCAGGAAGAACTAGTTATATATGATTGTCCTGAAAACAAAATATTAGAGTTTGCGAAAGCCCATACCCAATTCAATCGCAAAGATGTTCAGGATACATTTAATCTTTCACAAACGACTTGCGGACGCATTTTAAGTAGAATGAAAGAAGAAGGTCAAATCTCTCAACATGGTAAAGGAAAAAATACATTCTATGTTCTAAAATAGAAATACAATTCAATGTAAAGCCTTCATGCAATATACCTATATCTACAACTCAAAAATGATATAAATTTCTAAATCCAGATCATTCTATCATTTTTATCATATTCTTTGAAACCAATATCTTAATATATAGAAAAAGATTGTTTTATTTTTAAACAACCTTCCATATTTCAAGTACTGGAAGGTGAGGTTCCATTTGACTAAACCGGAATAAATGGTTGGAGATGCTTCTCTTTGCCGGGGCATCTTCTTTTCCATTTTAAAGAAGAGATCAAAAGTCACAGATATTCAACCTAACGAAATCGTGATATAATCAAAATAAATTGAATGAGAAATATGGAGGCAGCTAATAGGCGTTAGTTATAACAAATTATGGGAAATGCTCATAGATAAAAATATGAAGCGGATAGAAATGCAGTCCCTCACCGGAATCAGCGGTAATATTCTTGCCCGGATGGAAAAAAAACAATATGTATCAATGGAAACGATTGAGAAAATCTGCAAGAAGCTGGACTGCACCATGGATGAGATGATGGAATTTACTGATAATGAATAACAGGAGCAGATATGTCAAATTTATTAAAACTGGCAGAATGCTTCAGAAGTCAATAAAGATAACGGCATAAATCTCTAAGTAAAGCTGTACGATATTTAGATTTAAGAAGTTTTAACTGGGAAACATCAAGATAAGATTTGTGGATATTCAAGCAAAAAAAGCACTGTTTATAAGCTTCGAGAGTTTTCGACAGTGCTCCAAGAAATTAAGGAGGATTCATTATGAGTGAGGAAACAGAAATTACTTTCATGCAAACAAGATTAATCCGGCTTGCTTCAGAAGAGTGGCATTTACCTGTAGAACAGATTATCCACTTGTTTAAAGAAGCCGATGTTCTTGGATATATAGAAAAATGTTATGGGATTTTTCATTGTGAAGGCGATGAAGCTGTGCTTGAAGATATTACTGAATTTTTGCAAGGAAAGGGGATAAAGATTAATGCTTGAATTAAAAGATCAATTTGTTCTCTATCATGGAAGCTATTGTGAAGTAAAAGAGCCAGAACTTGCCAAATGTGCAAAGAGAAAAGATTTTGGGCAGGGATTTTATTTAACCACATCCAAGGAGCAGGCAGAAAGTTTTCTAAAGACCTCAATAGCCAAAGCAATCGCAACAGGAACAATTGAAGAGGGACAGAAGTTTGGATATATTTCAACTTTTGAATTTAACCTTTCAGAAAATCTTGAAATACACATTTTTGAAAATGCAGATGTAGCCTGGTTACATTGCATTGCAGCTCATCGAAAGAAAAAAATGTTTATCGAAGTTGAACGCGAAATGGCAAGGTATGATATCATTGCAGGAAAGATTGCAGATGATGCAACAAACGCTACCCTTACTGCTTATCTTGCCGAGGCTTTCGGGATAGCAGGCGATAAGGAAGCAGACGATTTCTGCATCAGACAGTTACTACCTAATAAACTAAAAGATCAATATTGCTTCAAAACAGAAGCCGCTATTAAGTGTCTGAAATTTGTGAAAGGTGAGAAGATATGGATAAAGTAACAATTTCAAAAGAAAAAATGAATTATACAATAGATCTTCTTGTCACGATGGTAACAGATGAGATTGCAGAAGAAACGGGCAAGGACAGAAAAGAGATATTGACCGATTTTCTATGTTCAAAAACAGGAAAGGCATTGTATGATGAGAAAACAAAGCTGTGGTGCAATGGTCCGGCATATATAGCTGAATTGTATAGGGAAGAGCTAAAAAAATCTGGATATCAGATTTGAGATGAATGCATATCCGAATAGTGTTGAAAACTTCCACTATTATATCGTGTGTCAACTAAATATTTCAAAAATGCTGAGGTCAGCATTACCTAATCATAGGACAATGACCTCAATTTTTTTATACTCAGGAATCGACATTGATAATAAGCCGATTCTTTTTATTTGGCTCAATATCAGTATATGTGGACAAAAAAATATTAGGACAACAATGATTAATGCTTTTCTTATGGGATATTTATAACGAACTCATTCGTCACTTAATTAATGATTCTGTTCTTTGATGTGATGATATTTTTCTTTCACATAAATCCCCAACAAGATTCCAACTACATATAGAGAAATATCCCCTAAATCAAATACGCCTCTATGAAAGATCAACTGCATAAATTCACACAGAAAACCGATGAATACAGAAACAATGAAGTTTTCTTTGTTTGATGAAATAAATAGTCCATTCACCCATGGCATAAACATAAAGTATCCAATATTAAATGCGAATACGATCCACTCTGTCCAAGAACCATAATAGATTTCTCTAAGACACGCAAATGGATTCAACTGAATAATACTGATACCTTGATCATAGCGAATCAATAGGGCAATAATTAAAAATAAATAATACGCAAAGAAAAACATCGCTCGATGTTTTACATTCCAATTTTTTGTAAAAAACATCAACGCATCATATATAACAACCAGTTCAATACACCATACGACAAATTGAATTGGATACCATCCCATGCCAAAAATTTCCATTAAAACAGCTGTGACGTAGTAATGAATGAACAAGGATAAAACTAAACTTAAAATTAAGTATCTCCAATTTTTCATTTTAAAGTCCCCTTATTTTCCTTCTATTATGCCACATCAAGCTTTAAAATTCATTAAAAATCTAAAATTGAAGAATCCCACCCCATATCACGATAGCCTTGTTTGCACCGTTCCATATACGAATCGCTCGGTTTACATTTTGGAAAACGATTATACATTTGGTAGATAAAACCAGTGATTGTTTCATTTTTTTCTAATAATACCTTTTCCTCAAAACAATCATATAAGTATGGATAGTCTTCATATTCATCTAAACTCTTCTTATCATTTTCACTCACATCCCATACGGCAACTCGTACAAAATCTCCTTTTTTCTTATCTACCGTAAGATAAGCTCGTCCAGGATTTCCGCGATATGTAAGTGTATAGTTTTCAAGTCTTGCCAAAGATACAAACTTCGCATCTTTACATCGTTGCTTCATTTCTTCTTTGTTTAAATTACTTCCATATGCGATATAATACATATTTCCCCCAAAAGAAAATAGGATGAAGAATCATCCTATAGTTTACTTTCAATATTTTGCATCAACATTGCCTCAGGCATATATCCTGAGAATGCTGCAGCTTGTTGTCCTTTTTTAAATAGAATCATTGTTGGAACAGACATAATACCAAATCTTTGAGCTAAATCTGGACTTTCATCCACATCCACCTTTACAATTTTCACTTTTCCATCTAATTTATTTGCGACTGATTCAAGTACAGGTGTCAACATTTTACATGGTCCACACCAAGTTGCGAAGAAGTCGACTAAAACTGCATCTTCATTCATTAATGCGTTAAATTCTTCTGTATTTACAATTTTCATACAAGGTTCCTCCTTATCTAATTCCATTCTATAACAAGCCTTTACGTAAGTCCATTTCTTTGCCCGCAAGCAGGGCATCGATTGCTTTTCCAATGCCATTATTCATATTTGTGTCCGTAACAACAGTGGCAGCATACTTAGCTTCATCCATCGCATTCCCCATAGCTACACCAATACCTACTTGTTGAAGCATCTTCAAATCGTTTTGTGCATCACCAAAAGCCATGACCTCATTCATACTAATACCTAATTTATCACAAATCTTCCACAATGCACTTGCCTTACTTACGTGTTTTGGCATAATTTCAAGCCAATCCGGACCAACCAATAACACATCATAATCACTAAGTGCTGCTTTGATTCCATCAAAATTCTTTTCAAAGAATTTTGGCGTATGCACCATAATCACTTTATTGATATCTTGTGTTAAGCGAATTTCTTCAAAAGGTAAATCAATATAATTACGATTCTCTCTACCATCCTTCAAGCCATAATCATCAGGCTCCCCCAAAATGGCATTCTTAACTTTTTTCTTTACACGATTCAATGAAGATATGTAACTATAAAAATCATATCCACATTGAAAAATTCCCTCAACGCCAAATTCCTTACATACTTTCTGTATTTTAATTCCATCTTCTGGTGTTAAAACATCATCCAAATCATATTCTTTATTTTCAAAATCATATACGACTTGTCCATTCACTAATGCCAAAAAATGATTTCCATCCTCTAATCTCAATGGTTCATATACAAATTTACATCCATTTTTATCTCGACCCGACGCAATCACAATGTGCACGCCTTGTGCCATTGCTCTTTGAATCGAATCCACCGTTCTTGGATCCATTCTTTTTGAATCATCTAAAAGTAGAGTTCCATCTAAATCAAACGCCAAACATTTTATAGTCATGTTACTTATCCAATTCTTCTTGATATGAGAACAATTTTGTACAATATTCTCCATTAAAGCATGCCAAACATAATCCAACACCATGAGTGGCTTCTTTCATTTCTTCTTCCGTCATAAAACGCAAACTATCCGCACAAATATATTCACGAAGTTCTTCTACACTCATACGAGCACCAATCAATTGATCTTTTGTAGAAGTATCTACACCATAGAAACATGGACTTGTGATTACAGGACTTGCGATACGAACATGAACTTGGGTAGCCCCTGCATCTTTTAATAATTGAACAATTCTTCTTGAAGTCGTACCACGTACAATCGAATCATCAATCATAACAATTGATTTTCCTTTAACTACACTCGATACCGGACTTAGTTTTAATCGAACACTACGATCACGCATTGCCTGTGTAGGCTGAATAAATGTACGTCCTACATATCTATTTTTTACTAAACCTGTTTCAAATGGAATACCCGCCTCTTCTGCATAACCAATGGCAGCCGATAAAGATGAGTCTGGTACACCAATAACGATGTCAGCCTTTAAATCTTTATCTTCTCTAGCCAAAATAGATCCTGTGGCCTTACGGAAAGCATGTACGTTAATACCTTCTACCACACTATCTGGTCTTGCGAAGTAGATATATTCCATAGCACACATGTGATGATCTGTGTCTGTTGAATAAAATTCATGTTTTACAATGCCCTTATGGAATTCAACGATTTCTCCTGGTTTTAAATCCACACTTTCATAGATTCCCATAACTTCAAAAGCACATGTTTCACTACTGATCACATAGCCATCTTTACTTTTTGCATAACTTAAAGGTCTTAATCCATGACGATCACGAACCGCATAAATAGTATCCTCATTCATAACTAAGAAAGAAAATGCCCCTTCAATACGATTTGCGGTTTTCATAACACGCTCTTTCAAAGTACCCTTTTGTTTTTGAATCAAATGAAGAATAATTTCACTATCACTTGTTCCTTGAAAAATCGCGCCTTCATTTTCAAGTTCAATACGAAGCTCTTTTTCATTTACAATCTGCCCATTATGAACGATAGCTAAACTTCCATTATGTCCCTTTGATACAATTGGCTGAATATTTTCATTTTCCTGACCACCAGCTGTACTATAACGAACATGTCCAACAGCCAATCTTCCGACCATAGAATCTAATTTTTCTTTTTGGAAAACATCTACCGTCAACCCTTTACCTTTTTGTAAAGTAATATTCTCACCATCCGAAACGGCAATACCACTTGCTTCCTGCCCTCTATGTTGCAAGGAATGCAAACCATAATACGTAATACTTGCTGCATTATCTACGCGATATGCACCAAACACACCACACTCTTCATGAATTTCATCAAACATAACTGATCTCCTTTGCCACAACATTATATCATGCATATAAGAAAAAATGGACGACTTTTCATCATCCATTCATTTCTTTTAAACGTTCTTTTCGACTTAGATATAAAACACCTATTTTATACACACTTGCCATTGTTGGAATTCCTAGAAACATGCCTGGAATACCGGCTAAAGATCCAAAAATCACAACAGTCATCATGACATAGATTCCTGGTAATCCTACTGAATTTCCAACAACATGTGGATAAATCACATTACTTTCGATTTGTTGAAGAATACATAAATATAATAAGAACCAAAGTGACATAATAGGACTTACAGTAAATACCATAAACATACCAATCGCCCCACCAATATAAGCTCCAATCATCGGAATAATATTAATAACACCAACTAATGTTCCAATCATTGCCGGATATGGCATGCGTAGTATAATCATACCCAATGTACATAGCGTCCCTAGAATTGTTGCCTCAATACATTGTCCACCAATAAAAGTACTAAATGTTTGATTAATAATATGCAAGCATTTATCCATTCTACGCTTCACAGTTTCACTTAGATATAGCTTCGTTAAACGATGATACAATTGAACAAATCTTTCTTTTTCTAATAAAACATAGATTGCGAAGATAAACATCAACACAAAGTTAAATACACTATTCACAATAACGGTTACCACATTAAAAGTTGTACCTACAACATTGGTAACACCCGTTGAAAGAACGTTAATACCGGATTGAATCAAATTTTTCCAATCAATATCCAAGTTATTAATAGAATTCGCAAGCTGTGGATTGTTCTCAAACAAATCCACTAAAAACTTCTGGGCATTTTCAAAATATTTTGGCAATACTTGTACAATTACACCAATGGCTTCACTTAATGAAGGAACAACGAGTGTAATTAAGAAATACACAAAAAGAAAAATTAAAATCAAAGAAAGAAGTAGACTTGTTGCGCGCTTTCCTTTCTTCATAAAATTCAAACGCTTTTCAATTTTGGCCATAACTAAGTTGATCACAAATGCCATCATAGCTCCAAACACTAAAACTCTACATGCATTCCATAATAGAGCTACCATAGAAATCAATGTATCTAATTTAATCAATCCAATAATAATGATTGTGATTCCAAATATATATATCCATAAATTTCTTTTCTTCATAAGCACCTCACCCCCTTATTCTAATACATACGCGTATACTTTTTAAATAATTTGTCGTTTCTTTCTTCCGTACCATCACAATTTAAAGATGAAAAAACAGGTACTTCTACATTGTGTTCGATCAAATATTTTGCACATGCCACATTGATGCATTGCGCAATGAAAGAATTGGCCATACTCGATGTTGGACATAACTTCGCATCCAAACCATCCATAGATAAAGCACAATCTCCAACTTCTCCACAATTATCAATGACAATATCTGCAATTTGGTACAAATTCTTTCCACAAGAATGACGAGAAGATTGAGCCGTTGTATGTTTCATGCTTGTGATGGCAACCACATGTGCACCACGACTTTTAGCTTCAAGTGCCAATTCAATTGGATAGGCATTACGACCCGAATTGGATGCGATCAAAACGACATCACCACAAGATACTCCATACAAATCCACTAAAATTTTGGCATAACCACTAAGTCTTTCAATATGTGAACTCTTGGTCGGATGCTCCGTCATCGTAAGTTCACTTGTCAAAATGGGAACCACAAAAGCTAAGCCACCTGCACGAGCATACATCTCTTCAGCCATTGTATGAGAATGGCCACTTCCACTCACAAAAAACTTATGGCCATCCATAAATGCCTTGGCCACTAAATGACCGGTTTGTTCTAATTTTTCAGACTGTGTTTCTTGAATCTTTTTAATGATATCAAGACCCACTTCAAATACTTCTTTCATATTATTATTTCTCCTTGATATGCATATTTCTTTATATTCATTATACAACAAGAAGAAAAATAAAAAACAGCCATTAAGGCTGTATATTGTTTAAGTGGTGCCGACTATAGGAATTGAACCCACAACCTACTGATTACAAGTCAGTTGCTCTACCAATTGAGCTAAGTCGGCATAATTTATATGGTGCAGAGAAAGGGATTTGAACCCTCACGCGATCTCTCGCACTGCCGCCTGAAGACAGCGTGTCTGCCATTTCACCATCTCTGCGACTGAGTGTATTATACTAAAAATTCAAACTGTACGCAACCAAAAAATGTGACCTTTTTAACAGTCACATTTCGCATATATATCAATTAGATTCAATAAGATTTCCACATTCTTTTCCATCGATTGAATGGGAACATATTCAAAACGTCCATGCGCATTCTCATATCCCGCTGATAAGTTAGGACAAGGAAGTCCTCTATGAGATAAGGCTGAGCCATCGGTTCCTCCTCTAAATGGTTCTGTTTGAGGGGTTAATCCTACACTTTCAATGGCTTGTTTCAAATATGGAATCATAAATGGTACTTGATCGATCACTTCTTTTAAATTTCGATATTGAATTCTTTGTGTAATATTTACAGTACCTTGTCCATACTCTTCATTTAACATATCCACAATCATCTTTAATGTATTGTTTCGAATATCAAACTGTAAACTATCATGATCACGAACATTGATTTCAATCTTGGCATATTCGCAATCTCCATTAAAACTCACCACATGATAAAAGCCTTCTCTTCCTTGGGTATATTGTGGTTTTTCTAATGCCGGTAATTTATTTAAGAATGCATTTCCAATATCCACCGCATTTTTCATAATGCCCTTTGCGGTAGCTGTATGTACTGAAATACCATGAATCTCAATCGTTGAAAGACTCGCATTAAATGTTTCGTCCATATAATAGCCCAAATGATCTCCATCTAGCGTATATGCGATGGGTGATTTAAAGCGTTCTAAATCTAAATCTTTAGCAAGTCCACTTACTTCTTCATCTGGTGTAAATGCGACAGAAATAAAATTATGCTTAATTTCTGGATGTTTTACTAAATATTCCAACAACGTCATGACAGCTGCAATACTTGCCTTATCATCCCCTCCAAGTAGTGTTGTACCATCGGTTAAAATCAAATCCTGCCCAATATATTGTTTCAGATTTGGAAATACATTAGGAGACATCACAATATCTTTTTCAGCATTTAAAACAATGTCCTTTCCATCATAATTTTCTAACACCCAAGGCTTTACATCTTTACCACTCGCATCTGGAGCTGTATCCATATGTGTCACAAAACCAATAGCTCTACCCGTTTTCACATTGGCTTCTAAAGATCCATATACTACACATGTATCTTTATCATAATATACATTTGTAGCTCCAATTTTTTGAAGCTCTTCATAGATAACTTTAGCTAAATCATGCTGACAAGATGTAGTAGGAACACTTGTACTATGTGGATTGGATTCTGTATTGATTCTTGCGTAGCGCATCAATCTCTCTTTTACTTGTTCATAACATTCTGTCATAAGGATTCTCCTTTTTTTGTATATTTTATTCTTTTTCAATGCAGATGAAAAGAAAAATTGGAAGATTCCTCCTCCAATTTTTTACGACTATGTTTTTTTATTGAGTTATCTTATTATTGTACAATTCGTCATCCATTTTCATCTTGCATACATAACTAGTCAATATTTGAAATAATATAGTATACTTAAATTAGAAAGGCAGGAAATAACTATGAAAAAATTAGCTATCGCAATCACAAGTTTACTTTTAATGACTGGATGCTCTTCTACACCTACCATCACAAACACAAATAATATTAAGGAGCATATTCTAAAGGATAATGTAGCTTATGAATCATTCTCTTCATATAGTGATTCAGATACAATTATTCGTTTGCCAAATGGAGAATATATACATGGAACAAAAGAAGTGAATGGAAAGTATTATGACAGTGATCAAGATTCAGGTGCCATTCAGGCTAAAAAAGCGAAATATTATGCTTTACTAGCTACTGATGTGAACAACTATTTAACTGAAAAATTTGAAGGATTCAATGATTCAGATGAAGTTTTCTATAATAAAGAAGGCAGCTTCACAAATGCATCTACAGTCATTGATGAAAATGGTAATGAAAAAGACTTGGCCAATAATCCTGACTATGAATCTATGACAATAAAAGAAGCAAAAGAAAAAGAATACAATCGTTTGATCCAAGAAGATGCTAAAGAAGAAAAGAAAAATCTGTCTTCTCCAGTAAGTGAATTAAACGAATTATTGCCAAAAACAGATTCTATTACAAGAACGATTTTCAACAAAAAGAATAAGTATGCCATTCATTATTATGAAGTAGAAAAAAATGAGTATTTTGACTACATAAAGAAAATTAAGGAGAAAGGTTTTGATTCCATTGATCCAAATTCTCCAGAAGAAACATTTTTAGGCGTTAACAGTGATAATATATCAGTCAATATACATTATGACGCGACAAATAAAACTCTTGATGTAGATATTCGAAGACAATAAATTTTAATTGCTCAAACAACATTTAGTTGTCTGAGCTTTTTTAATATAAAGACACATTTAATAAAACAGGATATAGACATCATTAATGTCAAATAGACT
>OKSA01002899.1_pt1 | contig 13367 bp, 7 predicted proteins | sample 1601181 | NCBI WGS metagenome assembly OKSA01 (sample SAMEA3541538, study PRJEB24748) | human gut metagenome | biome: human gut; feature: human-associated habitat; material: faeces | place: China | collected 2012 | reverse complement strand
GTACAATATGCTTTGTATTTGCTTTTATAGAAATATAGTTTTAACACAAGCATAATCCGATCGTTACACCAACAGCTACTCCGGCAGGAGATTCTCTTGGCAAACCGGTTCCAACAAAAACTCCGACTGCCACACCAACTCCGGCATCGGATGACAAGGGTATTAAAAAAGTTGCAAAAACACCTACTAAGGTAAAAGTTGTTGTGAAAAAGTCAAAGAAAAAGAAAAAATCCGTAACTGTTTCCTGGAAAAAGGCAGCAAACGCAAAAGGATACCGCATCGCACTTTCCAAGAAAAAGAACGGTAAATACAAAAAAGTAACCGATACGAAAAAAACAAAATACACCTTTAAGAAAACAAAGGGAACGTATTATGTAAAACTGACCGCTTATGTTGTAAAATCTGACAAAGCTACTTTCAGTAAAGCAACAAAACCGGTAAAATTCAAGGTGAAATAAGATGAAGAAAAAGACATTTTTATGTCTGATACTCACCGCTGCCATCTTCCTTAGTGCATTTTCGACTTTTCGTAATGAACAGGGTATGGATGGTGCCAACGTGGTATCCTCTGTAACACCGGAGGATACCGCTGACTGCGGTGCTATTTGGACAAACAAATTTTCCACAAAGGGAATCTCATACAACTCTATCCCGATTATGGGAACAAACGGCATCTATGTCGTAAATTCCAATATCCTTTATGAACTGTCTTATGCAAATGGACAGGTTCTCAGACAAACTACTTTAAAAGAAAAAATGAACAGCGTCTGCAACATGCTTCTTGAGGAGCATTTTTTATATATTCCGCTGGCAAATGGCACGATACAATGTGTTGACATCACTTCAATGACAAGTCTATGGCAGAGCGAGTCGTTTGGCGGACAGTCTCTTTCGACTACCTTTTGTCAGGACGGCTATCTCTATGCCGGCACGACAAATGTTTTGTCAAATGGTACAACCACAGGTCTCTTCTACTGCCTGAATGCAAAAGATGGCTCAACCGTCTGGACTTATGAAGATAAAGACCATCCGGGCGGTTACTATTGGAGCGGTGCCATTGTCTATGAGGATGCACTTTATTTCACCGGTGATAACGGCATTTTAGTAAGCCACAGTCTCACGGAACCGGTTGTATATGATACCGCTGTTCTGACTACGGCAAACATCCGCGCCGGATTGACCTATCACAAAGAAACTGATGCCCTTTATACCGTGGCAAAAGACGGTACATTATTTCAGATTCAATGCGGGAATCAAAAGATTACGAAGGTTTCCTCCGGTAAAATTATGAATGGTGCCAAATTTATTACCTGCACCAGCACACCAACTATTTATAACAATCGTTTATATGTTGGATGTATGGCAGACCAATATGGTTATGTCTGTGTCATGGATGCCCTGACTTTAAAACCTATTTATCAGGTAAAGGGATTTCAAAATGCTGAAGTCAAATCTTCTCCTCTTGTTTCAACCCGTGGTTCTTCCACCGGAGAAGTAACGGTCTATTTCTCCATGAATGCTTTGCCGGGTGGTTTGTACGCTTTTAAAGATACAGAAGGAAAAACAAGTGCCTCACTTCACACTTTGTATATTCCACAGGCAAAACAATACTGCCTGTCCAGTATTACAGCCGATGACAAGGGGCGTTTATACTATTCCAACGACAGTGGAACCCTGTTTTGTGTTACGCTTGCCAAAGATATCCCTGCCACAAGCACACCGACAGTCACAAGCATACCGGCTGCGACAAGCACGCCGACAGTCACAAGCATACCGGCTGCCACAAGTACGCCGACTGTTTCTAATTCGCCTGCACCGGCGGCTAAAAAGTCTGTGTCAAAACCGAAGAAACCATATAGCGTTAAGGTAAAGAAAAGCAAGAAAAAATACAAAGTCACCTGGAAAAAAAAGAGCAAAAAATACCAGACAATTATCTCCTACCGATATGGTAAGGGAAAATGGAAAAAGAAAACAATCAAAAAAAATACGGCAGCAACGATAAAAAAAGGCAAAAAAAGACTGCAAATCCGACTGAGATGTAAAATCAAAAAACAGTCCAAATGGATTTACTCCTCTTATACGAAAACCTTTTCATTTCGCCCCTAATATGCTAAGATAAAAAAAGTCATTGGATTTACAAAAGGGAGGTTTATAGTATGAGTAAAGAACAAGAACAACTACTGCAATGGATTGATGAATCCGATAATATTGTGTTTTTTGGCGGTGCCGGTGTCTCAACAGAAAGTAAAATTCCGGATTTTAGAAGTGTTGATGGATTATATAAACAGAACTACGATTATCCACCGGAAACGATTCTGTCCCATAGTTTTTATATCCGTAACCCGGAAGAATTTTACCGTTTTTACCGGGATAAAATGCTGTTTCCTGACGCCGATCCTAATGCCGCTCACATTGCTCTTGCCAATTTGGAAAAGCAGAGCAAATTAAAAGCAGTTATTACACAAAACATCGATGGTCTGCACCAAAAGGCAGGAAGCAAGGAAGTATTAGAACTCCACGGCTCTGTTTTGCGAAATCACTGCACACACTGTCATAAATTTTATTCTTTAGAAGATATTTTAGCTATGGACGGTGTTCCTCACTGCGAATGTGGTAGCATCATAAAACCGGATGTCGTTCTCTATGAAGAAGGACTTGATATGCCGCTTATGGAACGTGCCATTTCCTATATCCGCGATGCTGATTTGCTGATTATCGGCGGCACATCTTTGGTTGTTTATCCGGCCGCCGGGTTAATTGACTACTATCAGGGCGATAAGCTGGTACTCATTAATAAGGATAAAACTTCAAAGGATAATCGTGCAAATCTTATCCTGCACGAACCAATTGGTGAGGTCTTAAAACCGCTCGCCTGACAAATTATTTCTTAATCTGCATGAAATTGATTTTTGCGGATGCCAGTACATTGCGTGGAAACATCTGGTTTACACCACTTGTTCCACCGTTACCGGTATCCGTTATTTTTTTCGGATAAAGGACAAGAGAAATCTTCTTTTCTTCCTTTAGTTTTTCCTCCATCGCCTCTCCTGCAAGTACAATACTTGGCTTTTCTTTATTGATTAGAGATAAGGTATATGACATCGGCTTTTTCGTTTTGCCATCTGCACGGCAGCCAACAAGTTGAAGCCCATTATGTAAAACTGCACTCTCATCCAAAAGCAGATGCACACCTGCACCGGAGATTTTTTCTTTCTTTTCCTCCACAAGGACAGAATCTGCACTTCCTTCCACCATATAAATGCCCAATGCCGCCTTCATTTTTTTGATACTTGCGAGCGTTTTATCCACCGTTACTTCTTTTGTATGCTTGCCGAATAAATTTCCTCCAAATAAAATAACATCCGGCTTTTTCTCATTCACCTTTTTCACCAAAGAATCAAACGCATGAGCAGTCATATCACTGCCTACAAAGCAATTGGAAATATAAACAATGGAAGTATCCTTAACAGGCTCTTTCTTATCCTCCTGCGAAATTACAGTCTCCTCCCATGATATGCACCGGCTTTTCCAGCAAATAACGGCACCGACACACATGGTAACAACAAAAAAGCCAAGAATCAATTTGGTCGGATGATTGAAAAAGCGGTATATTTTCCCGCTGCATCCTGCTTTTTTCCCGATAAAACGAACAATGCCACGCACAAAACACAAAATAGGTGTGAGTATCATAACACTGCCATATATCACGGAGTATGCATGCATAATGACGGAAACTACATCCGAAATCATTGCGGATATCCCGGTTTCATAAAGAAACAGAACCACGATAGAAATGATATGTAAAAACGCGAAAAAGACCACCGGTACTTTCCCGCGTTTCCACAAATCATAATATCGCAAAATAGAATAAAACCATGCTCCTAATGCAAAGCACAATGCAATCACAACTTCTATCATAAAAGCACCCCTTGTCGTATGTTTTACTACACGTGTAGTGTATAATAGAACTGCTTATTTGTCAACCGTTATTTGGTTTTGAATTTCTTTGTTTTGCTCCATTTTGAAACAATTTTCTTTCCATTTGTTACCCGATACGTTCGGATTCGTATATAGTATTTCTTTTTCATTTTTAACTTTTTAATCGTCCGGCTTTGTTTCTTCTTACCGGAAATTGTAATCGTCTTTTTTCCTTTTTTGAAAGATGCAGACGTACTATATTGAATCTGGTATCCGGTAATTGACTGCGCTGTTTTTTTCCAACTTATGAAAACTTTTTTCTTACCTGCTTTCACCTTTTTGATAACCGGCGCTTTCAGAACAGCCTGCTTTGGATTCTTGTTTGGATTTGCCGGTACTGCCGTTGGCTTTGCATTGGAAGCCGGCGTTTTCACAGGTGTTCCCGAAGTTTTCTGTGTCGGCGTTGGAATTGGTGTTGGTGTTGTCTTTGGTACCGGAGTAGGGGGAGGGGTTACCGGCGGCATTGGCGTTGGTTTCAGTGTTGGAATCACGAGATTTTCCGGCACTTTTCCTATTTTTACATCCGTGTAATCACTGTACAAATACCGGTCTGTTTTATTTGCTGTTAACCAGTCTGCCTGCTCTTTTGTTGCCGTATAAATCGTCGATGGATTGTGCATTTCATAGAAGATGTAAGTATCCCATGTTTCCAGTTTTGTTCCATCAAAGCCGGTTCCAAGTCCAAACGCCACTAAATTTGTACAATTATAAAATGCCTGCCCGCCAATCGTTTGTATCCGGTCCGGAACTTCCACCTTCACAAGTCCGGTACAGTACGAAAATGTATATTCCGGTATGGAGGTCATCGATTTCAAATCCGGTAATTCGGTAAATGACGTACAACCGGAAAATACTGAGCCTGCCATTGATTGTAAATTCTCTGACATCGTAACTTTATCCGCTTTCAGACTGGTACAATTACTAAATGCCCCATATCCGATTTTCTTAATCTGAGACGGAATTACAATCTGCTCTAAAGCAGAACAACCACTGAACGTATATGGCGGAATTTCTTCTATATTAACCGCCTTTGATAAATCAACAGAAACCAACGAAGTACAATTTTGGAATTCACTACCGCCAAGTTTTTGTAAGCCTGCTCCGAGAACAACCGATGTCAGTTTTTCACAATCCTCGAAAGCTCCCTCTGTTGCTAAATTGGTTATTCCAAGGATTTTAACGGAATCCGGAATCACAACCTGTTCCAATTCACTTCCCTGAAAAGCCTGATACCCAATCTGCGTCAAACCGTTCGGAAGTGATATACTCCGAATGGCACATCCCTTAAATGCCTGCTCATCAATACAAATTAATTTCGACGGAAGTGAAATTGATGTTAAATTTGTTGTTTCTCCAAATGCACTATTTCCAATAAATGTTACGTTATCCGGAATATGAACTGAAGTTAATGCACTGCAGTCCTTAAACATAGTCCCCGGAACTGCCGTCCAGCTATCCGGAATCGTAAATGAACGTAAAGACTTACATCCCCAGAACAAACCGCCGGAATACTTATCCTCATCATTCTCATAACGGTTTGTGCCATCATAATCTGCTGCGGATACTGTAAATTTCCCATCTTCCGGGAACACAACATGGTCTAACTTTTCACAGTCCATAAACGCATTCGATGCAATATGCTGTACAGATTTTGGAATATTAATACTTTTCAAATTTTTACATCCTGCAAATGCACTGCAGCCAATAAAGGTTAAGCCCTCCGGAAGTGTTACCGTATCAATCGTACACTCACGGAATGCCCTCGAACCTATATAGGTAAGATTTGGTGTCTTATCTTTTCCAATCGGCAGTTCAGTCAACTCCGAACAGTTTGCAAATACATCTTTATATACGGTTTTTAATTCCTCCGGATATTTTAGCGTAAACTTAGACATTTTAGAACAATTATTAAATGCCATTTCTCCCAAATAAGTTAATTTTCCTTTTATCGTAACACTTGTAAGGGCTTTACAACCACCAAATGCCAGTCGCGGTAATGTTGTAATCTTCTCCGGAAGTTCAATCGTGGTTAAACTTTCGCAGCGGTTAAACGAATGATATCCCAGTGACGCAACATTACCCCATTCAATTGTTTTTAGCTGGGTCAACCCCTCACACAAATGTGAGGGTACTTTTGTAACGCCGGACTCAAATGTAATTTTTTCAATTGCATCTCCGGCAAGACAGGCACCATCATTTTTCTGGTCCACTTCTTTGTCATCATCCAGTGGATATGTGTCGTAAATCGATGTTGTACCTTCTGGAATTGATATCTCATTTAACGAATCACACTCATAGAAAATGTATTTCCCAAGCTGGCAATTTGTGGGAAGTTTCACTGAAGAAAGCACACTGCATCCATAAAAAGCATAATTATCAATCTCCAAAACACCTTTCGGAATATTTATGGACGTAATTGTCGTGTTATCCCGAAACGCATTCTGTCCAATAACAGTAACATTATAACTTGCCCCATCCCAATCAATCTGGGAAGGTATTGTTATACTTTGTGATGTCCCCGTATATTTTTGCACTGTTGCTGTTTTTGTTTCCTGTGTCAATTGATAGGAAAAATCACCTTCTAAATAATTGACTGTGTCTGCTTTTGATGACTGCCCCATAAACCCTATTGAGAAAAAGAATGTCAACATAAAAAGCATGCTAAAAATGAAACATTTCCTTCCTTTACAAACTTTATCATTCACCTTAACCATCTCCTTTCTTAATTTCATATAAATCCGTTTCATTATACTGAATTAAGCATAAAATGGTAAGGTTACAAATGTCTCATGTTCGCTTTTTGGCTGACATTCCTGTAATTTTAGTTATAGTTAAATTTCAATTTATTTAATGATACATATTTGGTCTGACTCCGCTCGCCATTCAGAATCTGAATGTTAAAGCCGACGCCCTCTTCCAGTTTGTGTGGCATGGAACCATTATATTCTGTTAAATCAAATACCGTGTGTTCCTTCGAACCAATCAACTTATAGTTTCCTTTATCTAAAATATCGGAATCACTGTAGCCATTCAGCGCCTCAGCAGAAACAAAGGCACATTTCTGATAATCCCCCTCAAAATCAAGTTCTGTTCCGGAAGCATCATATACACCAAATTGAATCTCAAATGAGGTGACATCCTGTATACGAATTCCCTTTTTTAACAAATACCGGCTGAAATCAATCGCAATCATACAACTAACTTCCTCATCGTATTCATTTTCAAAAAGCATCAGACCATCGAGTTTATTTACACCACTCTCGACAAGACCACTGCCAAGATTCATGTAACCAATAATGTCTTTATCCTCCAAATCCGCAACCAATACTTTCGGTTCCGCAACCGTTTCCTGTCTAACCGTTTTTTCCCGGAAATGCTCCGGCCATCCATCTTCTGACAGCAGCAACTCCATTTTTAAAAGAATCAATTTACGAATCCTGCTAAATTCACCATTCGTAAACTGAATGTTAATCCCCACTGCATCGTGAAGTTCATGATCCGAAAGAGAAACTCCATCCGCTTTGTATCCATTGTAATCCGTAAGCTTGATTTTTGTAATTTCCTTTGAACCAATAACCTTATAATTTGTCGTTGGTAAAATGTCCGAATTACTGTAACCATTTAATTCATCCTCAGAAACAAGTGCGCATTTTTCATATTCAATGGAAAAATCAATTTCTTTCTCATTTTCATCATACGCAGCCGCCACCAAATGAATTTCCTGAACATCCCCAATTGCAATTCCCATATGTTCCACATACTCTCTTAATTCAATCGCATACATCGGATACAGGCCCGGTTCAAATTCTGCAAAAAACTCAATGCCTTTTGACGTCACCGAAACGCCGTCCTCCTCAAGCCCATGTCCATAATTAATATACGCTTTCAGCATAGGATCTGCCAAATCAACAACCCACTTTTTCACTTTATCCATAGCAACCTCCGTTCTGAAGCCCCTGCTCCCATCAAAATAATTCTACTATTATCATACCACATTATAGCGAAAGAAACAAAGTTTTTCTGCCTTACCAGATAGCTAAATCACTTTACTTTCATCGTCTTTTTAAATCCGGTCTTTTTCTTCTGAATCAGCTTTTTGTACTTCTTTAACTGCTTCTTCGGCACCTTGAATGTAGCTTTCTTATAAATTCCTTTGAAAGCATTCTTTCCAATGCTCTTCAGCTTTGCTGCCTTAATGGTTACTTTCTTCAACTTCTTGCAGCCTTTGAAAGCATTTTTCGCAATCGAAGTAACGGTATACGTCTTTTTGCCAATCTTTACTTTATTCAAGATGGTTACACTTTTTGCTTTCTTCGATGTGCATTTTTTAACAACCGCATACTTTCCGGAAATAGCATATACTACTTTTCCTTTTGTTGCGGAAGTAACTGCTTTACTTTTTTTAGGAGCCGTTTGACTGTTATTCGGGGTCGGATTTACCGGCTCCACATAATCATCTTTAGAGAGCGTTGGCACTGAATAATTGGCGTAATCTTTTATTCCATTTCCCTGACAATCACTAAAAAACATTGATGTAACAATATGATGTTCATCAATTACCGACTTTGCTCCTTTTAAGAAATATGTATAAACAACCGGTTCCTCATCATCCCACGTAGCATCCAGCAGATACCACTGGTTTCCAATTTTCACCTGATTCCACATGTGCGTCAAACTGTAAACAGTAACACAAGGAATTTGATAATAATCACAAAGTATTTTTATCATTCTCGCATACGACTCACAACACCCCTCTTTATGTGTCATCAGATAGCCAACCGAACGTGTTTCATTTGTTGCTGCTGCACTTAAAATATGAGAATTGTTACGGTAACTGTATGTTTTCACAACATAGTCATGAATTAATTTCAGTTTCTTCGCAGTCGAAACTTTTTGAACACCGGAATTATTAAGCGATTTAATAATCTCTTGTAAAAATCCACCGTATTCTAAAGCATCAGCCTGAAATGCTGTTTTATAATAAGCAAGCACCGGATGGATTGTTCCGGTATAAACACCATCTTTTTCTTTCATTTGTGTGTGGTTAAAATACCGAATCCAAAATATAGACGGATTGTCTAAAACGACTGCTGTACTTGCTTGATACATGTTAGCAATGGTAATTTTATCTTTCGTTACAACTTTCACATTCTCCATTCTGCACTCGCCTTTATCCATGTCAAATTTATAGTAATTATAAATTGTCGTATAGATTTTCTTCTCCACATCTGTAAGCCGGTTGTAATACCATTGATTACTTTCCATTGGTTTTTCTGCGTATGGAATTTCTTTTTCTGTTCCATCACTTTCTACCGTTCCGGCTATTTTTGTCGTACTCGCATTTGAGCTCCACAACGCACGCAAATGGTAATCCATCGCTTTTGTTGTGTCGATGCGGGTCACAATAACATCTTCATCTTCTAAGTACCATCCGGCAAAGGAATGGCCCTGCTTTGTGACATCCTGCGGTAGCACAATATTGCTCTGTTTGTACTTATACTCAGTCGGAATTGTCACTCCATCCGGAAGTGTCCCGCCGTCTAAGTCAGTTGTTACATGATATACAGTGCTTTCATAAATTGCCTGTAGGGAAAGTTCCCCGGATGTCGTTGCTTCTACTTTTGTCATTACCTTGTTGTTCAATGTATTACGCCATCCGCAGACATAAAATCCCTTTCTCTTTACATTGGTCGGCAGGTCAAATTCATCACCGTAGGAGTAAGTTTTCGGGTATTCTCCAACAAACTCACCGCCAAGGGTATCATAAGTGATGCCGTAAGTGCGGTTTGCTGCTTCCACATAGACTTTTAAGTTGTTCTTCAATGCATAATTGGACGGAAAAGGAATGGTTACGGTCGAATTCTTGTCTTCACAAGTCCCGGCACTTACCTCTGTTCCGTCTGCTGTTTCTACACGGTAGCTCTGAATATAACGGTTTGTATTGCATTTCATAATCAGCGAACTGATTTTTTCGCCATACTCATACGTTACTTCGTTTGTTTTGTCCAGCTCACGGTCGCCAAGGAAAGCGGTTGTGTCACTGTACTTTGTATTGAATGTTACCGATGGCTTTTTGTACCATGCTGCATAAAGCGTGGTATCTTTTGCAATATCCCACTTATTCTTTCCGGAACTGTAGTTGATTACAGCCGTTTCACGTTCCGTTACCGGAATCGTTTTTGTCCGGTCAGTTACCCATCCGGCAAAGTCATAAAATTTGGAATACAGATACGGGAAGTCTTCCCATGCATCATAAGTAAACTCGTGCTCTGTTTTCGACTGTGAATTCGTCACAAACGTTACTTTGTACGTGTTTGGCTTCCAAATAGCATATACAATTACAGTATCTACCTTTCCACTCAAATCATCCACTACATCTCCATCTTTTGCATACGACCATCCGGTAAAGGAATAGCCGGTCTTCTCAAAACGGCATGTTGGATTGGCTTTTGTGTCATAGGTCACATCCAAGTCATCCATACTGCCGGAAGTGGCACCGTTCCCATCGAATACTACTTTGTGGGTTCTTGCCGTCCAATGCGCATAGAGCGTGTGGTTTTCCGCGCGGGTCATCTGTGTATCTTCCGTTACTTTTGTTCCACCGTTTTTCGCCGTGTACCATCCGTCAAAGGTGTAACCGTATCGGGATGCCGTTGTTAAGGAATAATCCTTATCGAACGTGTTTGGTAGTTCAGCGTCTTTCACCTCTCCTCCGTTAGCATCAAAGGATACCATATAAGTGATTGGTTCCAAAATTGCCTTGAAAATAGAGTTGCAATCCACTGTCATGGTAGTTTCCGGTTCTAATTTCTCCGGCTCTCCTACTGCTTCTCCGTTTGCATTCATGGAATATTTCTCCCAACGAATCAGCTTATATCCAATAGTCGGATAAAAGTTTTCTGGCAGATTTGGTGAAAAAACTTCCTGATAGGAATGTTCTTCATTCTGCACATTGGTATTCTGATTGTTTCGGAAAGAAACCTGATAGACTTCCGGTGTCCATTTGGCATAGACATCTGTTCCATCCGGAACTTTCAATAAAACGCCGTCTTTGTCGAAAATCTGAGTATTTTTCTCAAAATATCCTTCAAATACATAGTGGTCTTTTTTCGGTGGATGGATGTTGCCGAAACTGCGGCTTTTCTCATCTTCCTTTCCTTCAAACACATATACCGAGTCATATTTCAAACCACTGCCCCCGCGGTTTACTTCGCCGCCATCCGGAGCATCTGCATGAAGCGTAACTTCTTTTGCGGCTGCACCAATGTAAGGAAACTTGTCCGAGTCCGGAAATGTTGATGGCATACTCGTCCGATATTTAGTCTTATAAGTAGTTATTAAGGTATTTTCCGGTGTAGTTACTGGACCAAAGAAACGAAGTCCATCTAACGTAGTGTCCTCTGATTTACTCATGGTAATATTAGGAGCATTACAATAAATAATATTTTGAGAAAAACAATGTTTTCCTATAGTTTCAAGTGAATCTGGAAGATAAATTTTCACCCTACCAAAATTGCCTTCTTCATCTGTTCCATAAACTGATTGACTAAACGCCCAATCATTAACCGTTTTCAGCCCCGTACAAGCCGTGGCGTCAACGACAATGCCTGAACTGGTGACGTTGAAGGAGCCGAGAAAAAACGAATCCTTGTTTTTCGCGTCTGCATCTCCTAACGATTCTACCTTGTGATAGGCGATAATATTTCCCTTGCTATCACATTCCGGTACTTTGTCGGGAATGATAATATCATCCGTTACCTCCTTAGAGAATTTTCCGTCCTGATATACTCCAATTATATGAACATTACGAGCTGCACTGCTTTCATCGCCCGATACTGTATCATATTCCCAGATAATATCTCCCTGTTCTGTCCCTGCATATCCAGTTACCGCATTCTGTTTTCCCTCTTTAATATAACAAGAACCGGCTAACAGGCCGGCGACAAACAATGCGCAGATAGCAAAGGATATAATATTTCTTTTTCTTGCTTTCATAAATAATCTCCTTTCTTAAAGCGATTCAGTTGTACGGCAGTTGATTACTACCGGACTCCTGTTGTTTTTAGTATAGTATTAATATGTCTGTTAAGTGGAGCTAATTATATTAGCCCCACTCAAATACAGATATTATGTGTTAAATTAAATTTTTATCTTGTAATTTATCTAAAATGTTCTTAAAAATTGACAAATCTGTATAAGCATCAAATCGTAAATCATTTAATCCTTTTGGAAATTCAAAAGTTTCAGTATTTATAAATTGTTTGCATCTATCAACAAGATTTATGTCTTTGGATGATTCAAATGCTTTATAATATCTTTCGGTTTATCACTAATAATATCCTTTATTCTTAATTCAATTAAATTTGCAACAAACATATATATTGTAAAGCATAAATCAATTTGCATTACAATTGGAGTTATTTTGTCTTTTATAAATTTGTTTACAGAACGAAAATTTTTTCTATTATTTTCTCCATTCTCTTCTCCATAAAAAAAAGCTATTTACTCGCAAGCAAATAGCTCATATTTTGAATCGTCCACTAAAGCAAGACCTCTCTTTACTATATTATAACCCATTTCATAGAAATTACAATATCATTTTTATAATCATATGTCATAATCTTAGATTATGTGCTATTGATTTCCCAATTATATTCAAAATATTACATAGCAATGTGCCTTTGTCGCTTATATACGTTTTATGGTAACATATTTCCAATTGGAAATCAATTGTTTTTTTATTATTATACACAAGTTATATAATACTATGTTTTGAAATTTTACAAGAGAGCACATTTGTCCCTTCTTTCATTTACCCAACTCACCCATTCAACACCAAATTTCTTATCTCCTCCGTCCGAACCGCACCAAACGCCCGACTGTCCAACGAATGATTTCGATTATCTCCCATCACAAACCATTCATCCTCTTTTAATTTGCAAATACAATCCCTAGTTTTCATTGGCTCATTCAAATAAGGTTCCTCTATTTGTTTGTGATTCACATAAACTGCATTGTCCCGAATTTCCACCGTATCCCCCGGCGCACCAATAACCCGTTTAATAATATTTAATTTGCCATCCTCTAAAAGATATTTCTTTGGCACATTCGCTTTTGGTGAAATGATAGCAGAAATAATATCGCCCTTTTCAATCCGCCCTTTTAATGCAGCACTGCAGAAAATCAACTGACCATCCTTAAGCGTTGGCTCCATACTTTCCCCCTCTATCTGAGAAGGACGCACAAAATAAACAAGCACACAGGCAAAAATAATTCCAAATAAAATAGGAAAACCATAAGCCCGTACAATACCTTTTATTTTTCCTTTTTTCAATTGTTTCAAATATCTCATCCCCTTGCATATTCTGCTGCATAAAACAGAAAGTATA